>Ga0070741_10003219_pt1 | contig 41131 bp, 22 predicted proteins | sample Coa_R1_4_FD_66440 | JGI IMG/M metagenome (GOLD analysis project Ga0070741, IMG submission 66440) | Surface soil microbial communities from Centralia Pennsylvania, which are recovering from an underground coalmine fire - Coalmine... | ecosystem: Environmental > Terrestrial > Soil > Unclassified ... | reverse complement strand
TGACTACACCGGGAGCAGTTTGCACCACATACGTGAGATCGTTGCCTGGATTGGGAACTTCGGCGACCTGTCTCTGGTTCATCGTCGCCGAGACGTCACCATTCTCGGCGCGAACTGAGAGACAGTGAACAGTTCGCGACGCAAGGACGCCGAAAGAGTCCTGGCCGAGCGACTGTGGGAAGTCAACCGAGGATTGAAATTGCCTGCTGAAATCACATTCAAAGCCTTCGCCGAAGATCAGTGGCAAACTTATGTCAAACAGAACCTGAAATCCTCAACTCAGGCCTCGCACAACTCTAATTTGAACCAGCATCTGTTGCCAGCATTCGGCAATCTGCGGCTGGGTGAAATCAGTGCTCTTCAAATCATGAACTTGATGAAGAAGAAATCTGCTGATGGACTCAAGCCGAAATCGTTGCTGAACTTGTATGTGCTGTTGCAGAAGATGCTCAACCTGGCGGTCGCACTGGAGCTATTGGAATCCAATCCGATCCGGCGCGTACCAAAGCCAAAGGTTCAGCGAAGAGAAAAACCATCCTTAACGCCCGAGCAGGTCAGAGATGTAGTCGCGAAGGTGCCCGAGAATCTTCGGGCATTGTTTGTTCTTCTGTACCTAACGGGATTGAGAATCGGTGAGGCGTTAGCCCTGAAATGGTCGGATGTAGACTTCGGCAGTTCCAAGCTCTACATTCGGCGCTCGGTATGGCGGGGTGAAGAACAGACGCCAAAGAGTCGCACAAGCATTCGAGCCAAGCATCTGTTACCTGGCTTAATGCAAGCTCTCCAGCGTCACCGTACTTTGACCGTCTACACCGAACCGGATGATTACGTCTTTACGAATGGTGCAGGGCGTCCTCTAGACCCTGACGATCTTCGGAAGCGCGTGCTCTATCCGGCCATGGATGAGGCGAAACTTGAGCGCAAAACGGCTCGGGACTATGGATTCCATTTGTTTCGGCATTCTGCGGGATCGCAGATGCACGAGGCGACTGGAGACCTGAAACAAACCCAGAGCTTCCTGGGGCACAGCGGGATCGGCATCACAGGGGACGTTTACGTCCACTTGCAACCCGATTCCGAAATCGAGTCGCTGAGAAGACTGGAAGAAGCATTCTTCGGCGATGAGTTGTGCTCAAACTGAGCTCAACATGAACCCGAGGGGAGTTCAGAGGCTGGAAAGTAGAAGAGAAACACCATGAATCGTACTGCTCACAACCCGTACAGAACTGAAGGAGTTACCGACCCTTTCGGTCAGCAACTCCGTTTGGTTGCGGGGGGTGGATTTGAACCACCGACCTTTGGGTTATGAGCGCAGCGTTCTGCGTAATTTCAAGGACTTAGCTGGCGCGAAGGGGAACCCAACAGGATGAATTGGCGTGAACTGGCATTGCTATGTGACCTAGATCCGACCTGCGACGATACAGCCTCATTGCAGTTGGTCGGTTAGTCTCCAGTGCCCTGCACGTCGACAAGACGGTCGAACCCAAGACCACTGCTGCCCTCGCCGCGGCCAGTCTGCTTGCGCGCGCCCAGCCATACGAAGACTGTGCCGTTGTTCCAACGAGTACGCTGATAGGATTGCGCAACGACTACCCCTGCTCGCGGTACTTCCTCCTCGTGCAGGAAGTAAACCCTAGCGGGCCTGCGATCCAGGCCCTCTCGCAACAACACAGTCCTGGGCTGGACTTTCTCCGGTTTATCCGGATCGCCTTCGAGTACGCGGGGCATCGCGGCGCGTTGCAGTTGGATTTCACGGTTGTCTCCGGGAACATGGACGGGAATGAAGGGGATCCAGTTCTCCGGGACAGAATTCATCACCTGATAACTGGTCTTCGCCCTGTAGTCGGGCACCAAACGGTCTCCCGGGTTCGCACTCAGGCGCTGCTCGAGAAGCTGGCGGTAGAAAGCAATCGTTTCGCTGGCTGCTTCAAATCCCGACTTACCTTGACCCGTCGGCATGGGCACAATGCGCTCCACGCCCCAAACCATGTTGGCGACTTCGTCGCGCAGCATCATGACTTCCTCAACCGGCTTGCCTTCTTGCACCTTGGCCGCAACGGGCAACAGCAATAGACTTGTGTCGGCAATTTCCTCGCGCTTCCATTTTGTGTTCAGTGTGAACATGCTCCATCGCTGCCAGTTGTCATCGAGACCGCTGCCGGCGGCTTCAATCCAGAAGCGTTCACCGAACACATTGGTGACTGCCATTCCCTGAATACGCGCCACAGAACCTGCAGGCAGGGTGTAGGGGATGAGAAACCAGTCATTGGCATAGACCAGTCCGAACTCGATGAAGAGCAGCTTTCCTAAATCCGTCGTGTCCGGCTTGATTCCTGCGAAATTGACGCGGGAGTCCTCAAATGTCCACCAGCGCGTGTTGGGCATCCCATCATAGGTGACTTGCACGGGAATGAGTGACTGCAGGTCGGGTGGAGGCTGGCTGTTGTCTTCTCCGCTCACCTTGCCCAATGTCTTTGCTTCCTTGTCAATATCGAGGTTGTACCAGTCGAGGTGGCCTTGATAATACTCATCAGCCACAAAGACCTTCTCTCCACTTGCTTCTGGTGCTGAGCAAGCGAACTGGTACTCCAATCGGTCGGGAACCCAAGCGTCACTCCCGTTGCGTGGTGGCTGAAAGAAGACCGCATCAAACCAGTCAATGAACGCCTTGGCAAGGTCATCGATGGCCGGCTTGTGAATGTCGAGAACGGGAATATCGTCATACGCGTGGCCCGGCGGTTCCGCTGTGAGATGCAAGTACAGTTTCCCACCGTCCATGCGCCGGCCCGCGATGGCCGACGCGGTTTGCCACACTTCCGGGTGGGAGCACACGTGCGCGTCTTCCTTACGGCCCTGATCGGGCAGGTCAAATTCGTATTTATTAATAAAAGCCTGAGCATAGTTGCCCACGGTCCTCAGCATCTTGAGCCATTGCCGGCCCAAGAACAGGCGGATATCCAAAGAGATTTCTTTTCCACCAACCACGAACGGGACCGGTTTGCGTTCGACTTTGGCCTCCAGGGGAACGCGGTCGTCGAATAACTCGACATCGCCCGCTGTGGATTTGTATTTCCGAAGCCGGGTCAGGCCGACCTGCGCTTTGGCGAAGATAGGAGAGCCGGCATCGTCTCCGTGGAATTCACCCATCTGCCACTGCTTGGTAAGCATCCAGAGAGCATCGCGGATTTCCGCGCGCAATGCGCGGTCAAAATTATTGGCGCGCGGCCTGGGCTCCAGACGGTTCCACATCGTGATACTTGGAAATCGGCGCTCCGCCAACGCCTCCGGGATGTTTTCAACCGCAAATCTCTTATCCATTCACCACCTTCACTACTTGCGAGACTTTGTTGTTTTCCGCCCAGTTCAGCATGATCGATATCTGGTAGAGAGTGACCGCCGCAACCGTGGCAGGCAGGAAGCGCGCGTAGGCCGTGTCATCGATCTGCGTTGGCTCCACCGCCCGGCGCTTTGCCCGCTCCAGCGTGTCATTCACTGCGTCGAGAACGTCCTCCCATTTCCATTGCCCAGTGAACGCTGAAGGAACAACTAGCAGCATGGCTTGGGGCGGCTCGGCGTTTGGACGGTCAAAGTGGAACGTGATGCCCGTAGTCTCGGTCTCTCCAGGCACGACTTCTGTCCACTCGTCAATCAGCAGTCCGCATTGCGGTGCCGTCTTATCGAATGCGCTCGCAAAATGTGCCGTGTACAGCAGCCGGTCGCCATCGAACTTGTAGTCCGCGGGGTATTCCAACGCCAGCCAGGAATCGGCAACATGATAGGGAAGCTGCAAGGGTTTCAGATCGGGTTCAGGTCGGCCGAAAGCGCCCGTCAGCATGACCACTTGTTCCCAGCGCTGCATTTTTTCGCGAACCCGAGCGACGCCATAGAGCCACGTGTCTACTGGCTCAGGCTGCTTACGAGTATTGATCTGGAAATCAAGAAGGTCACTACTCGCATTCATTGCATTTTCCAATTCGTTGACCTGATCCAAATCCAGCGTGAACTCAGGAACTATGTGGAAGTCCTCGCCGAGTAGGATCTTTGCCGCTTGGTCCAGCAACTGGGAGCGTACGCTCGACCGTGACTCGGCATTGTGCTGGGCTAACAGCGCATCAACCGGCTTGATCTGGCGCTCAGCGACGAAGGCGGTCAAAGTGGTTGCGCGACTCAGCAAGTCGGCAGAAAACGATATGGCTTCGTCTTCAAGTGGTTTGACGTCAAGGGGCTCCACGTCGAAATCTGACATGGGAGGCGGGTCGGTGACGGGCACCCCCGAGATCAGCTTTCTTAACTCGGTTAGCAAGCCAGCAACAGTGATAGTGATCGTGTCCAACTCAGCCCGGAGTGCATCCAGACGTTTGACAAAGTCCGCACGCTTTCCGACAAGCAGAGCACGGTAAGCCGCAGGTGTCGCAGGAAACGGGTTTGTTAGCTTGGTACTAATCAATGGCTCGGCCGCCGCGAGCGCGGCATACCGCTCGGGATCCGGCGTCGTGCCAGGCAGACTGTCGTAGGCGCTCATCTTTGCGTCGAAATCAGCGAGCTTCCCTTCCCACCGGCGGATGATCTCCGTCACCTGCACAAGTGCAGTGGAGAATTGATTGTGTTTCCAGTCCAGCGCAAATCCCCATCCGGTCGCAGGAGCCCCGAACTGTCCTGCACGTTGCAGAAGATCTACAAAAGCGGAAATGTGCGCATCGATGGTATTGATGATCTGATTGCGATTTGCCCTTTCATCATCGTGCAGGGCCTTGAGCGCTGCGCTGAATGTATCGAGATCCGTGTGCAGATCGTCGAGGTCATCCCTTACCTTGCTTACCCGATCGCGTTTAATCGAGACTTGTTGTTCCTGGACTCGAGTGGCTTCATTTTGCAGGCTCAAGTCAGAGGCTCGCAGCGGCCGCGAACGGAGCACGATGGCGTGCAAGCTCCGCACAAGCGGTGCCAACTCAAAGAAAGTGATGTTGCCGGCGACCCGTTCACTGTACTGAATCGTGACCGCACCATCCGGACGCGGCATGAAATTCTTCTGAATGTGAAGCAGGATGCGGTCATCGAGTTCAGTCGCTGCCTGCTGGCTTTCCAGAGAAGCAACGTAGAGAAGATCGATGGGCTGTAATCCGAGGTCGCGCTGCGTAACTATGGCCTGCTGTATCGTGCCCGCGGCAATATCGAAATAGCTGACCGTGCAAGCCACATTGTCAGGTGCGGGCAACAGACCGGTTAGCCAGGCATTCACCGCGGGCTCTGCCTTGGCTCGAGGTGTCACCAGTAGACCGGCAATCGGCGATGTGTCCTCGTCAAGTCCCGAAGGTAGTTGGACCGCGATGCGGTGAGTGAGGGTGCGCCCGGTGCGAGGAGTGCGCACGACTTGAGGTTCGGGGGGATACTGCCCCTTGCTGTAAGTGTCTAGGTTGGCAGCGACGCGGTCGTAGTTGCTTTGCACCGCATGGTAGACGCTCTCCGCGATAGCGACATCGGCCACTGCATCGTTCGTGTCCAGCAGACGGTCGAACTCGGCTGTGAGGGCCGATTGCTCGTCGGCGTTCATCGGCGGAAGTGACAGGCCAAATGGGAATTGAGTGTTACCGGGTTTCTTGATGTGGTCGATCAGGCTTAACCCATCCACAACGTTCCGGGCCTCGAGCGATTGGATGGGAGTATCCGGTGGCGTGTCTTTGCTGGTGTCTTCGATGCGGTTGCTGCGCAGCGGGAACTGCTTGCGAAGAGTGTAAATGACCTCATCCACGTGGATGGTGGCGCTATAACGGTCATGCAACCCGCGCTCAAGCTGATAGCCAAGGAGAGCGCTTAGAGTCTGACCCTGCCGGATGCCTTCCAGCACACCCAGCGCCGCTCGCACTCGCTCTGACGAGAGGTTTACAGCCAGGATTTTTCCTTCCTCCCTAGAAGCGTTCGTAATGTATCCATTCCGCAGGACAGCCGCAGTAACCGCATGACTCAACGACGGAGCATGAATGTATCCTTCGTTCTCAGGATCGCTCATCAACGGCGCGCTGCCGGGCGGAGCGAATACTTTCGCGAGTTGCGGATCCAGTTGCGCAGGCTTAAGCCCCTGGTTCTTCCGACGCACATCTTCGAGCCATCCATACGCCCCCAGAAAAGTGCCACGTCGTGCTGCAACGGTATTTTCTAGGCGCTGGTAACGCATCTGCGTCAGCCCGTACTGAATGATCCCTTGCTCCCAGGCATCCAGGCGGTACGTACAGCAATCCAGGTGTTCGGCGAGCACGCGTTCCAGCCGGGCGGTAGGGACGTCGCGAAGTCGTTCTATGGCCTTGATCATCTCATCCAGGACTTGAGCGGCGTTGTCCGTTCCAATGATCGTGGAAATGAATCTCCCGACGAGCATGGAAGCATTTCCCGTAATTTGAGGCTCGGTCTTGTAGAGATACCCCCACCGGCTCTCGCTCGTTTTGGAGGTTTCGCTCACGTGGATGAAGGGCAATTCGCGCTGGGCGAGCTTTGCGGTCGCACGGTCAATAATGTTGTGATCCATGTGCAGCCGGACGCTGGTGTCCCAAAAGGCAAGGTCGAGGGCGTGCCGGAGCAGCATGTAGAGCAGCGCGGTGGGCGGTTGATTGTTCAGGAATCCAGCTTCAGAGCGAAGCGCGTCCGCCGAAGTCTTGGCCGCGTCAACGAGCCATTGCAGGTAATTGCGGTGGTCAGCGGTGTACTCACGGATCGGCTTCGTCTCCGATAGCTTCTGATCGTCAATGACCGGCCCCTTGAGCAAGGCGGCACTGTCAAGAAACAGGTGATTGAGGATGTCGGGAGTATCGGCGCCGGAATACCCGAGTTTCTGGAGTAACAGCCGGCCACTTTCGACATAGCCAAGGGCGGTGATGATGGCCAATAGTTCCGCCGCGAAACCCTCTAGGACGGCACGGTTGAACAGGTCGTCGAGACTCTTGGCGTAGCGTTGATAGAATTCAACCGAAGCTGGGTGCAGACCAATGATGTCCAGGAGCGTCTGGTGTGGATCACCATTGCTGCTGGGCACCCGCGCCACCCTTTCTGCCAATGTCGCCCAATCCGGTCCCATCGCCCGTAGAACGCTGTAAATTCGCCTCACATGGCCACTGAAACCGGCCGGGGGTGCTTCGGGCAGGGCAATCTGGTCCTCGCCCGGCCAGCGCAAGCGCGTGAAGACAGAGGTAGGAAGAATCCCGTAGGGCTGCTTGCCAACGCGAATAGCCGGAATCCTGCCGCGGCCGCTCACAAAGCGAGTGAAAAACCACCGCACTCCTTCCACGTCTTCTTGCTCGAACAAAGGATGGAGCATCGTAGCCAGGGTGTACCCCAAGGTGGCCGGCCATACTGCAGTGTTCATCGCCCTAGCTTCGGATTGGTCAGAACCACCGCTGTAGCGAACCTTCCTAAGGACGCCGCTATCAATCCCCAACATCTCTGCCAGCCATTGGCCGTCCGCCTTGCTTTGCCAATCGGTAGTCTCTGTAAATAGGGCATCCTTCTTGAAGTAGTCGTCGTAGCTGGCGTCGGCATCGTCGGCCCCAGCCGACCCTGAGTCTCCCTCTTCTGTGTTATTGGTGGGAGTGCCTTGTGGAAGCAGGCTCAGACCCGAGCGGCCGTACTGTTGATGCTGTAACAAGGTCTCCAGCTGTTGCTGCCCTTCATCTTCTTTGGAAGAAAGCCGCACGCCCAGAACAACCAACCGGTCGAACCCCAGCCGCGCCTGCGCCGCCTCAAGACTGACGCGGAACCCCATTCCCACCTGCACAGCTCGCTCGAAGTCCACCATCCACTTCATTTCGTCATCAACGACGATCTCCCCATCCTTCTGGCGCAATTGCTGGTCTGGCGGTGCATTCGGGTCAGGTCCAGCTGCAAGCGGCGACGGGATTGGATTCCCCAATCGTTGAAAGATGACATGGCCGTCGGAATAACCGGTCAGCACGAGCCGGTCCGGCAGCAAGTTGACGCGGGCAGGTTGCGTCCAAGAGTGCTGTTTGGCCGGCGTGTCTTCCGGTTTCGGAAACACCAGGAAAGCCGCCGATACTGTTACATCGGATCTCTTCTTTGGTGGGCGCGGAGACTCCGTGAGGTTCGTGGGTTGCAAGTTCTCTCGAATGTTGTCCGCTGCCACATCTCCTACCGAGGCCCTAAGAGCCGCAAGTGCCGCTTGTTCCTGGGCGGCATCTCCATCGGCGCGCCATATTGCCGTCCAGTAAGTACGCGCTGCGGCTTGCTCCGCTGCGCTCGGCGGGAGGTCGGTTGCGATGACCAGAACGATGTCGTCGCTCGCGCCTTTGACGGGTTCATCCCCTGGGTTCAACGGGTTGTAGTGATCTGTGATCCAGAGCCCACGGCCTGAACCATGGCTGGCGACAAGACCTCTCCATGCCGCGCGGCGCTGCTCTTCAACGCCCCCAGCTCTCCAGTAGTCGATCCAATAGCGCTGCCCGCTCTCGATCTCTTGTTCGGAAAGCACGTCCTCAAAGGTGTCAATCACGCATTCGTCAGGATAGACACGTACCCACAACTCGTGGCGGCTCGCGCCTTCCGCATTGATGAGCGTCTTGAAGCGAGTTTCCATCCGTAACGGGAACAACAGCAGCGGGGTGCTATCGCTGAGGAGGCTGATCGCCTGCCGTGGATCCGAGAACTCCTGAAAGCGGTCGAACCACGTGGTTTCGTTCTTGGCGGCGGCGTCTGCGGCGCTTCGCAATCTACTGATCTTTTCATTGAGCACAGACTCCTTCTCATCGAACGCCTTCTTTCGCGCTCTTTGGGTTCGGTCCTTCTCATCGAAAATGCGTAGAAAGGCGGCGCGCTCGGCTTGCAGACGTTTCCGGCTCTCCTGAGCAAGAAACAGCTCTTGGCGAACAGACTCCCGGCGGCTTCGAGCTTGGCTTAGCTGGTCCCGAGTTTCAGTGAAGTCCGGCATGGTCCTGATTCGTCCTAACGGCGCAACATCTCCGCCGCGTGTACTGCCACCAGCACAGGCGCTTGGTAGAGGATGTAAGCAATTTCTGCGGAACTCATGTTCTTGCTCCAACTGAGGGCCTTGTCATCGTTGTACTGTTCCAGCTTCTCCTCCCTGACGTCTGGTGCAGTTGGTTCCGTCACGTGAACATCCTGGGTGGTATTGTCGATTTTGATGAATGCACCTGCTGCCGCCCGTGGAGCGATGTCTTCCCAGGAAAGGTCATTCCAGTCGTTGATCACATCATTCTTGTCGAGGTCGGATCCGAACTTTGGTTCTCCTTCACGCTCCTTAAGCACGAAGAACCAACCAGGCTCATCGTTGGGATGTTCGCCGGTACCGCCCTTCGCGGCCTCTGCCGTCAAATCAAACCCAAAGAAGTAAATGTCCGGTTCGACCTTGGCCTCGTACAACGGAGTCCGGATCTTGCTGCGCGGCGGCTTGTCCTCTTCTTGAGGTGTTGGCTCATCCAGTTCGCGAGGCTTGGTGTTGTCAATCGTACCGTCGTTCTTGAGCACCCACTTCGCATGCTGAGCATAGATGACGGTATTGGGGTATTTCTTCAGGAGTTCGCCACGAACAACCAGGACGACTTCCTCTTCCTTCTCTCCGGAGAGCTCGCGATTGTCGTGGTCGCCCAAGTCGGAGAATCGGGACCATTTGTGGAGCGGAGGAATATCGCGCAATTTTTCTTTCAGCGTCTTCTCGTCTTCGGTGGTGTCGCTCAGGAACGAGGTCACGTCCCAGAACTGGCGGAAGTAGCTGCCCCGTTGATCAGTGAAGTATTCACGCCACAGCAACTCGCGGGCAAACTCGTGGTTCAGACCGACCATGTAAGCCTCAATGAACTTCTGGTTGGTTTCCAGCAGCGTGATGCTGTTCTGCTCGATGAGGTTCAGATTGGGCAGGAAGCGCTCAGCCGGAGCCGCCGCCAATGGCTTGTACATGGGGGTGTCAAACTGCGGATAGGCGAGCGGTTCAACAAAGTTCTCTTCTGTAACCTTGAACCGATCTGGCAGGGACAAGCCCAGAAGAACTCGTTTTGGAATGGTGGCATCAGGATTGAGCGCGGTGACGACGTCATTGTTTAGGCGTGCGAATGTCAACTTTTGGCGGACTGGTTCTGCGCCGACCTCCCTTGTGGCCGCAATCAACGCGCGGCTGTCCTTAATGCCGCTCTTGAAGCGGACCCCTTCGACGCTGTCGTTAGCTCCCACATGCGCCGTGACCCCGGCACCAGGTGTGGCGATTTTGAAGTCTGGGCTTCGAGGCATCAAATCCACGGTTTCCGGCGGAGACGTCTCGTCGTCAATCGAATCGGCTTGCCGGATAGTCTTCAGCCATTGCAGCAACTGGCGAGTGAAATACGCTCCACCTGCTGCGACTGCCGCTCCAAGGACCGCGCCGATAGGCCCGGCAAAAACAAAGAGCAGGATTGCAACCGCCAGCGCGATGACCAGGAACAGCCACGGTAGCCACGGATAACGACGTAGCCAGCTAACGAGGAACGGAGGCACGCCTCCTGGCAACTGCTTCCGCACCACGTCTGCGACTCTCGGAGCGCCCTTGGGCGGTACTTTCGGCGGGGCTGGATGCACTTCGCCTGCATTAATGCGTGTCAAGAGCTTGTTTACATCTGTGGGCCTCTCGAACGGCAATGAACTTACCAGACGGGCTCTTGGCCGCACCACACGCCGCACGGGCGCACCCATCACCACCCGAGGCACCATGCTCTTCTGAACCTCATGACGCACCGTGATCCCGTTCGTCAGAACGCGCGCATGCACCGGTGCGGTAAAAGCAAACGCTCGTTCCGAATTGGCAGCAGCCAAACGCTTCACATGACGTTCGTGCCAGATCCAGGAGATTTCTCTCGCCAGTTGTGCCAGTCGAATACGCCGCTGAGCCTCCAGAACGTCACCCAACTGCTCCCAGGCGGATTTCATGTACTCCTCTTGCTGGTCCTGGACGATGCCTGTCCCGAACCCAGCGGCCACGCGGAAGCGAGGATCCAAATTGAGTTCATGCACCCAGTTATTGTTTGGGGAAATATCCCCGCCATTGCGCTCCTTTAACAGGCGCTGCACCAAGGCATGCCAGCAACCGTATAGCGGAGGCGTAATCAGCGGGTCAGGATCGCTCTCTACATCATGGCTCAGGTCGGAGTCTTGATTCGCGTCGCTCGCCTGTTTTTGCGAGTACTCATCGGCAAGATTGATGAACGATGCCAGCTTTTTCTGGAATTCAACCGGATATGGCTGTGCCCATTTGTCATACTTCTCTGCCTGTGCTCCGTCTTCGTCGCTGAGCGACGCTCGCGGAACACGCAGCGCTCCGCCCAACTTGAGAATCCCTCCGAGCGCCGGATCGTCAATACCAGGCAGGTTGGATCCTGGATGCAGCACATCCATGTCACGCGTGCCAACGCGCTTGTCCACCGGCTTGGCTTTGAGCAGACGGACCAGGTACTCGAAATCGCCAATCGTCCCGGTGCGGAAATACCAACGATAGTAATAAGGATAGTTGCCGCCCTCCGCTCGTTCCGCGTAGTTCTCCCACGCGGAAGCAGTCGCGAACGGGACTTTGCTTTGGTCCAATCCCAGGCCGGCCAACCGGCCACTCTCAAACACCGGCATCAGGAACGCATGGTACGCCGTATTGGCCTCAAGCTTGCGCGGACAGAGAATTCGGGAACATGCCAGATCGGCATTTTCGTTCAGAGTGGTCTGCAAACGGGGCAGCACAGCACCCATATCGGTGGATTCGATCTCACTGTCACTCGCCGTCAGACTTCGATTCACATGCACATGAACCCATGCCCACAACTGGTCAGCGGGTGGGAATACCGATGCATCCTTGACAGCCACGAATGGCAGCGGCCGGTCCTTTATGTTCTTGCCCTCCTCGAACTCCGATTCGGCTGGCGTTTTGCCTTCCTTCAATACAATCAGCATGATCCACGGGCGCAGACGATGATGAGCTGCGTCAGGTGCCGCCGGTGTATAGCGCCACGGGAAATCTTCGTCGTAAAACTCAATGTGGGGGAGATAGTTTGGCTCGAAGTTCGTGATCCAGTGGCGCGGCTCAGTGCGGACAACCACCCTGGGATCAATGCCCACAATGTCTCCGGGGCCCGTTACCTGCACGTCTTTGGCAATGGGCGCAGGAGCGGGAACAGTATCGAGACCATCGCCCCGCAGCTCCAACTGAATGTTGATCGTGGCCCGCGATGCTACGACACCGTGATCAAGGTCGGCATCGGCAATCTTGTTGCCGATTCCCTGGCGTAACCAGGGATGAAACGAATAGCTCGGCGTTTTGTGGCTCATGCTGCAATCCTGTTTACTTCGGCATGAGGAATCACATGCAGCCCATCCGCCAGATCCGGATTGGCGGCAATTGCCCGTGCCATGTAATCCTCTGCTGCAAAGAAGCTGGTAAATACAGCCTCATCTTTATAGGTCTTGTTGTTCTCATTGAAGGCAACGGTGAAACGATCAGCGCCCGCTTTGATGGTCTCCTTGAAGGGTTGCATCTGCTGCTTGTATTTGACCGAAAGTGCCGACTTGGAAACTGCATTCCCTTTAAGGAAATGGTCAAACAACACTCCGCTGTACTTGCGGAACTTTCGCGCAAAGCGCTTGAAGTTGGTGTCAATGATGATCTGCTCATAGCGCGCGATTCGCTTTACGACCTGGCTCGAATTGAGCTGCTGCCCGCTGGCCGAAAGTTCCAGTCCTCCATGTTCCGGTGCATACGCAGGCTTTGATAGCTTGTCTGCGTTGCTCATGTCGTGGAACTGCGCCGGCGCGAACTGCTCCTGAACATCTCCAATCTTCACTAGGTCGGCACTCGTGACTTGCAGGGTGAAGTGTTTCGCGTCGTGTGGTTTCTGCGTGCCCACCTTGTCGATGTTGCTGTCCAGGGGTACGTAGCGTTGGGTGACACGCAACGTCCCGAGCGGGTGCAACACCAGGCCCTCCGTGGCTGGATCAAGGTGACGCAGCGAAACCAGCAGATTTGTATTCGCGGGGAGAAACGCCTTCCAGTTCTCCAGTTTGTCAAACTCCTCCGCTAACGGCGGCATGATGTCAATGGGCGGGAGGGTCGTGTCACGGGTTTCACCCCAGGTAATGTCGAAATCGGCCGAGATGTCAAAGAACAGCAGAGAAACCGAGCCGCGGCCATGGGCGCGGTATGGCGTGGGCCCTTCCAGCTTGAAATCGAGATCAACACTAAATAGCCCGACGCCAAAGGCATCGAGCGACAGGTCGGCGCCAATGTGGATGATGAAGTAGAAAGGTGAGAACTGAAATAGTGCATCGAAACCGAGATGGCCATGTAGTCCGAAGTCGTCAAAACCAAAGACCAGTTCAGCGCGTGCCCCGAACTGCACGGTGTTTGTCGTGACCGCAAAATAACCTTCGATCCGGATACGTTCGCCGGGCTCGTTCAGGAGATCAAGCGCAAGCCGCTTCGGGACAGGAAACGGTAACGGCGGGGGAGTGAACTGAGGGTGAAACCCACCCACGCTGATGACGAAATTCGCATCGTCCCCGAAGGCCGCAAGCACTCCCATCTCGCCTTCCAGGGTGATGAATAGAACACGCGATTCGAACAAGCCGGCAAACAACCACAACCGTTTCTTGTCGAATTCAATCGCGCCAACGAAGGCAACCTGGAGGACCAGGATTGCGGCGTCTTCGGTCGGCAAGATGCAGCGCAGAACGCCCAAAATCGCCAGATTGCCGGGAATTTCAATAATGATGCCGAGCGATAGGCTGATTAGTGCCGGAGTGCCCCATCCCAGCTTGGCCATTGGACCAATCAGGAATTTGCCCTGTTCGGGAGGAAAGATCGTGCGCAGGTCGCTGATTATGCGTGGTGCATTGGCAACAACATCCTGTGGAAACATGATGTTGTTCACTGCGCCAGTGCGTACACCGTCAGCCAGCGGCTCCAACCGCACGGTGCGATTGAGCCCCAACAATCCGCCAACTCCGATCAATGTAAAACCAAAGCCTAGCTGGATGCCCGTGCCAAATTCCGCTGTGATAATAATCAGCAGCGAGAAACCCTTGGAACCATCGGGCATTTTGGTTGTGATCAACCCGATGGCTTTCACGCTAACGATGCCGGAGATCATTAGCTCAAGTGCACCGGCATATTCTTCCTTGTCGAAATCGAAGAACAGGTAGCCGCCGCCTTTGACCACACCGGCATCGATCACAAGGCCGACACCTTTGGGCGGCTTGAAACCGAATCCAACGTCGACGACCCCGAGATTCCCCGAGTGGTCTGCCGGGAACCTTACCCTTACCTCAGCACCCACTTGTTCCACGGTTGCAGCCAATGGGCCTAGCGCCGCTTTGATGTTCGCCGCGAGGCCGACGGGAAAGGTACCGCCTTGCATCCCAACGGTCAAAGTGAGCCCATCGATGTCGATAGGACCAAGCGAGATGTGCGCGGGCAGCATGATCTCCAACACAGCGCTGCCCGTGAAATAGATGCCACCGCCCGCGCTCCAGCCGAAGCCAACATCGAAGTCCGCTTCGAACGACACTCCGGAAAGCAGCTTGCCGAGGAAGCCGTCGGCCTCGTCCATACCGATCCGGAGTTGCCCACCCTCGAGATGCCCCTCAACGCCGAAATCACCTTCGGCGCGTCCAGGGGGAGCGCTGTTCCACGTGAATCCGGAGATCACATCGCAAGTGACCCGTCGAACTGACAGTCCAGTCCCACCCGCCACTCCAAGCAGCAGGATGCGCTCTGCCGGCGGTACTGCTGACACGGCTAGTCCGGCGCTAGCCTGACCCTGTACAGAACCGCTCGGTGGGATGAGCGTGACTGTTACAGGTGGCTGAATACGCGCTCCGACGGACGCCTCTAGTGCGCCGGTCGCGGACAAGAGTGCTGTCAAGCCAGCCGTGATCGGAAGCTCGAACTTTGCTGCCTCAGCCACACTGACCATCAGGGTAGCCTCTAAGCCCGGCGGTGGCGGCACCGCAGGCGGCGTCGGTGCAATGGTAACCAGCCCAATCTCAAGGGCCGGCCGTGGCGGCGTTCCGGGTAGCTGTTTGCGCGTGACGACGATGTCCAGCGCTTCTAGCAGTTGCGTTAGCCGCTCAATCGCCAATTCACCGTCGAAGTTTGGGAGACCCCACTGATATAGATCGCGAACGAGGTCTTCAGGCGACGTGAACAGTTTTTCGAGCCGGTCGAAACGGAGTTCCTTTTTGATGTAGTCAGGGTGTAACGGATCGGTGGAGCCTTGGTTGACATGAGTCCGCTCTGTCAAGCCAAACAACTCCAGCAGGGCGAGGATCAACTGCTGCTCATTTTCAAGATATTCAACGACCATAGTCTCCAGAAGGCGTTTGGGCAGAGCGGCGACGAAAGCCGCCAAATCTGGAGCTGTCAGTCCGGGAATTGGACCGAGGGAGCCGAGTTCGTCGGCGATGGTCTTGAACGACCCAACAATTACCAGCACTCGCCCGATGAGGCCGGCACTCTTGGCGAGGATCTCGATAGTGTCTCCACCGTCAATCGCAGTCAGCAGATCCTGGCTAGCTTGCGGCAGTGCTTCGGCAGATGTGACTACGGTGCCGAATGCGGTCTCTAGCCTGGGCGTCATCACGCTGTGCGGCAGTTCGAGCCCCAACTCCGCGATTAATGTCATGGCGTGCTCGTCCTGCAGCCGACGAGCGAGCGGCTCTAAGGCCTTGGAAAGTTCAAGTGCAACGATCTCGGCTGTGCCAGGAGATGCCATATCAGGGGACCACGTGGATGAATTGGGCACGCTTGCAGGGACGTTTGCTGGAGTCGATAATCCACAACATGTAAAAGCCCGGCGGGGCCTTCTTCTTGTCGCTCTCCATCGTTACGTTCAGCTCGTTAGTGCCTTTGGTGAATGTCAAACGGACGTAACGTTGTTCTGTGTCGGTGTGGTGAGTGGGTGCACCGGGTCGCATGATGGCGACTCGATCGATAGATGACGCCTGCCTAGTTTTGATCTTGAAAGTACTGCCGTACTTAATGCGACGTGTCGTGCTACCACCGCGCACAACATCGTCAATCTCAGGCTGAGAAGCGCGATCTGGCTTGAAAAAATATGGAGGCTCGAAGAATTCCCAAGTCTTGTCATTCTCGGGGATGTCATTCCGAAAGTCTGGATTGGGGTCTCCCGGGACCCCATACTTCGGCCCCGCCCAGCCGGCCGGGAACGTCAACCTCGGCTCTACTCGATTCGGGTCCGCGCCGCCAGCCACCCAGACTCGGCCGTCAGGCAGGAGTAACGCTACAGAATGGTACATGCGCGGCACATGCATCCGATCATTAGTCTCAGCCACTGTGGGCGTGAGGCGAGTGAACCCACCTCCGGGTGTGAAGAGTTCCGCCTCTAGCGTGAACTGCGTTCCGGGAGTCGGCTGCCACTTGTAGCCGTTGTGTCCACCGCAAATCAAAACGGTTTCGTCTGGCAGTAGGACGCAGTGACCATTAGTGTGGCTAAAGTTCATCGTCGGTGGTGTCGTCGACCAGACGGGTGGGTCCACGGAAGTCTTGAGAATATCGGCACTGCGCGCGTCGGCCGGATCGGCGATATGGTCAAAAACAGCAGCGCCGAAAGGTGCGGCTCCTTGCACTACCGACGTCCCATCCGCTCTGAGCGCGTTTGTTCCCCCGATCACAAGGATGTCCCCATCCGTCGCACCTCCTGTCAAGGGCAGCAAGACGCTCATCCCTTCTTCACGCCGCGGCTGGGTCGGATGTGTGCCTGGAAATGGCGTCCAAGGTGTCGAAGTAGCCGGGCTTGCCGGGATTTCAATCAGGGCCGTATCCGGATTCGGGATCTCCTGTCCCCAGGTTGTTCCGGTCCAATAAACCTTGCCATTAGGTGCAAGGTGCAGTCCGGGATAGATGGGGAACTGCTTTGTCGCTCCAGTCTGCTCTGTCGATTTTCTATGCGGAGGACTCAATATTTCTACTTTGTCCGAGATCACACCTCCGCCGTGCTCGGGGCGTCCAGAGACCACCATCACACGACCGTCTGGCAACATTACCGGCGTGGGATACCAGCGCCCTTGGATCAGTTCGTTGCCTGTATTCACCCATTGTCCGAAGGGCGCTTTGGCGGACGGCTTGAAGAAGCAGATATTCTTGGCACCTACGCTGCCGTGAGCAACAAAATTCTTGTCGGATCCTCCCACGACAAGAATGTTTCCATTTGGAAGCTGCACGTAGTGGCAGCAGAACAAATCCATTCCCGGTGGAAACGGAATCGCCGTCAGGAGTGCCCCAGGATCGTCAGGATCGAAGACGTAACTCAACGGTGGATAGAACGCCAATTCCACGTGCCCGCAGAAGCACAGCACCTTCCCTGTATGTAACAGGATGGCATGGAGGACAAAGAGGCCACGGGGGTCTCCCCCAGCGATCTCATGGCCCGCGCCATCGCGAAGAGGTGGGCCTGGCACGGGCAACACAAAGTGAAGCGCGCCGGTCCACTGACCGGTAGTACTAGGAGGCATTGATTCTATCCCTCATGCGTCATCGCAATTGTGTCAGGCCCTGGCTTCGCACTAGCACCGTCAGCTGCGTTACACCAGCGCATCGAGACATCTCTTCTGAATTCGATCCCTGGAATCAGCCTTGCAGCGCCTCACTCGCGTTGCCGGTTCTCTAATTCTCGGCATGAGAACTGGCGTAAGATTGTCGTAACCGGATCTGGAAGGAGTCGGCCATCGTGCGCTACCAGTTGACCATCGGATCTCGCGGTGGAGAGTCACGTCCACCCCACGATCGAACTAGACTGCAGCGCCTCAAGTCCGTCATCGTCGCCTTCCTGACCCTATCAACAACCATTGGCGTACTAATTGCCGCAGTCGTGCTCGGCTCAATCTTGGCTTCCGTCATTCTCGCTGTCGTCTTGCTTGTGGGAGCAGTATGGTTTCTCAGCAGCATTTGGCGCTGCAGACGTTGAACCGCACCCTCTGTGCTATGCCACTTCCTCCCCGGCCCATCTCTCCTTGTCTCAGACTGCTCGCGAACCATCGTCCCCCGCGGCCTTCCATCATCAATCAATCTGTCTGCTTCAATGCGATGTTGCTCGCACTTCGACCTTCAGCGGCGTGCTACCTAGTAAGGTTTCAACGTCTTGTTTGTACTTCTGCAGTTCCTGGATGTAGCCCTTCAGATAAGTCGGGTTCGATTCAATCAGTGCCTGCTTAAGATCGACGATCACCTTCTTCGTCTTCTGCGTGCCATCTACAATTGCCTGTGCCAAGCTTTCGGCCCTGCCCATGGCCTCGCTCTCGGCAATCTTTGAAAGCAACGGCACATTTCGAAGAAACGGTCGAATTGATGTCACGAGCTGCGCTACCTCGTTAGCGTGCTTAAACGCCAGCGACTGGAGATCGAAAACGAGTTCTGTCAACTCCACTGCTGTTAGTTGGATCGCGTCGAGCATTTCCTTGTTTGATTTCACCGCCGCTTGTGCTCGTGCCAACCTACGAAGCTCCTTGAAATAGACATATGCGAGCGTGAAAAACACAAGTACAATACCAGTTGCCAAAATGACGTATCGCACAACGCCTTGCTGCTGCCAGAAGAAGGCAGTGAGCATCAAGACTGCTCCCAAGGTAAGGATCGTCAACCCAAAGCCGCCTGCCACATAGGCTTTTCTCAATGGCTCAGAAATAACGTCCGAGAGCGGTTTGAAGTCGTTCACCTGTGGAGTCATATTCCTCTCCTTTCGATTCGTCCGGATTTCCCGACTCAGATTCCCCGATCCTTCAGTTCTGAAGAGTGCGTCTCTTCAGCCCTCCCTCGTACCGATTATTCGACATACTCTACCGAGCATCCCCGCAGCTTGAGCAGAGGCTCGCCTTCCGATGACCCCGGATTGTCCAAGAAATCCACGCGGAGGAAATACCCGTAGTGTGCGTTGTCGACCAACGTGTAACGTGGGTCAGCAGTTCCAGCGACCTCTTGGAAGCCGGAGTTGGCCGTCGCAGGAAACGTAACGGCCGCAGCGATCATTTGCGGCGGAGCAATGGGGTCAGCGGTGTTGATAGGACCACGATTGAGCGTGACTTGCACGTAACCTTGGGCAGTGTTGTCCAGCACGACGCACTTCAGCTGTTGAATCCCCGCTCCATGTGGCAGCTGGATTGGGGCGAAACTGAAGGTATCATTGTTTCTACCACTATAGCTCGAGCCATCGGACAGATAATTGACAACGCTGCCAGTTGCTGGATCTCCCACCAGGGAGACTCCATTCAAGGAAGCATAGTTGGATGTACGCAGGGGTTTTCGTACTTCAGGTGCAAACTGATACTCGATCCCGCCGATCACCTTCTGCTTTCCAAACGTCGTTTCCTGCGTCAACGAAACGACGCCACTCTCGCCGACCTTCGGGGCCGTAACCAGCATCTTGACCAGGACCTGTTGCTTAGGAGCAAGCTGAAAGGGCTTTGCGACCGCGAACCTGTCGAGAGTGACCAGCCAGCCCTTGGGCGACTTTACGTTCAGTATCGCTCGCACTGGACGATCAAAACTGTTGCGCACATAGAAACGTTCCTCGAATCTTGAACTCCGGCCTCCTGGTTCGACCTGAATGTTGCGGTGGGTGATGTTGTTATCGACGGGAGTCAACATGTCGGGGACGAAATCGCTCGCGGTGGGTACGCGTGTCAGGGGTCCGGCGCGGTCTTGTGGAGAATCGAGGACGGCAAACAAACAGAAGTGATTCACGCCACTCGGGCCGATTGCGGGTCCCTGAAAGTCGAAGGCGGCAATCTGGGCTACATCATTGCCGCCTGGGCAAGGAGGCTGCGCGCGCCCCGGACATCCAGCGACGGAAGTCCCGGAGTAGGCTAGGTTTGTAACCGTGCACACAGTGGACATCGGATTGGCGGTGCATGGGAGTGGATGCCACACCGCGGTGCTACCAGGATCGCCGGGGAAGTTTGCCCAGAAGTCGCTTGGCAGAGCTGGCAACCCTGGGCCTGCATCTGCCCAGTGGAGTTTGACTGAGACTGTTGCTGCTGTACCTGGACCTCGGTTCCGTAAGCGTACATACGCGCGGTTCATTTGCCCCGTAATGGGTTTTTCATCAACCAGCAGGTCGAAATCTGCCGAGGTTACCGGCGCGGTTTGGAAGGGGGGCGCGTCGACCTTGATGTCGACGCTGACATAGTGAGGAATGAATCCCCGAACCGGTTCGAACAAGGTGTTGCTAGGCTGTTCGGTGTTCCCCCAGTCAAGCCCATTATCGCGAATGAATACATCAACGCCTCCGCGTCCTCCCTGTGCCGCTGGCGCCACGACGCGTACCGCCTCGAAGGCATTGACTCGGCCCCATCCATGGGTAGCGTTTCCACTGGCAGGACTACTGAACCCAGTCGTCGGTGAGTAGGCACCTGCAGAATCTTCGATCCGGTCTGTTGTGTCCTGCAATAGTTGCTGCACCTGCAGGCGAGTGAGATTGGGACTTGCTGTAAGAATCAAGCCGCCGATACCGGCAGTAAGCGGCGTAGCCGAAGAAGTCCCATTGAAACAGGCCGTGTAGTCACGGGCATTTGCAGGCGGTGGCGATGCCTCTGCGGAAGGACACCCGCCAAGAGGATTCGTGTTGTTGTATCCGGCGTTGCCGGTGCGATCGGTCGTCGTTATCCAAAGCGTTCCACCATGCGTTGGGGCCAGTACGTCCATGCAGTTACCAAATCCACCAGAGTTGAATCGATCTTGGTTCGTGGAACGGCTCACCGCGATCACACTGGCGATGGATGAAATATCCGGGGTGGCTCCAGTACAGTCATTCACGCTTGGATTGTTCATCGCAAACAACACGACACTGCCAAGCCCGCCGCGACCGTTGGCTGCTGCGGCGTTAATCGCATTTACAACTGCCGCGGTCGCCGGCGTTCCAATGGGATAGCCCCAACTATTTGTGATGATTGCCGCACCCGTCTGTTGGGCGTATCCAAATGCGTTGGCATCCGCCTGCACTGTTGTTCCTTGGCGAATCAACATCACGCGGCAGTTCGGGCACGATCCCGAGACACCCAAGGCATTGTTACCCCGGGCAGCAGCCACTCCAGTCACCGCGGTGCCATGGTTGTCGGCCGCTCCAGGACTTGGGTTACCGTCATTCCCGCCGAAGTCGAAGCCGTTCACATCATCAACAAAGCCATTCCCGTCGTTGTCTATGCCATCGCCGGCAACTTCTCCCGCGTTCACCCAGAAATTAGGAGAGAGGTCCGGATGTGCCAAATCGAACCCATTGTCGATAACTGCAATGACAGTTCCCGCCGCCCCTTGAGTTATGTTCCAGGCGAGAGGCGTGTCCACGTCTGCATCCACCGTGCCCCCGCTTTGCCCGGTGTTCTGGTGATGCCATTGATTTCCGAACAAAGGATCGTTGGGAACAAACTGGCGGTACACCACCACACGAGCGAAGTTGGGGTGTGAGAACACGACTAGCTTGCTCTCATGGTAGTGATTCGCCATGTCCAACGCATCGACGGGAGAGGCATCGGTCACTCGCAATAGGAACTGGTTTTTTACAAACCGGTCAGGAGCCACAACCTCCACGCCGTTTTCTTTGTGAAATCTTTCGATCTCGGTCCGGGAGATGCTGGAGCGGAATTGTGTGATGAACTCGTCAGTTACGATGAAAGGCGCCTCGGCACCACGCGGCGTGGCAACGAATCCGGCATAGCCGACGACTCTTTCTCCGCGCCGGCGAATTTCCCGAGCCAACCTGACGATGTCGCGGCGCTCGGTCGGCTTTGGCAAATTGAAGATGTAGATGTCGTTGGTGTAGTACTGCACGAATTTGAGATCGAAGGTCTGTGCAAACTTCAGCATCTCCTCTCGACTGATCCCATCTCGCGCAACAAGGCCGATCTGATGAAGCGCAATGTCGAGCGGGACCCTTCTGCCCTCGGTGTAGAAGTAGGTTTCCTGAGTAGGCCGTTTCTGCGCAGAAGCAGCGGGTACCCGACCGACAATCACAAACAGCAGGGATACTAGTAGGGTGAGGTTGGCGAGTCCGTTCTTGCCTTCATAGAAACTCATGGTGCTCCTCCCATGCTCCTGGGGGAGTCTTCGCTATACGGCCCTGAATGTGGCGTGCGGATGAAGCCCCGTAGCATCCCTTGCCCCGAAGGGGGTTCAACCTGGGTACTCTACTGCATGACGATAGTGGTATTTCTGCTTCCGTCGTTACAGACTTCCGTTTGCACAGGTTCAGGATTGGCACGGAAATCGAGAGCCGGGTCCGCTTGTGCCATTGGACGCTGTGTTTGGTCGGCGCTCATGCGCACAAATCTCCCCGCTACGCACACAGGGGTGCGTTACACGACTACTCCATTCCAACTTCAAGGGAAAGTCGGCGAGCAGAACCCCCTCGGTGGCGAAACGATGACTCGCTTCGCTCTCCCGTTCGCCGAGATTTGGCGTCCAACCTATGCCCCCGGGCCTTCAATGTCAAGGGGAAAATGGCAGTTCTCAAGGGACGATGCACCTAAGCTGTTGAGCCACCGCTTCGGGCAGACTCAGCGTCTCTCCGTTTCGGGACAGATCCTTGTTTCCGCAGTACACCGGTTCCATCTCGACCTTGTTGCCCTGCCAACCCAATGATCATTTCGTTGACAATTGCCATCTACACCTGCTTGCCGCACTACACCCGCTCCTCGGCTGGAAGGGAGGAGTCGGCGCACTCAGGCGACCCCCAGCGTTAGGTCCGCACTGCCATACAGTGTGTACGCAAGACCGAGTGGGTTGTTCATCGCAAGCAGCGCGCGCCGCGACTGCAAAAGGGCCTGACCAGCACTCGACTGGCCGCCCAGGAAGCTTGACAGAAACCGCCTGGCCATCTCGGTAGCAAGCGCCTCCCACACGGTCACTTCTGTACCGATTACGGCCGCTGCCCGCCGGCCTTGGATGAACTGCTTGATGAATTCTGACGGTGCATAGGGGCTGAATCCAGCCGTGCTGCAGCCATTGATGAAAACCAGAGGGGCCCGCGTCCAGCCCTTGCCCGCGAATTCCCTGGCTTCAAGCACATCTTCCACGATCCCGTCGTGTCCTTTCCCGAAGTCGAGAGCGGGCCCGTACGTCTTCCCCTCCTTTTGCAGCGAAGCGAGAGCGTGACAGAATAAGTACACAATCTCCGGATCTGCTTGCAGAAGGAGTTGGCGCAGCGCATCGCGCCCGGGTCTGGCTGGGGTCACCATCGCCGCGCGCTGCGTCGCCACCTGGTTTTGCATCGTCGTGAACACGTTATTTTCCAGGTCCGCAGCATGCGATGTTGCGAACTCCAGGTAGGGATTGAATCCACCAACCACCGTTAGCGGCTTTCCCGCCTTGATGACCTCAGCGATCGGTGTCGTTTTTCGAGAATGCAGGCCATCCACCTGCTGCGCCGGCACTTCGATGGGTACCATGAACCCCCAGAATCTCCTGGGACAGATCACGGTATCGGCAAGAAAGATTGGGTCGCCCGCCTTCTTGCGTGCCTCATTGAAGGATGCATTGAGATAGCATCCCTCACCGCCGCATTCGACGGCAGGCATTTTGCCGTCAGCGCCTGGCATCGAAGCCGGGCAGATCGCTGACTCTACTTCATAGACGGGAGCCTTCGGATCGGCCGGGTTCTCGTAATAATCAGGTGTTCTCAAGACGGGACGATCATACACCAGGGACCAGGGGATGATGCTGGACGCGTCGATGTGCGCGGCGTGAATGCCGTCGCCGTCCGCCAGTGTCTCTCGCACCCGGGCTTGGTCGTCCGGATCACGGACGAGGGAATTGAAGATGTCGAAGCCCGCCTCGGCGATGTCCCACAAGACCGGGAGTAATTCCTTTGGATCGCCGCTGTTCACCTGGCGCTGAAAGGTGTACCGGTACGTACCGTTCCGCTCCGAGGCGCGGTCGAGGGCCTCGCGCACCCGTTTTACCTTGTCCGGAAGCGTAGGATCGATCCTCACGGTAAAGAGATCCTTGCCCTTTAAGGTGACAACCTTTTCGCCGGCGCTGTCGTTGGCGATGATAGTCAACCCGCGGCGATGGGTCGAAGCCGTGTCGATCGACTTGGTGGCGTATTCCAGCCTGGGAAGGTACCCAACCTCTCCAAGGCGACGGACCTGGCCCGCGGTGGTATTGAGCGCTTTGGCGATAGCCGCCGCCGCGTCATTCGGGCTGCTTTCGAGCAAGGCAGCAACAAGAAAGCATTGAATGAGATTGTTGTTCTGATAAATCGCCACCCGGAGGCGGGCCACGCCGGGGACTGTAGTGTTGGAACGTGGCTGCACGGCAAAGATGACTTGGTCCATCGGCGTGCCAAGCGGAAGCCAGACCTCTTGCACCGGATCTCCGAGAACCTCGAAGTCGATTCCGGCGACACCGATCTCAATCCATGCGCCGTCTTCCGACCAGCGGATCTGCTCTTCCAGGAACACGGTCGATCCAAGGCTCTTGCTACCCACCTTCGTGGCAATCTCAACTTCGAGGTGCACGGTTTTCCCGGCCTTTAGTCTCGCCGTAGCCTGCGGCAAGCGTTCCAAGCGATTGTCACTGGCTGTCTCGCAGAAATAGAGGTTGACGTGGCGAGCCGTGCGTCCCGCCCCATACGAGGCTTCTTTTCTGTACGTAGGGCGCTCGGCCATCAGCATGTCCGCTATCACTCGCAATTCGGCCACTTTGCCCGCCAGAGGAAGCATTCCTTCAGATTCGTGGTCTTCGAATCTGTAAGATGGCATCTCTTCACCCACACGCAGCAACGTAGCCCCAAGCAAATCGGATGCGGCGACGCGAGTGATGCCCGTAAGCGGGCGAGCCGTGGTTTGTACATGACGGATCAGGGATTCAACGCCGACATCTGCGCCTTGGTCGTACGCATTCCTCAGGTGGATGTCGAGACCGGGCACAGCGTATCCGCGTCCCACCAACTCGGTCGAAATCGTGTTTCCCAGACGCTCGGCGTGTGTGCCCCAGAGCGCATAATAAGAGATCACGGTTCCGGTGGGGGTGTGCTGGATGGGAATGCGCAGCCTGCGCACTGAATCCATGATGGCTGCGGATACTTCGTCCGCTTGCGGCTGCCGGGGTTTCGGACCGCGCCGGCGCGCGACCTGAGGATCAAGCTTTCGGCTTGCGCGCATCCTCTTTACTACGCTGCCGACTACGTCCTGGACGACATCGGGCCGAGCGAGTGTTTCGCCAATGGGCGAGTAACGAAGAGCCTCTTCAGCACCGCGGCCGGCGAACAATTCACCGCTAACATGGCCACGGATCCAATCCAGCGGCCGATCGTGCGCGATCCCGCCATACAGGTCCGCATAGTCGTTGAGTCCCCCGAAAAGCCAGATCGCGGGTCCTCCGCGATCAAGCATGCTCTGCGCCGCTATGCGAAGTCGCGCAATGCCGGTCTGGTCGCATTCAAAGACGATGAGGCGTGTCTGGAACGTTTCAGCAAACCGCAATAACCATCCTACGGTACCGGGTTGGTTGACGCGCGCCGTGCTCAAGGTGTCTGGACTCGGCGTGAACCCATGGACGTGAAGAATGTCGACCGATGCCCAGTTCTTCTCACGTACAAACGCGCATGCTTCTTCGAGCATGCAGCCTTCGTCGATGAACGCGTCGCCGCGATAGGTGCTGCCGAAGGTTTGCTCGATCGCAGCAGGAACCACCCGCTGTGGACCTGTTTCCAGGATCCTCAGAGGGAACGCGAGCGGGCGTTGCAGGGTGCGCGGGCGAACCGGCGATGTGCGAACCAGCAATGTGCCAGGAAGCAAGAAGGACTCGAACGCAATCGCAGACCACTTGCGCTCGCTCACCTCCACGATGATGCGCTCAATGATCGGTGACCATTGCGCCTTCGGCGATGTATCGCCCCATGCCCCTGCCAGCGCCAGGCGGATGTCGATGTCATCACCCAGGGCGCCACGGTCGAGGACTTCACGTGCCACTATCGTGTGAAGGACCATTCCATCGGGCTGCGTGGTCAAGATCTCGACCCCGCTGTCTGTCGAAGCGATCCGAATCGCCTGATCGCGGCGCGTGTAAACAATGGGTGGCATGGCTCACCTCGGTCGCAGTGCGACGATTCCGGCGTGGGTGAATTGGTCGACCGCGAATCCCCAAATGAACGCTGCGAAATACAGTGCTCCTCCGCCCCACACCGGGTTGTCGACCCAAACGGTCTGCAGGCCTATACCCGTGGCAACGGCGAGTGCAACGGCGCTCGCGAGCAGGTCGAAGCGGTTTAGCTGACGGGTCGTTCGCGCGGGCGCCGACAGCCGCATGAGATCGGCGGCAGGTGGCACGGCGAAGGCGCCCATCATGCCGAAAGTCGTTCCGACATCGGCTCCACCACCCGCCAGTACGTCCAGGAGATCGAACGCCGTCTTTTCCGTTGCTCCCATCTGTCGGCCGACAGGCACGCTTGCCTGTCGGTAGGCTGTCGTGGCTGCGTCCATCTGTTGCCATGCAGCTGTCAGTCGGTTTTCGTTAATTGCTGTCTGTGCTGCGTCAATCGCATCCGTTACGACCTTTGCCTTCACCGTATCTCCCAACGCGCCAGCGGCGGTTCGCAGGGCGTCGGCCAAACTGAACAAGTATTTCTTCATCGCCACCGCAACCTTCGACATGGCGTCGTCGGCGTCGCTTGAAGCTAGCACGTCGGCGACGGAGCGTTTCGTCCCCTCTACCAGGAGGCCCCAATCCTTCGAGTCAATGCCGATCGGTGGATTCTTGCTCTCAACCCGCTTGACCAAGTTGTTGGCCAGCAAAGCGGCGTACTGCAGCCGTGCCGCGTCGAAGACGCGGATTCCTTCTTCAAGAACGTGCCCATCAAGCTTTTCACGCACAAGCAGCAGCTCGGACCGTAGCCGCGTCGCCGCCGGACGTGCATCGGTCCTCAACTCCCTATCGAGTGCATCTAGCTGCGCTTTGAGCTCCTGCATGGTTTCCTTGCGAATGGTCTCCGGAAAACTCTGCAAGGTTTCGATCGCGGTGGCGATCTTGGCCGCGTCGGCGTTTACGGCACGGAACGCATCGGCCGCCTCCAGGAGTTTCTCGAGTAGACGTTGTTGCACAGCCTTGGGACGGGTTGCGGCCACGAGACTGCGCATCTCGATCCACCTGCGCAGACCCGGAATCATCTGCTCGTAAACATCTACGGTCGCCGACGCCAGGCCGCCTCGACCGCGGGCACGGTTCCACCGATCTCTTAGAGAGTTGGTGGCGTCAGTGACGAGTTGCCGGCTGCCGTCTTCAGAAGCATTGGCAGCCATCTCGCGAAGCGATGCGAAAACAGATTCGACCCGTCGTTGCACAAAGAGACGGGGACGGATGGTTCCACCGTACGCCTGGAAGAACAACGACAGCAACACGCCCGCGAAGATGAACGCGGCTGCGATCCAGCCCGAGTCGCGGACATAGATCGTGACGTCTTTCTCAATTGCCTCGTAGCCCGCCGGCGCAAACCTCAACTTCACGTCGTATCTGCCAGGAGCAGTGATTCCCTTGAGTCGGGCGGTGATCTCCAGCGGTTTGTCGGCCTTGACTTCGAGCGAATTTGGCAAGCTCGATACATCAAGGGTCGCACTGGCAGCGCTACCCGATGCGGAATCGACCTTTCGCTTGTGGACTACGCTCTGAAGAATCGGCGGACTTATCCTTACATCCGTACTTGATGTATACAGCTTGACCGTGAGCGGAATATCGAGCGGCCCGCGCGCCAGATCGGCCGTCTCCTGAACGGCGGCGATGTCACCGATGTCGATCGGCGGCTTCGCTTTTGTGCGCGCGATTTCGATGTCGAAGGACATGACTGCTTTCTTCCCCTGCAACACACGCGCGTGCGCAGAAAATGTCGCTGGCGACAGGAATTTCCCGACGAGGGTGAACTGCGTCGTGCCCTGCGGCGGAAGCACTCGTACATTCGCGGGCTGGATCTTGGCTTCAACCACTTCTCCGCCTGCCGACGTGAACGGGGGCACCTCGATCGAGATGTCCTTCAGCATCTGCCCCGACGTGTTTTCCACGGTGAAGGGTATGTTCACATCCGGCGAGGCAACGTTTGAAAACCCCACTTTTCCCGTATTCGCACCGAACACGATTACCGGCGGCTTGGGTGGTCTGTCCGGCGGGGATTGGGCCAGCCCCAACGATGTGGCACCTGCGAGGATGCAAACAACCAACGCATTCATGCCGTTACACTGCACGAGTGGGCTCGCTTTCCCAAGCGGGTGCGCGCGATTCTACTGATCGAAGATCTAGTCAATATCAAGCACGGCGCGACGCATGCGTAGAGACATCGATGCGCTTGAGATTGATCCGTACTTTTGCCTTGTTATCCTTGCGTTGCACGAAAGCGTGCACTGAAATGTGGTGCACGCCCCCCATGTCTCGTTGAGCCTCCATCTGGAGTTTGATCCTGTGATTGCCGGTGACCTTTTTTTCAAACGGAAAGGTTACGATCTTCGTTTTCTCGCCACTATGAACCGTGAGCACAACGCGGGCGCCTTTCGGCTTACTTAGTTTGAAGTGCAGCACGGAGTTGAGGCGCTTGCTCCCCTTGGGGTGCTGAATCTGCAAGCCGGCCGATACCTGGCCGGCCAGCGGCGACTCCTCGTCGAGTTGGAGCGCCGCGGATGAGAGAGGCATGCGGTTGGCTGCTCGTAAGGGCTGCTTCTCCGCCGCCACGGCGTTCAGTTCATGAAACAGGACCTGCTGTTGTACCCTGCGGATGTCCACCGCGAAGCCACCTTGGGTCACAAATTGAACGGGCACGTCTCCGTCGCATGGACCCGAATCACGGAAGGGCTCAGTCCGCCGGAGGAACGATGAGAGCTCGCTGTCGCTCACTCCGTCCAAATCAAAGGGAAAGACATCCCCCGGACAGCTTGTGACACTGTCGTCGCCGGACTTCCAAGACGAAATATAACCCTTCATGGCTTAGTTTCCTGTCTGGAGGAGATCGACGATGCTGCCTATCGTCGGATAAATAGTGGTTTGGCCGAAGATCACGCTCTGCTGCACTTCCGCATTGCTCCCCGCGCGTCGCACGAACCATCCGATCAGTGGTATCGGCTTCAACCCTGGAATGTCCGTTAGAATCGGGATCCCACCATAGTATCGAGTGGGAATGCCCAGCTTGGCGTTGGATTCGTAACGCGAGATTTCTCTGATCTCCAGGTTGGATAGCTGGACCTCTGTATTGATCGTATGGCGCAGAGAAGGCATGCTGGGATCCACGGCACCCTTCGGATTGCGCACCAGGGAGTTGCTAACATAGTCAAATTTGAAGCGCAGCGCCTGGCCAGATGGATCGAAGATCGGCGTGACTTCAAATTTGCTGCCCGTCGTTACTCCATAAATACGCTGTTCCTGTTTCTGGTTCAGCGAATTCAGTGAGCCGAAGGCCGAGAGAGCCCCGGTTTGGGCTGACAGATAAATGGACGCCAGTTGTCCGATACTCGCAAGCAGGTCCTGTTGCTCTCCTACGCTCAGGTCGTACATTCCTTTGGGATCGACCCGTGCTTTGAGCCGGTTCGTGGCTAGTACGGATGTGCGTTGGACGATGCCTACAGTGAGGCCCTTGTCCGTTAGCTCCTTGCGCATACCCTTGAGCATCGGTTGGATGTACTGTTGGTCCAGATCATCCTCGAGCCTGCCCATCATTCTCTTCAACATCTCGTCTGCAGCGGCTACGCGGGGGGCCGCTTCGACATCAAGCTGCCAGGTCTGCTTCGACGGAGAGGTCACGCGTGCGTTGAAGTCGTCTCGGCCTGGCACTAGTTGATAATCTTTGAAGTTGAGATTCACATTGCGCAAGCGCGTATTGACGATGCCGTTATAGCGATTGTATAGACTCGCTATCTCCGACGCCCTAACCCGGCAGGCATTATCCAGTTTGTTAACGTTCGATTTAGGTCGTTGATTCCTGAAGGTCTTGTAGTTAGCGTCTAACTTACCGATGAGATCCCGCAACTCCTTTAATTCACTCAATACCTTCCTGGCCCTTCCGGAGCGCAGCGCACGGACAATTTCCAATTGCATGTCTGTTATGCCCTCGGTCGGAATCAACGGGGCAACTTCTGTTGCGTCTCTCCCTTGCGGCACAAAGTCCGGGTCAACGATCGGGTCTGGACATTGTTCGGCAGGTGCTGATGGCAGCACGCCAGATTTCTTCGATTCTTGACAAGCCTTCAGCTGATCCTGGCACTCATTGGTCGCGACGCTTATTACTTTGGCAAAGTCGCTCTTCTGAGTCTCGATCTGGCTCTCCCTTATAGCCAAAGCTTGCTCCCTTTTAGCCAAATCGCGCTCCATTTTCTCCGCCGGCTCTGGCTTTGGTGCACACTGCGTTGGCACCTGAAGGACCTGGGCTGTGCCCGGAAAGCACTGCTCCGGGTACTTCGTTTTGTAACTCGAGTCGACTTCACCCGCGTACCCAGATATCCGTCGACCCGTTTTAGGTTGCTCTTTCCCTTTCTCCGGAGTCATGCTGACAGTCATCGCTTGGAACCTATTGAACACAGCCTGCCGATTCTTCTGACATGAAAGAGCGAGGATCATCAGGGCCTCGCCAACAGTCGTTGTCGCCGCGGGATCCGGCAAAACCGCGTCCTTGAACGACTCGACACTCTCCATATTCACCCCCGCTTGAATCAATACCGCAGGAGAGTAGAAGCGAAAACGACGCCATCGAGCCTGCTCCGAAGGGCTTAGTTTGGTATAGAGCATCGTAGGCATTTCCAGTTGTGTACAGCTACTGGGTGCCATCGGGCCGCCCGTTTCCGCCTGAGATACCGCGTCGTTAACGCTTTCTCGCAGGTTTGTCGTGGCTTGCGCTATCTTTCCTCTCGCAACACCTAACGATTGATCCACAATCGCTGTAGCTTCATTCAAATTGTCGGCGGGCTTTCTGAACCACAGGAAGCCCTTGCTCACCTCGGCGCTGATCTCAAACGACCACAGCGTCAATCGGGCCTGGGGAGCCGGAATGTCAAAAGCCGTGATGATTCGTCGAACCACCGCAATGTCTTCCGGTTTGCCGCGCAGCAGGATCAGGTTGCGGTCCGGATACCCGCGCATGATCACTCGCTTCACCGGGTCAGGACTTATAGAAAGCGCCGGTGCTTCCAGGTACGGCGTTTGATCTCGCGTAGCGGCAAAGGCATCGGACTCCGTCAGGGCTGCCCTGTAGGCACTTCGCTGCATTGCTTCCATATTTCTTTGAGCATCAGCGAGCTTAGTCTTCGCCAGGTCGATGCGGGCCGCCAGGCTGTCCTTGTCGGCGCTGGCCGCGGTTTGCTGGGCCTGGGCATCCGCAAGCTTCGTTTTCGCGTCCGATTCTTTGGTGGTAGCGTCGGTAGCTTTGGCTGTCACCGTGTTCTTCTTTTCCGTAGCCTTTTGCAGCCGCAACTTCTTGTCAGCGTTGGTCGGGTCTGCATCAGCGTCCGCCTGAGCTTTGTTGAACTCCTCTGTGGCCCTGCTCAGGTCGCTGTCTCTTTGCCGTTTGGTCAGACTCGTTTTCTGACTCAAGAGCGCCAGGAAACTGGTAGCGGCATCTGCCTGCCGTTGCTGTTCCTGCAGTTTGGCCAGTTCGAATTGCAGATCGGCCACCTCTCCTCGCGCCTGTCCCACACGAGCCTCTGCATCCAGCAACAGCTCTCTTTGCGATGCGGCCACCGTCGCGGCCGCACTATTGCCGCCGGCCCAATCGGTTCTCTCGTTCAGGGAATGCATCAGCTTTTCGACTTCCGTATAGAAGAAGAGCGGTACCGCATCCTCCGTGAACTGGTTCGGGTCGCCAACCAGGGCGTCATTGAGAAGAGACAGTTTCTCCTGCAACTTTGCTTTCGAATTCTGCGTGGCCTTGATGGCCACACGAAGCTTCGCCAAGTGGGTTTCTGGGGTTTGCTCACATGACTTAATGCTCGTCTCTAAGTCGGGCCAGGCAGCCAGCACCTTTGTGATTCCCCGCTCGGCCTTGCTGGCTTCCGTCGCTGCATCCGAAGCTGCCTGACCAGACGCAATCGGCGTGGCCGCCACCGCGGTAATCGACTCTGACACTTTCTTCGTATTCCCGTCAGCCGTCTTCTGGATCGCAGCCAGTATTGCGTCGACCTTTCCTGCCACTGTTTTGAGTTTGTTGCCTAATCCTTTCAGCGCACCGTCCACCTCTCCCTCGATGGTGGTATCCGCCTTTAGTGTCTTGAGTGATTTGTAGATGCCCCCCTTCAGTTTTCCCATCTCCAACGAGACTGAACAACTTTCCTTGTACGTTGGCACAGAGGCCGCAAAGTCCTCCACGGCAAGTTCATCCGGCACCGACCACATGGTGTCGAGCCGATCCAGTTGTTTGCCGGGCTCATCCAGGCCCGCTTTGAAATAAGCCCCTATTCGGTTGAGTGCGTCATCGAGACTGGTCTGCGCATCCTGCAGGCCGGACAACTTTATTTGCGCGTCCTCGTTTGCATGAGTGCATTGCGTAGCGACATCCTCCCCCAATGTCTCCTTGTCACAAGGGGGCATTGCGTCCTTAATCTTGGTGATATCCGTGACCCTGTTCTCGAGTGCCTTTTGCAGGTCACTGCTAACGATGGCCTTCAATTCTCTAGCAAGATCCTGCGCTCGCGGAACAAAGGCCCCCTTGTCGGAACTGGGGTCTGTGAGCGCGCTGAGCTCCGCACCGGAAGTGTTGGCACGATTCAGAGCAGACGTACTGTTGCTGACGGCCTCATTCAGCTTTGCAATCTTGTCTCTTGCCTCTTGCACTTTGGCCGGATCAGGTGCCGGAGGGACCTCTTGGGCTAGGGAACGGCAGGGGTGGGCGATCGCAAGCAGGAGCAGGAGTCGCACTGAAATTGCGACAAAACAAGATACGCAACAGCGGCGCAAGGAACCCTCCGGGGCACAAAGCGTAATCAAAGCTCCGGAACCGGGTCGATGCCACAACGCAAAACGAGGATCGCCCTTCGCAAGCATGGACACGCCCGCCTACAGCGCCTCAATCTGGCTAGCGCTAGAGCCGCTACCAATTCCATGGGGAAGTCGGCGAGTAGAAGCCCCCTCGGACGCGAAGTCTGTAAGACCTCACTCTCCCGTTCGCCGAATTGCCGCCAAACATACGCTTAGGCCTGAACGAATGTCAATGGGAAATGCAAAGAAGAGATCGTCAGCGCGTGCTACGAATTGGGAACACCGCTAATGGCTGCAACCTGAAGTCAATTCGAATGGCCCGTTGGTGCGCTGGGGTCTGCTACGAATGGCCCGCTTCGCCGCTCATTACTCAGCCAAAATAGGCATCTCCGTAGCGGGAGAGGCATTAGTCTCTTGATGGTTTGACCGTTGCATCACAGACCCAACGAGCCGTTTGTTCGTCACAGTGATTTATGGATCTTCCGGAACGCTTAGTGGACATCACACAATGCCACCAGAGCTGGCGGTTACAACAAACAGATGATCAACGCAGTCGGGGATACGTGATCGCGACTGTCATCTCCGCTTACGCAGCCTCTGGGGAGCGGCACGGGCGAGGGCTCTAAACCACTCTTTTGCTATCCGAATCAGGACAACTTTGGCAATTGACAGCAGAATCGACCTTGGCTTAGGCTGCTTGTTGGGGTTGAGCGGTCCTTTAAGAGCATCCGAGGGCGTTCTCTCAACTCTTTTCTACCCCGTTCCACTACTTGTCAGGCCCGCCCCCCAATCTGGTCCTCCGGGCAGCGACGGGAAAGAGCATACCGGGAAACAGCTAATGGGACGCTCGGGGCGGCTTCGCCTTTGCGTTCGCACCTAGACGGGCGGCCCCCGTTAATCGACAGGCCGTGATAATGATCTTGAGGCGGCATTGGCGGGTGTTTCTGGGAATTGGCGCCGTTCTGCTTCTCCTCGTTGCGCTGATTTGGAGGCACGCGAATCTAGTTAGGACGAGTCCAGTCGGAGCAGGGGTCAGTAGGCTAATTGAACCAATCCTCCCCGCAACGCTACAAGCGCGCACCCAGTTGGACGAAGGCGTGCAATCCTACAAGAATGCGAGATACGAAGAGGCGATTGATCATTTTAATCGCGCGGTCAGCCTGGATCCCGGTTTGACAAATGCACATCTGTACCTAGCCACGGCTTATGCTCAGCAGTACATTACGGGCGTCGAAACCGAAGACAATACACGAATGGCACAGCAGGCCATCGAGCAGTACAAAGCTCTCCTGGAGCTGGACCCGAAGAATATCAACGGTGTAAAGAGTATCGCCCACCTTTATTTGCAGATGAAGAAGCTCGAAGACGCTAAGACCTTCTACCGCAAAGCCACGGAACTCGACCCCAACGACCCGGAGCCCTATTACTCCGTGGCCGTCATCGACTGGACGCAGAGCTATCAGCCGCGCATGGAAGAGCGCGCGAGGCTGGGCCTGAAACCAGAAGAACCGCTGAAGGACAAGAATGTCTGCACTTTGCTGAAGGACAAGAATGCGGCGATAATCCAGGACGGCATCGACAACCTCAACAAAGCTCTGCAGCTGCGTCCTGATTACGACGACGCGATGGCCTACATGAACCTAGTGTACCGCGAGCGCGCCGATCTATCGTGCGACGACCCGGCAGCCCGCGCCGCTTACCTCAAGACCGCCGACGACTGGGTTGATAGGACCATGGCCACCAAGAAAGCTAAAGCCGAAAGGGAGCCCGGAGCCCAGGGCATCACCATGGATCAACAACGGAGGCGCTAAGGGACAATGAAGCAACCAAGCGAGGGTGGTGGCTGCGACCTCTTATTACTGTTGTGTTTCGCGTGCCTAGCGCTTTTCATGAACCCACGGAGCGCTCGTCCAAAAGAACTCACAGATCAAGAAAAGCCTTCCCACGGTTCCTCCGCCCCTCCGGGCAATCCCCAGCATTCCAAACCGAAGACTACTAAGTTCTCTTCGGCCATCAGGCGACGCCTGCAGCTCCTGAAAAAAGAGCTCTGGCAGCCAGCCATCGTAACCATGCTCGCCATTGTCTTAAGCCTCAATGTCGTGGTCGGGATTGACGCAGTGCGGAAGGCTCTGCCGATCGCTTCCGCCCAACTCTGGTTCCACCGCATCCTGTGCGCCACTGCACCGCGGACAATCACCTCGAAGTGGGTCAGGGTCGTAGAGATTGATCAACAGCAGCACGCAAGCCTCGGCGATCCGACAGACCGCATTTTCCTGGCGAAACTGATATCACAAGCTGTGAGAGGTGACGCGGCGGTAATCGTATTGGATATCAAACTAGTAGCACCGGCTGGAATGTCTGCTGGCCAAGACCTTGAGAAATTGACCGTGGCAGATTTAACCCTCAAGCAAGCCATAGGTGATGCCAGTGCGAGCGGTGTTCCAGTTGTGTTAACTACATGGCTAGAGTCGGCTGCGGACGGTTCCTTCCGGCGCATGCCAAACTTCTTCGTCGACGCCGACCTCCCTTTGCCCACTCGAGAGGGCAAATGTTTATCTGACCCTGATGCCGAAGCGATAGCAACGGGCACCGGTCCTTATCGTGCGCCAACTTGCGCAAGAATCGGTAACATTAACACGCCTCTTGATCCGCGAGAAGCACCGCTCGTGACACCGACTGTGGATTCGGAACGTCAGTCGCAATCACTCGCCCTGGCCGCTGTCTCTGCCTACGAAGACGCGATTCTGCGCGAACCCCGGACTGAGAATAAGAAGGACATCAAGTCCGCAATCAAACACAGAGAGTTCGTTTTTGCCAGCTTTATTCCGGAGTCTGGATTCCAGAAGATCTCCCTCGAGAAGCTTGCCCATGGCGTAAAGTCTGCCCTTGAGCAATGTAGGGGGCGGATCGTCATTATCGGCGGCAAATGGCGCGCAGACTCTGGCCGCGGCGCTAAGGAAGATGCATATGATACGCCAGTCGGCGAGATGCAAGGCATGTACCTTCACGCTAACTATATTGAGGCCTTGCTTGACGACCGTTATCAGCGCGAAGTTCCCCTTGGATTCGCGCTGGCGTTCGATCTAGTTGCAGGGGCTTGGTTGTACATACGATTCCACAACGCGAAGACTACGTCAGAGCGAACTGGCGTGATCATCATTCCAGGATTCTTGCTCTTGGCAAGTTATGTACTCTTCACCAATCTCAATTGGTATTTGGATTTTGTCTTGCCGCTGGGGGCTTGTTTCGCTCACCTAAGCGTGGAATACGTCCGGGATTACCGCCGCTTGCGCAAGGACGAGCTCGCAAAGTTCGAACCGACGGGTGACCCCGCCTCTTGATCTCACCTGAAACCGAAGGGTACCTTTCAATCGGATTATTGATGCAAGCGTTGGACGCAGATGATCCAAGCGCTCCCAGCGAGAGCTTAGTTAGCACCCCGTGTCCTTACACGTTGGCACAGTCTGATCCGGGCTTGCGGTTGTTGTCCGCAGGCCGCACGCTCGGTTCTCGGGTTGTCGACCAGACTCTATCGTTGGCTGGTGAACCCAACGATCCACCAAACCAATCAACACACTTCCTCGCAGGTGCCATTAGACGCCCTTCAGCGCCCCTCTTGACGATTTGCATTCGGCAGAATTCCCTGAAGAAAACCGTGCGCGCGCGCGCTTTCAGCTCGAATCTCTGCCTGCGCTTCACGACCTGCTGGTAATTTGGCTGCGAGATATTCCTCGTAGAGAAGGTATCCGGGCGCAGTTGGGTCCCGGAAGAAATCGATGAGGATATTTTCTACTCTAGTCCCCAATTGTGGGTCCGCTCCAAACTGTCCCTCAAACTGGGGCCTGAATTCCGCCAAGTCCGGTCGAGCCTTGACGACGGCGACAATATCAGCCGCGTGCGTCTGGGCTTCCTCTCGATCATGTCGCGCTTCCCGCTGCCCACGGATATTGTGATATCGGTCATATAGCGCCAGCAGCTTGAGCATCACCAGCGCATGTGGCCGGGTGACGCGCACCTTCGCGGCGTATAACCTGCCGTCCGGCAGCCTCCCTTCAAGGGGGTGCTCGTCCGACTCGGCGAGAGCGATGCTCCCGCCGGTACAGGCACGGGCGTGAATCCCTTCCTGTACATCCACGCGGAAGTCGTTGGGCCGTCTGAATTCCTCTGGCCCCATGAACTCGATCCGCATCTTTTCCTGACTGTTGGGAATAGCCTTCTCAAATTGGAAATTTCGCGCCCCATCGACGGGCGTGTAGCCCAATTGCTTCAACACGCCGTCTAATTGGAGATGCTCTCGCCTTAGGGCTATTACGTTCAGGACGAAATCTACGTCTTTAGTGCCCCGTGCGTCCTTGACCGCGAACTTGATGGCCTGCGCGCCGACCACGACAAAATCCCCCGCAGCCGGCCCCAGAGCCGCCAGCAGTTCCAAAACATAAGTCCGCTGCGGCTCGGGAATCATCCAGCTCTCCAGCGCGGCTCAATTGCGTTACTCAATAGGTAATCGGCTTGTTTGAGGTCGCGTCCGCCCCGAGCGTAAAGATCGAGGTAAGCTTGCAGGTTAGACACGATGGGGATACTGCCCTCGCGCCTGCAATATAGAAACACACCCGCATCGTATGGATAAATCAGCCGAAGTTTCGGTCCGATGGATGCGCGCTCCGCCAGCTTGCGCAGTGCCGCACCGCTCTCCGCAGCGCCGAGAAAAATGTCCACTCGGTCCAGCTCGACAAATGGGGCCACGAGAGAAGCGGCGGCGGCGCCAGTGAAGGCGTAAGCCCCCTTGACCTGTTCCTGGACCCGCTCGTTGATCTGATTCACTCCGCTTCCGAGAGGATTGGGTACTTCAAAGGAGCTTCGCAAACGCCAGCGGTAACGCTCCTTGTATTTCTCTGCCCATTCGATCAGCAATCGCCGGGGCTCGGGTACCACTACTGCGGATCCTTGCCGGCGAATCCAAAGCTGTTCTTCCAGGCTAGAAAGGACCTTCGAAATCGAGCCCTGACTGACCGCGAATTCCATGGGCTGGCGAACGATCCGTTCGACTCGGGTCGCCTCGGCTGCCAATTCTTTGGAGATATCGGTGAGCGTCCAGGTTTTCGGTTTTTCTAGCAGTACCCGCAGCACGCGGGAGGAGCGTCCCGAGAACACATTCATGCTGCGCGACGAGTCGGCGGTCTGGTTTCGTTCCTTACTGCGTCGGCCCAAACGCTGGAGAGTGAACTTGCCAGGCACCTGAATGGAGACGTTTCCCGCCAGATCCAGAAAGTCAATGCCGTTGGCAATGCTATAGGCCTGCGCCTGCGGCGACAGGGCCGCAGCCAACACCGCGAAGGCAGCATCGTTTTTGAGCGACTTCATGCGTTGCATCCACGGACCAATCTCGGCCAGCAACTTGGGCGACGGGGCCTGCTTGATTTCGCCGAAGACGAGAATCCGGTTCTTCCCCGAACTCAGTTCAAAACTGACATCAAAGGGCCGTTGCGGCTCCTGCCGCACTTGTGTGATGCGCACGCCAGGGAGGTCCTTCAGCGGCAGTTGCTTGCGCAGTGCCTCCACCACCGCTCGTTCGAATTGGACGCCGCGACCTGCCATGTCATAGCTATTTTCGCAAATGGGAAGTGTAGTTGTAAAGGAAACCTTTCTTATATAAACATGTTTCCTGTTTGCGAAACTCTGCTGCCATCCTTCATTGAATCAACGACATACATCTACTTGATGCTCTCTTTCTTCGCAACTCTACTACGCCCCTTCCGGGCGGACGCCGCTTCGTCGCGGCTCGGACGGGCAATTCGGACCGCGCCGGTTGCGCGCCAAACCAAAGCCAACCGCGTTTGGCACGAACCGCGCTTTCTCTCACGCCCTGCCACCCTCCCTCGGGCTCCGTTCTCCCTTTCGCCGTTCCCGCCTCGTTTTGTCCCGCTGCCGCTCCTGGTGAAGGACAAACCGAGCCGGAAACGGCAGAAAGGGAAAAAGACCATGAAGTTAGAAGAAATCAAGAACAAAACCAAAGAGGCTGTCGATTACCTCGTCGCCTCGCTGGAGGCGGGCCACAGTGAAGTGCTGACCCAGTATCTCGGAGCGATGGCCAAGTTCCACACCTACAGCTTCGGCAACGTCATGCTGATCGCTCGACAGAAACCGTCCGCGACCAACGTCGCCGGTGTGCGCACCTGGAATTCACTGGGTCGCTATGTACGCCGTAGCGAGAAGGGCATTTTGATTCTTGCTCCCATGATCGGCCGGAAACGCAACCCCGTAGATGGAGCCACAGCGGAGAAGGGAGAGGAGAAAGCCTGCGAAGCCCAGTTGTACGGCTTCCGCGCCGTCTATGTCTTCGACATCAGCCAGACCGAAGGCAAAGACCTGCCTGCGCTGACCGACATCGAAGGCGATGTCTCGGGTTACCACGAACGGCTGATCAAGTTCGTCGAGACCCAGGGCATCGAACTAAGCTACTCCGAAAAGATCGGCCCCGCCAAGGGCCTGTCGCACGGTGGAAAGATCACGCTGCTCTCCGGCCTGCGTCCAGCCGAAGAATTCTCGACACTCGTGCACGAGATCGGCCACGAGATGCTGCACCGGGGAGAACGCCGCACCCTCACTACTAAATCTGTGCGCGAGACCGAGGCCGAAGCGGTCGCCTTCGTGGTCTGCCAAGCCATCGGGCTCGACACCGGGACCGCCTCGGCGGACTACATCGCGCTGTGGAACGGGGATGGCAATCTCCTGCGCGAGAGCTTGGAAGCCGTCCAGCAAACCGCTGCTGTGATCCTCGGGGGCATTGCCCCAGAGCCGGCGGCTTCGACCGCCTAACCCCGAAATATTGCAAGCCATCCGGCTTCAACCCTTCCCACGAAGTGGGCCCAGGTACCTGTGCATATGCACAACGGGCATCCCGAACGCTCGCCAACACTGCTCGACTGCAGAAGGCGTCCTATGCTAGAACCAATTTCCCAAGCTTTCATACAACCTGCGAGGCAGAAAGAAGTAAGCCGACGGCCGAAACACAACATCGTCAGGCCTTCCTACGATGAGCGCGGCATGCCGAACGGAATTCGCAAACTCTGCCTGTAATTCGCTATTTGTTGACACGCCGGCGAACCGAAGTCGAAATTCTTGCATTGCGTTTACGTACTTCTTGGGTTTATCCGGGACAAACAAGCACAAGATCCGTCCACCAACAGTTTCGGACGTCTTCTCGTCCTGCTGGTATGGCCGACGCAGCAGCATCAGAGTGTCGAATAGGTATGCAAAATCATCGAACTTTTCCCCGGATGCCAGGGACTCCTTAATTTGACCTGCAATGCGATCCGACGGCATTATCAACCTCCTGCGTCTCGACTATTGCCTGTACCAGGCTGTTGCGATCAAGACAAAAGACAATCAGGCCATTTCTTGTGCGGTAGAGCAGCTCGTGGTCTTTGACGAGCGAAGGAGTTCCCCAAACTGCTTCAACCCGTCCTCTTTGTGTGCCGAGCTCAGGAAGATCACGTGCGACGGTGAAGCGAGCCGGAGAAGCTCCCTGAGCCGGAGGAGCGGACTCAGGGCGAGAAAAAGGCACAAACCGAACCAGGACCGTGCCAAGTGCCAACGCTCCCAGAGCAATCCAGCTTGCATTGGTCCATCCCGGAACGGTGCGCTTCGTGTTGATTGCAAATTTGTCCACGTCCTGCAGGCCGATCATGGAGTAGATCGTTCCAAACACGCATGCAACACCCACAAACAGCCCCCCGACGAGCAACCACTCTTGCCAACGGAACGCCTTAGACTCCGGGAGTAGTGTGGCTCCGAGCGGTATCAGGATCGCTAGGGCTGTGAGCAATCCAGTCAATACCGCAAGGCTTGAGGCCGCTAGTCGTTGCGTCGCAGTGGTCTTGTTGACTACGTGCGAGATGGCGAAAGCAGCGCCACACGCTATAAGCGGAATTGCCGCAACCGCAGTTAGTGAACTCATCCCGATCCTCGCTGACTGTCTAAGAATAATAGCCTTCCCCCATGCGCCTGCTAATTCTGCGAGCTTATCGTGGTGGCTCCTGCCGAAGATCAGCAATCCGCATCGTCACTGCGGTAACGCGGCCCACAATGTCAGCATCCCCTGGGTAGCGGACGTGACGTACCTGACCGCGTGACTGTGGACAAGGGATCAACATCAACTGCCCCGCATCCACTTCGCACCAACTGCAGATGTAACTGTCGCGAAGCTCGACGAAGTAAATGGGC
>Ga0070741_10003218_pt1 | contig 41134 bp, 40 predicted proteins | sample Coa_R1_4_FD_66440 | JGI IMG/M metagenome (GOLD analysis project Ga0070741, IMG submission 66440) | Surface soil microbial communities from Centralia Pennsylvania, which are recovering from an underground coalmine fire - Coalmine... | ecosystem: Environmental > Terrestrial > Soil > Unclassified ... | reverse complement strand
ATCCTCGTGTTCACCAAGTGCGGGACGCTTCGCCGCGAGGACGGCGACGACTACATGGACCTCCGCCCCGAGACCATTCGGGCGGACGTCGAGGCGAGCCTGCGCCGCCTCGGCCGCGACCGCGTCGACCTGTTGCAGCCCCACGATCCCGATCCGAACGTTCCGATCGAAGAGACCTGGGGAGCGGTGCTCCAGCTCGTCGCCGAGGGAAAGGTGCGGCACGGCGGGCTCTCGAACCATCGCGTCCCTGAAATCGAACGTGCGCTCTCGGTCGGGCCGGTCGCGTCGCTGCAGCATCAGTACAGCGCACTCGTCCGCGACGTCGAGGACGAGATCCTGCCGCTCGCACTCGCACGTTCGCTCGGCGTGATCGTGTGGTCTCCGCTCGCGAGCGGGTTCCTCACCGACGGCTTCGACGTGGATGCGCTCGACGACGGCGACTTCCGGCGCACGCATCCATTCGCGTCGCTCGATCTCACGGATCTGCGCGCCGAGCTTCGGGGGGAGACCGGAAGCGTGACCGCGGGCGCGATCCGCTTCGTCCTTCGCCACCCCGCCGTCACCGGCGCGATCGTCGGCGTGCGCGACGAACGCGAGGGGCGGGATCTAGGATCGTTCGCATGACCGACGTCCTCATCCACGCAGATACGACCCGCTCCCCCGCGATGCGGCATGAAGTGCCGCTCGGGATCCCCGATCCGTTCCTGTACGTCGAGCGCGACGGGCGCCGCTTCGTCGTCATCACCGCGTTCGAGCGCGAGCGTCTGAAGGCTGCCGCGCCCGACATCGAGGCGCTTCCTCCCGAGCAGTTCGGGATCGACGAGCTGTTGCGCGCCGGTACCCCGCCCGTCGAGGCGACGCTCGAGGTGTACACGCGCGCGCTCCGTGAGCTCGGAGTGACGGAGGCCGTCGTGCCTGCCCGCTTCCCGCTCGAGCTCGCAGACCATCTGCGCACGAACGGAGTCGACGTTCGTGTCGACCGCGACCTCTTTGAGGACCGCCGGAGGAGCAAGACCGAGACGGAGATCGCCGGGCTCCGCCGCGCACAGCGTGCGTGCGAGGCCGCGCTCGACGTTGCCCGCCGAATGCTGCGCGACTCCGAACCGGGCGGGGACGGCGTCCTACAACTCGACGGCTCTGCCCTCACGTCCGAGCGCATCAAGGCGGAGATGCAGCAAGTGTTCATCGCGCACGGCGCGATCGCGGACGAGTTCATCGTCGCATCGGGCGCGCAAGGCGCAGTGGGGCACGACATGGGCTCCGGCCCGATCTCGGCAGGCGTTCCCGTCGTGTTCGACCTCTGGCCGCGCGACACCGAGACTGCCGTCTACACCGACATGACGCGGACGTACGTGGTCGGCGACGTCCCCGACGAGATCGGCGAGTACCACCGCCTGTGCAAGGAGGCACTCGAGCGGACGACGGCGGCGGCGAAGCCCGGCGTGAACGGCCGCGAGCTCATGCAGATCGCCTGCGACCTCTTCGCCGAGCACGGGTATCCCACGCAGCTGACGAAGGAGCCGGGTGAGGTGCTCGACAGCGGGTTCTTCCACGGGCTCGGCCATGGCGTCGGGCTCGAGGTGCACGAGCGTCCTCGCCTGTCGGTCGTCGGAGACGATCTCGTCCCCGGTGACGTGATCACGTTGGAGCCCGGCCTCTACCGCGCCGGCTACGGCGGCGTTCGGCTCGAGGACATCCTCCTGGTACAGGACGGCGGCGCCGAGACGATCACGGATTACCCGTATGAGCTCGAACCGTGATATGAGCTGAGGATGCAAGGACTCATGGCTCCCCCCGGCCACCACCCGTCGCGGCCGCTGATGCTTGCCGCCGGCTCGCCGCTGAAGCTGCCGCGCGGCCTGATGACCGTCGAGGCGGGAGCCTTCGACCTCCACCTCGAGCTGACGCGCCTCCTCTGGGGCGGAGCCGCGGTGATCGCGGTCGTGCTGTACGCGTTACACCAGACTTCGTAGCGGGAACGCGCAGATCACATCAGCTCGGCCTCCGACGACCGCCGGGGGGTGGTGGCCGGTGCCGAGAAGGAGGGAACGGAATGGCTGTTCTCGCCCAGGACCGGCCCGTCACGCTCATCGAAGGCGTGCCCGCGGCCGACCCGGCTCCGCTCGGCCTCGCTGCGTTCGCGCTGACCACGTTCTTGCTCAGCGGGCACAACGCGAGCTTCATTCCCGATGCGATCTGGATCGGGCCGGCGCTCTTCTACGGCGGGATGGTGCAGCTCCTCGCCGGTATGTGGGAGTTCCGGAATCGCAACGTCTTCGGAGCCACGGCGTTCTCGACATACGGGGGCTTCTGGCTCGGCCTCGGCAGCGTCGTCGTCCTCGCCGACGTGTCGAAGACGTTCGCGGCGTCTCTCGCCGGAGCGAATCTCACGAATGCGCTCGCCTGGTTCCTTCTGGCGTTCGCGGTCTTCAACACGTACATGCTCTTGTGGAGCATGCGCGTGAGCCTCGCCGTCTTCGGCGTGTTCCTCACCCTCGAGATCACCGAGATCGTGCTCGTCATCGGCTTCTTCAACTTGTCGCACGGCGGCTCCACGTGGTGGCTGCACGCCGGCGGCTGGTGCGGCATCGTCACGGCAGCCGTGGCGTGGTACACATCCGCGGCAGGAGTCGTGAACGGCATGTCGCCGGTGCCCGTGCTACCCGTGGGCGCCGCACCGATCGGCCGCATCGGCTCCGCGATGCCCCGACGAGCGGAGGTCTAGAGGGTGGCGACCGAGACAGGCCAGCAGCACGCGATCGACACGATGCTCCTCGAAGAGCGGCGCTACCCGCCGCCCGAGGACTTCGCCCGTCAGGCGAACGCGCAACCGGACATCTACGACGAGAGCTTCGAGGCGTTCTGGGAGCGCCAGGGCAAGGAGCGCGTGACGTGGTTCGAGCCCTTCACTGAGCTCTACGAGTGGAAACTCCCGTATGCGAAGTTCTTCCTCGGCGGGAAGTTGAACGTGTGCTTCAACTGCGTCGACCGACATGTCGAGTCCGGCCAGGGGTCCAAGGTCGCCTACTACTGGGAAGGCGAACCGGAGAACGACCGGCGTGAGATCACGTACGCCGACCTCCAGCGCGACGTCGTCCGCTTCGCGAACGCGCTGAAGAACGTCGGCGTGAAGAAAGGCACGCCGGTCGCCATCTACATGGGCATGGTCCCGGAGCTGGCGGTGGCGATGCTCGCCTGCACTCGGATCGGGGCTCCGCACACGGTCGTCTTCGGCGGCTTCTCCGCCGACTCGCTCTCCGGCCGCATGAACGACATGAAGTGCGAGGTCCTCATCACCCAGGACGAGGCGTGGCGGCGCGGGACGACCGTGCCGTTGAAGAAGACGGCCGACGAGGCGATGGCCGCGGCGCCCGGCGTTAAGAGCAGCATCGTCCTCCGCCGTACGGGCGGGGACGTGCCGATGCAGGACGGGCGCGACCACTGGCTGCACGACCTCGAGGAGGGCGTGTCGGACGACCCGTCGTCGTGCCCGTGCGAGCCGATGGACAGCGAGGACCTGCTCTTCCTCATGTACACGAGCGGGACGACCGCGAAGCCGAAGGGGATCATCCACACGACGGCCGGCTACCTCGTCGGCACGTCGACGACGCATCACTACATCTTCGACCTGAAGCGAGACGAGGACGTGTACTGGTGCGCCGCCGACATCGGTTGGATCACCGGCCACAGCTACATCGTGTACGGGCCTCTCTGCAACCAGACGACCTCGGTCATGTACGAGGGGACGCCGGACTTCCCCGACAAGGACCGCTGGTGGTCGATCGTGGAGCGGTACGGCGTGACGATCCTGTACACGGCGCCGACGGCGATCCGCTCGCACATGAAGTGGGGGCCGGAGTACGCGCAGAAGCACGATCTCTCGTCGTTGCGGCTGCTCGGCTCCGTCGGCGAGCCGATCAACCCGGAGGCGTGGATCTGGTACCGCGAGAACATCGGAGGCGACCGCACGCCGATTGTCGACACGTGGTGGCAGACCGAGACTGGGATGATCCTCATCACGCCGCTGCCCGGCGTGACGACGCTCAAGCCCGGGTCGGGAACGAAGCCGTTCCCCGGGATCGAGGCCGCGGTCTTCGACGAGCAGGGCAACGAGGTCGGCCCCGGAGGGGGCGGATACCTCGTCCTCAAGCGGCCGTGGCCGGCGATGCTGCGCGGCATCTTCGGCGACGACAAGCGGTACCGGGAGACGTACTGGTCGAAGTACGACAACGTGTACTTCGCCGGCGACGGCGCCCGGATCGACGAGGACGGCGACTTCTGGCTCCTCGGACGCGTGGACGACGTGATGAACGTCTCCGGCCACCGCATCTCGACCATCGAGGTGGAGTCGGCGCTCGTCGACCACCACGACGTCGCCGAGGCGGCGGTCACGTCCCGTGCGGACTCGACCACCGGTGAGGCGATCGTCGCCTACGTCACGCTCAAGGGCGGAGCGGAAGGCTCGCTCGAGAAGCTCGAGGAGCTGCGAAACCACGTCGCGCAGAAGATCGGGCCGATCGCCAAGCCGGCGAACATCGTGTTCACACCGGAGCTGCCGAAGACCCGCAGCGGGAAGATCATGCGCCGCCTCCTGCGGGACGTCGCGAACAAGAGGCAGCTCGGCGACACCACGACGCTCGCCGATCCGACCGTCGTCGACGAGATCAAGCACCGTGCCGAAGCGGAACAGAGTGGCGACGACGGATAGGGATAGGGAGCTCGGCGTCGAGCTCTTCAACCGGACCTGGGCTCTCCTCGAGAGGCCAGGTCCCGATCCCGACGAGCTCCTGCACTGCGCCCACGCGTCCGCGTACCACTGGATGCAGGCCGGCACGGTCGCGAACCGCGCACGCAGCGAGTGGCAGTGCTCGCGCGTCTATTCCGTGCTCGGCCGCGCCGAGCCTGCGCTCCACCATGCGCGTCGCTGTCTCGAGCTGTGCGAGTCCGCGCCGGACGAGATCGAGGAGTTCGACCTGCCTTTCGCGTACGAGGCGATGGCGCGCGCGTCTGTCGTCGCGGGGGACATGGAGGCCGCGCAGGACTGGCTCGCGCGCGCCCGCACGGCCGGCGAGAAGATCGTCGACGAGGACGACCGCATTCTCCTCGAGTCCGATCTGTCCACGATAGGCCGATAGGACTATTCAGTTCGTCCGAGAACCCTGGTAGAAGAAACGCAGCTTCCGGCCGGGTTGAAAGCACTCTGACGGGCGGCTCCGGGCATAGGTGCTGACTGGACCGCCGACCAAGGCCGACTCTTCGTGTCGGACACCCGGCGGGTGTCCGACACGAACCGCTAGAGGAGCTTCTCGAAGCGCTCGGCGTCGTCGAACGGGCCGATCACCGCGAGGCGCAGCTTGTCGTCGGCAAGCAGATCCTGCGCGACGCGCTGCACGTCCTCTGCCGTGACCGCCGAGATGCCGGCGAGCACTTCCTCCGGATCGGGCGCGCTGCCCTCGAGGACTTCCTTGCGCAACCCGAACATGATCAGCCCCTGCGGGCTCTCCAGCTGCAGAACGAACCGGCCCTTCGAGAAGCTCCGGGCCTTCTCCAGCTCGTCGGCCGGTACGCGGTCGGCCATCCCCTTGATCTCGGTAGCGATCGTCGTCAGCGCTTCGTCGATTCGGTTGATATCCACGCCCGCCTGCGAATAGAGCGAGCCGGCGTCGGTGTAGCTGTGGTTCACGCCGAACACGTAGTACGCGAGCCCGCGGCGCTCCCGCACCTCAGTGAAGAGGCGCGATGACATCCCGCCGCCGAGCACGGTCGCGACCATCTGCAGCGCATACCGGTCGGGGTGCTCGAGCGGATAGCTCGGCACGCCGACGATGACGTGCGCCTGCTCGGAGGCCTTCGTGAAGACCTTCACGCGCCCGTTCTCGTATCCCTGCACGGGCGACGGCGCGCCGGTCTTCGCGGCCGGCAGGTCGCCGAGCAGCTGGCTCACGCGCTCGACCGCGTCGTCGCCGATGGCGCCCGCGAGTCCGACGACCATGCGCTCCGGGTGATACCAGCGCTCGAGATACGAGAGGAACGTGTCGCGGTTTGCCGCGCGCACCGTCTCCTTGCGGCCGATGATGTCCCACCCGAGCGGCTGGTCTCCGTACAGAAGCTCGTCGTACACGCCCCCGATGTAGTCGCGGGGCGTGTCGAAGTACATGTTCATCTCCTCGAGGATGACGCCCTTCTCACGATCGATCTCGCTGCCGTCGAAGCGCGAGTTGCGGAGCATGTCGACGAGGACGTCGAGCGCGACGTCGCGGTGCTCCGCGGCGCACTTGACGTAGTACGCGGTCGACTCCTTGCTCGTGAAGGCGTTGAACTCGCCGCCGATCGCGTCGATCTCGCCGGCGATCGTCCGCGCGTCCGGCCGCCGCTCCGTCCCCTTGAAGAACATGTGCTCGGAGAAGTGCGCGATGCCGTTCGTCTCCGGAGTCTCGTACCGGGAGCCGGCCGCGATCATGATCATGCACGTCACCGACTGTGCGTACGGGAGGTCGGCGGTCAGGATCCGCAGGCCGTTGTCGAGGACGTGCCGTTCGAACGTGCTCATGCAGTCAGTCTCCTCTTCCAGCGATCGGGCACGGGAGTGCTCTCGCCCCGCGCATAGTCGTAGCCGACGAGGACGCTCTTCGCTTCCGCGACCACGCGTCCGGCGGAGTGCAGTGCGTATTCGAGCTCGAAGCTCTTCGTTCCGACGCGGACGGGCCGCACGCCGATCTCGACCACCTCGCCGACGCCGACCTGGTCGCGGAAATCGATCTCCGTCCGTGCAAGGATGACGTCGCGCAGCGGCATCTCCTCGTCCTCGCCGAACCAGGCGAGGCGCGCCTGCTCGAGATACGTCGAGAAGACCGCATTGTTGACATGGCCCATGCCGTCGAGATCGCGGAATCGCACCGTCTCGCGGTGCACGAACGGGAACCCTTCCACCCATTCGATGGTATAGACGCACTGTGGCCGGAGAGATGACGAGGGCGGCGATGGCCGCGCAGCCCGAGTGGCTCGCGCAGGTCCCCACCGACAAGCGGCTCCCCGACGGTGCGCGGCCGCTCTTCACGGGCTGCGGCACGTCGTTCCACGCCGCCATGACCGGCGGCGAGGCGGTGCAGGCTCTCGAGCTCGTGCTCGCGCCGAAGCGGGATGCCGACGTGCTCGTGCTCGTCTCGCACGAGGGCGCGACCGAGTTGACGCTCGAGGCGGCCCGCATCTGGCCGGGACCGAAGTGGCTCGTCACGGGAAAGGCGGACGGGCCGATCGCGGAGCTGTGCGACGAGGTGATCGTGTGCACTCCGGCGATCGAGGAGAGCTGGTGCCATACCGCGAGCTACACGTGCGCCGTCGCCGCCATCGCGGCGCTGCGCGGTGACGACATCTCGTGGCTGCCGGCGGCGGTCGAGGACGCGCTTGCGGCCGACCTCCCCGTCGTGGGCGAGCAGGAGCGGTTTCTCGTCGCGGGCGCCGGCCGGGAGCTGCCGACTGCGCACGAGGCGGTCCTCAAGCTCCGCGAGGGCGCGTGGGTCGCCGCCGAGGCGTACGAGACCGAGCAGCTCATGCACGGCTACTTCGCCGCGATCGACGAGAGCGTCCGCGCGTTCGTCCTCGACGGCCGGCGCGCCGCCGAAGCGGTCGCCGGGCTCGAGGCCCTCTGCCAGGTGACGCTCGTACCGACGCGGCACCCCGTGGTGGACATCGTCCTTTTCCAGCGTCTGGCCGTGACCATCGCCGATGCGCGTGGACGCAACCCGGATCGCATCCGGCGCGACGACCCGCGCTGGGCGGACGCGGCTCAGCGGTCGCGCAGCCTGTAGACGAAGCGGAGCGCCTGCCAGCGCTCGTCGATCGCCGCGCTCTTGTTGTCGACGAGGCCGTTCTCGAGGCCGATGCTCTGCACGGCGCCGAAGTCGAGATCGGTCTCGAGCTTCGCGGCCTTCTTCGGCCATGCGATCCACAGGCCGTCGGCAGGCGCGAGCGTCTTCTTCAGCGCCGGGAACCGCCGCTCGAGCTCCGCGTGCCGCGTCGTGAGAAGACGAGCACCTCCGCTCCCGGCTTTGCGCCGAGCTTCTCCGACAGGTCAGGCACCGGCGAGGAGCTCGCGCTCCTTCTCGCGCGAGAGCGTCGGGCGCTGCTCGCCCGCCTCGAGGCTCCAGGCGAGCGTGTCGCGCGCCGTCTCCTCCAACGGGCGGAAGGTCAGCCCGGCTGCCAGGGCGCGGGAGATGTCCGCCTGGAGGAGGCCGGCGTACTCCGGGCCCGGCAGCCAGAGCGGCAGCTCCATCCAGGGGCCGACGCCTGCATCGAGCAGCGTCTGGCTGTCGACCCACACGAGCCGGTCGGCTCCGCCGATGCGCTCGAGCGTCTCGCCGAGCGTCAACGGCTCCGCGGGCCCCGTCGCGTTGAAGATGCCGCTCGTCCTCTGCTCTGCGAGCCGCACGAGGAACGCGCCGAGGTCGCGAGCGTCGATCAGCTGGACGCGCTGCCCGGGATTCCCCGGAGCGAGCACGGTCCCGCCCTCGGCGAGCCTCCGCGGCCAGTACGTGAAGCGGTCGGTCGGGTCGTGCGGCCCGACGATGAGGCCGGCGCGCGCGATCGCGGAGCGCTCGCCGAAGACCTCCTGCACCACACGCTCCGAGCCGGCCTTCAGGCCGCCGTACTGCTCCGGGTCGAACGCTTCCGGTTCGGGATCCGGCGGATCGAAGAGCGCCGAGCTCTCGTCGATCGGTTGCGACGTGTCGGAGTACACTGAGATCGTGGACACGAAGACGTAGTGCCCGACGTCGACCGCTTCCGCGCGCCGCCGCGTCTCGCGCGGCAGCTGCGTCGGGTCCATGTCGATCGCGGCGTCCCACTGCCGTCCGTGCAACGGCTCGAGGCCGGCCGTGAGGTCGAGCTCGATCGTCTCCACGTCCGGATACAGATCCGGATTCGTCCGGCCGCGGTTGACGAGCGTGACGTCGTGCGCGCCGGCCGCTTCGACGACGCCGCGGCCGAGGAACTTCGTTCCCCCGAAGACGAGGAGCTTCACGCTGCGTAGCGCTCGATCGCCATGCCGACCGCCTGCGCGCCGAAGCGGATCGCCTCGGCGGGCACGCGCTCGTCGGCGGCGTGGATGAGCTTCGTGAACTCGAAGTCGTCCGGGAGCTTCAACGGCAGGAAGCCGTACGTCTGGATGCCGATCGCGGCGAGGAAGCGGCCGTCGGTGACGCCGACCTGCAGCATCGGCACCGGGACGGCTTCGGAATCCAGTTCGCGCAGGATCGCCGAGAGCGCGTCCATCTGCGAGAGGTCGGAGTGCGCCGGGTACGGGTCGTGGCGCACGACCTCGAGCTCGAGGTCGTGTCCGACGAGCGTCTGCACCTCAGCGATCAGCTCGTCCGGTCCGAAGCCCGGAAGCGTTCGCCCGTCCAGCTCCAGCTCGATCTCGGATGGAACGACGTTTATCTTCGAGCCGCCGTGGACGATCGTGGCCGTTACGGTGTTGCGCAGTGCGCGGTCGAGGATCCGGAGCTGTGGGATCGGCGCGCGCAGCGTCAGCTCGGCGAGCCGCGGGTCGAGCAGCGAACGCATGACGAGCGACTGCGGGCTCGGCAATCCCTCGGCCATTCCCTCGATCCACGCACGCGCGACCGGCGTGACGTGCACCGGCAGCCTGCCGGAGTCGAGCCGCGCGAGGATCCTGCCGGTCTTGCCCATCGCGCTCCCGCGCACGCCGAGCGCCGCGTGGCCGCCCGGTCCGTGGACGAGGCCGCGCAGCCAGCAGATCTGCTTCTCCGCCACTTGAATGGGATAGAAGCGCCGGCCGCCGATCGTCTGCGAGGCGCCGCCGAACTCGCCGAGCGCGTGGCGCACGCCTTCGAAAAGGTCGGCGTGCTCCTGGGCGAGGAAGCGTGCGCCGAAGTCGCCGCCGTTCTCCTCGTCGCTGAGGATCGCGAGGATGACGTCGCCGCGCGGCCGGATCTCGCCACGTGCCGCGCGCAGGAAGCCATCCACGATCATCGCGACGCCGCCCTTCATGTCGAGCGCGCCGCGGCCCCACATCCAGCCGTCGACGAGCTCGCCGCCGAACGGCGGGTGCGTCCATTGCTGCCCGGACGTCGTGACCACGTCGACGTGGCCGTAGAGGAGCAGCGGCGGCGCCTCGCCGGCTCCGTGCACGCGCGCGATCAGGTTCGGGCGCGCGTCGTCTTTCGCAACGATGCGGCTCTCGGCGCCCGCCTCCTCGAGCAGCCGTCGCACGTGCTCGATGCATGCCGTCTCGTTGCCCGGAGGGTTCGTCGTGTCGAAGCGGATGAGGTCGCCGAGGAGATCGACGACGTCCGTCACATCTGCTCCAGCACCGAGACCAGCCGGTCGACCTCGGCGATCGTGTTGTAGTGGACGAAGCCGGCGCGCACGGCGCCGTGCTCTCCGAGGCCAAGCCGGTCCATGACCTCCACCGCGTAGTAGTTCCCGTCCCAGACCGCGATGTCGTGCTCGCCGAGCCGCTCGGCGACGACGCCCGGCTCGACGCCGTCGACGGTGAATGCGAACGTCGGCACGCGGCCGTCCATCGAGGGCAACCCGTGCAGGGTGCAGCGCTCGGGCAAGGATCCGAGGAAGCGTTCGCCGAGCGCGCGCTCGTGCGCGCGGATCGCGTCCCAGCCGATCGAGTCCATGTAGTCGACCGCGGCGACGAAGCCGGCGAGCAGCTCGTGCGCGAGCGTGCCCGTCTCGAAGCGGTGATGCGCCGGGCGCACCTTGTACGTGCGCCACGACTCCGCGAGGTCGCCGCGAACGTACGCGAGCCCAAGGTGCGGGCCGAAGAACTTGTACGGCGAGCAGAGAAGCACGTCGACCCCGAGCGCGGTGACGTCGATCGGTCCGTGCGGCGCGTAGTGCACGCCGTCCGCCCACGCGAGCGCGCCGGCCGCGTGCGCGAGATCGACGATGCGGCGCGCGTCGACGACCGTCCCGACCGCGTTCGACGCGAGCGGGAACGCGACGACGCGGGTGCGCTCGTTCAGGTGCTGCTCGAGGTCGGCGAGATCGAGGCTCGTGTCGTCGTGGATGTCGACGAAGCGGACGGTGAGATCGAGATCGTGCGCGAGCTCGAGCCACGGAGAGACGTTGCCGTCGTGGTCGAGCCGCGTGACGACGATCTCGTCCCCGGCGCGCAGGGTACGGCCGACCGTGCGGGAGAGCGCGAAATTCAGCGTTGTCATGTTCGCGCCGAAGAACGTCTCGTCCGGCTCGCACCAGAGGAAGGACGACGCCGCCAGCCGCGCCTGCGCGACGAGGGCGTCGCTGCGCCGGCTCGTGCCGAAGTGGCCGCCGAGATTCGCGTTCGAGTCCCGCAGATAGCCGGCGATCGCGTCGATCACGGAGTCGGGGCACTGTGTGCCGCCGGGCCCGTCGAGGAACGCGGTGTTCCCCTGGAGAGCCGTGAATCGCGCGCGGATGGCGTCGATATCGAGCTCGGTGGTCGCCACGGCGGGACACTACCCTGTCGCCGTGAGCACCCTCGCACCTCCGAGAGAGCGCCTCGATCGCGGCGACCGAAGCGGTCTCGGCCGCGCCTGGCGCGTCATCGTGCTCAACGACGACCACAACACGTTCGACGGCGTCGCGTTCGCGCTCTCGTCCGTCCTCCCCGGCGTCGACTTCGGCGCGGGCATGCGGCTGGCCAATCGCATTCACCGGTCCGGGCAGGCGATCGTCTGGTCGGGCGAGCGCGAGCAGGCGGAGCTGTACTGGGAGCAGCTCGCCGGCCATGGGCTGACGATGGCGCCCCTCGAGACCTAGGCGTCGCTTGCGATGCCGTCCGGACCGGGTCCTAGGCTGGGTTCGTGCGACGCCTGCGGTCGCTGTCCGAGGACGAGTGCTACGCCCGCTGCTACCGGGGTTGGGAGCCGACGGTCACCCTCGTCAAGCTCGAGCCGCGCCGCTCGCGGTACGAGACGCCCGTCTCCGGAGAGACCCTGCGCCGGATCTTCGAAGAGCGCCTCGACGCGCGCGTGGACGAAGAGCTCGACGCTGCTTAGGCGTTGCTTGCGATGCCGACCGCTCGTAGCGCGGTCCCGGATGTATTGGCGCCCGGGCTTCGCGTCGTCTTCTGCGGGATCAATCCCGGGCGCGTGTCGGCCGCTGCGCAAGCGCACTTCGCCAATCCGCGCAACGACTTCTGGCGGCTTTTGCACGCGGCCGGCTTCACGCCGCGGCTGCTCGAGCCGAGCGAGCAGTTCGAACTGCTGAAGGAAGGCGTCGGCGTCACGAATGCGGCGGCACGCACCACGCCGGGCTCCGGAGACCTCCGTCGCGGCGACTTCGCCGGAGCCGCCGAGCGCCTCGCGCGCATCGATGCGCGCTGGATCGGTTTTGTCGGCAAGGAGGCGTACCGGGGGACCTTCAACGAGCGGCCCGAGCTCGGCGTCCAGGAGCGCACGCTCGGAGAAACACGCCTCTTCGTGCTGCCTTCGACTTCCCCGGCGAATGCGGCCGTCTCGTGGGACGAGCGGCTGCGGTGGTTCCGTCAGCTCGCCGGCCTGGCCGTCTGAGTCGTCCAGCCGAAGCCGTTCCAGTACCGCAGCATCGTCGCGTCATTCGGGTCGCTATACCAGCCGGCCGGCACAGTCGGATTGCTCGGCGCACTGACGGCCGCGGTCGCTTCGACCGAGTCTTCGTCGCCGACGAAGACGAACCAGACAATGCCCGCGATCAGCAGGCTGATCGATCCGGCGAGGACTGCGTTCAATCCCCAGCCGACGTGGACGAACGCCTGGCCGACCGGGCCGGCGCTCTTCAAGAGCCCCGTCATGTGATGGCGGTCGTAGAAGCTCAGCGCCGTTCCCGCGAGCCCGACGAGCATCGCGCCGACGCCGGCTGCGCTCGTGGAACGGCGCGCCCACACGAACGCGGCGCCGATGACGCCGAGCCCGGCGAGGACATACGGATGCTTGCTCACCGTCGTGCCGGAGACGGAGACGACGCCGAGCGCCGTAATCCACGGGCCGAACGCCCCGATCACCATGACGGCGGCGCTGACGAGCGCCCACGCGAGGATTCCCTGCCGGTTCATCGCAAACGTCACTATCGGCCGGGCGGCCGAGCCGCTTGAGCGTCAGCCGCGCCAGCGGTTCGTGATCGGCGTCCGCCGGTCGCGGCCGAATGCCTTCGGCCGCAGGCGCACGCCGGGCGGCGCCTGGCGGCGCTTGTACTCGGCCCGGTCGATCATCGCGACGGCGCGCTCGACGACGTCGGGATCGAACCCGTCCGCGGACAGCTCCTCCAGGGAGCGGTCCTGCTCGACGAACGCCTCCAGCACCCGGTCGAGCGCTGCGTAGGGCGGCAGCGAGTCCTCGTCCAGCTGCTCCGCGCGGAGCTCCGCGCTCGGGGCGCGGTCGATGGTCGACTGTGGGATCAGCTCGCGGCCCGAGCGCTCGTTCAGGTACTGCGAGAGCCGGAAGACGTCGGTCTTGAAGACGTCCTTCAGCAGCGCGAAGCCGCCGGCCATGTCGCCGTACAGCGTCGCGTACCCGACGGAGAGTTCCGATTTGTTGCCGGTGGCGACGAGCAGCCAGCCGAACTTGTTCGACAGCGCCATGAGCAACGTGCCGCGGATGCGCGCCTGCAGGTTCTCCTCCGTGAGGTCCGGCTCGCGGCCGGCGAAGTACGGCGCCAGCACGTCGTGGAACGCCTCGACCATCGGCTCGATCCCGATCTCCTGAAAGCCCGCGTCGAGCGCCTCGGCCAGCCTCCGCGCGTCCGCGCGCGTCGCCTCCGACGAGTAGCGCGACGGCATCGAGATGCAGTGCACGCTCTGCGGGCCGAGCGCCTCGACCGCGATCGCGGCGGTGAGCGCCGAGTCGATGCCGCCGGAGACGCCGACGAGCACCTGCTCGAAGTCGTTCTTGCGCACATAGTCCTGCAGGCCGAGCACGAGCGCCTGGCGCATCTGCTCGAGCTCGTCCGCGAACGGCACGACCGGCGGCGTGAGCTCGTCCCCGTGCTCGTGCGGTGCGCCGATGTGAATGGTCGGGACCTCGCCGATGTCGCCGCGGTCCTTCGCGAGCGCCCGCCTGCGCGCGTCCGTCAGCCGCCGTGCGATCACCGAGGAGAGATCGACGTCGACGAGGAGCAGCGCCTCCTCGAAGCCGGGAGCGCGCGCGATCACCTCGCCTTCGTCGTCGATCACGACCGAGTGGCCGTCGAAGATGAGCTCGTCCTGTCCACCGACGGTGTTGCAGAACGCGACGTACGAGTTCGCGTCGCGCGCGCGCGTGCGGAACATCTCCTCGCGCTCGCGATCCTTGCCGACGTGGAAGGGCGACGCGGAGACGTTCACGAGCAGCTGCGCGCCGGCGAGCGCGAGGTCGGTCGCCGGCGGGCCTGGCTGCCACATGTCCTCGCAGACGGTGACGCCGACGAGCGCGTCGCCGTGCTCGAACAGGTACAGGTCGTTGCCGGGCGCGAAGTAGCGGAACTCGTCGAAGACGCCGTAGTTGGGCAGGAAGCGCTTCTTCACGAGCGCCTTCAGCTCGCCCCCGCTGCAGACGGCGCACGCGTTGTAGAGGTCGCGGTCGAGATGCGGCGTGCCGACGAGGAGCGTGACGCCGTGCGATGCGCGCGCGATCTGCTCGAGCGAGCGCTCGGCGGCTCGGAGGAAGCCCGGCCGGAGGAGGAGGTCCTCAGGCGGGTAGCCGGTGACGGCGAGCTCGGGGAAGACGACGATCTCGGCGCCGGCGTCCTTCGCGGACTCGAGCCGGTCGAGGATGAGCGCGCGGTTTCCGTCCAGGTCGCCGACCGTGGGGTTGATCTGGGCGAGCGCGAGCCTCACAGGTTTGAGACTACCAGGCGAAAACCACTGGCGGCGGTCAGCGCCGCAGCCGGATGACGTTCGTGTCGTCGTCGAGGATCGCGGCCATCCGTTCGCGCAGCTGCCCGGGCGGGTCGTGCTCGGCGTGGAGGTAGCGCCCCGCGAGCCGGTCGAACTCGCCCGTCGCGAGGGCGCGCACGAGCTGCGGCGCGCACTCGGGCGGCGTCCACGGGGCGTCGTCGCCGAAGGACGCCGTCATCGCCGTCCGCACCAGGCCGGGTGAGATGGAGAACACGAACACGTTCTGCGGTGCGAGTGATGATGCGAGCACTTCCGAGAGCCGGTGGACGGCCGCCTTGCTCGCGGGGTACGCCGTGCTGCTCGGCCCCTCCCGCGGCGGCAGGTACGCCGAGCCGGACGCGACGTTGACGATCCGGCCGCCGCCGCGCTCCACCATCGCCGGCGCGAACGCGCGGCAGCACATGTACGTGCCGAGCACGTTCACCTCGAACGTGTGCCACCACTCGTCCACCTCTGCGAGCGGCCCCTCGGGCCCGGAGATGCCGGCGTTGTTCACGAGGAGCTCGACCGCGCCCACGTCGCCGACCCAACGCTCGACGTCCTCGCGCTTCGACACGTCGCCGACGAGTGCGCGGCCGCCGATCTCCCCGGCGACGGTGCGCACCTCCTCCTCGGTGCGGCCGGTGACGACGACGTCCATGCCGGCGCGCGCGAGCTCGCCTGCGATGTTCGCCCCGATCCCGCGCCCGCCTCCGGTGACGAGCGCGGTGCCACCCAGCTCAGTGGACTGCATCTGCGATCTCCTCCAGTGACTCGGGGTTCTCCAGCGTGGACAGGTCGCCCGCGTCCTCGCCGAGCGCGCGCGCGCGAATCGCCCGGCGGACGATCTTCGCCGAACGCGTCTTGGGGAGCGCGCCGACCCACACGATCCGATCGGGCTTGAATGCCTTGCCGAGTGCGTCCGCCACGGCGCCGGCCACGCGCTCGTCGTCCTGCTCGGCGCCGGCCGGGACGCAGAAGATCCACGCGACCTCGCCCTTCACCTCGTGCGGGATGCCGACCGCCGCCGCCTCGGCCACGAGCCCGGTCCCGATCGCGGCCGACTCGAGCTCGGCCGGCCCGATCCGCTTGCCCGCGATGTTCAGCGTGTCGTCGCTCCGGCCGTGCAGGAACCAGTAGCCGTCCTCGTCGACCGACGCCCAGTCGCCGTGCGTCCAGATGCCGGGAAAGCGCCGCCAGTACGTCTCGAGGAAGCGCTCGCCGTCGTCGCCCCAGATGCCGCGCGTCATGCCGGGCCAGGGGCTGCGGCACACGAGCTCGCCGACTTCGCCGCGGATGGAGTTGCCCTCCCCGTCGACGACGTCCATGTCCTCCCCGAGCGCCGGGAATCCGACGGAGACCGCCTTGACCGGCTCGGTCACGATCGTCGTGAGGAAGCACGCACCCACCTCGGTGCCGCCCGAGCAGTTGACGATCGGGACGCGCGAGCCGCCGACCTGCTCGAACAGCCACCGGTACGGGTCGGGGTTCCACGGCTCGCCCGTCGTGCAGATCGCGCGCAGCGACGAGAGATCGGTCTGCGGCTCGCCCTTCGGGATGAGCGCACGCACGAGCGTGGGAGAGACGCCGAGCATCGAGATGCGCTCGGACTCGACGAGGCGCCACAGCCGGTCGCCGGGCCAGTCCGGGGCGCCTTCGGCGAAGACGATCGTCGCGCCGGCCGCGCCGCCTCCGACGACGGTCCACGGGCCCATGATCCAGCCCATGTCCGTCGCGAAGTGGATGCGGTCGCCCGCGCTCACGTCGGTCTGGTACGCGGTCTCGCGCGCGATCGAGACGAGAAAGCCGCCCTGCACGTGCAGCGCACCCTTCGGCTTCCCGGTCGTCCCCGACGTGTAGGCGAGGAGGTAGGGCGCCTCGCTGTCCACTTCGAGGGGCGGCATCGTCCCGCGCTGCTTCGTCACGAGCTCCGGCCACGAGCGCGACGCGCGCTCCCACTCGAGCACGTGCTCGACGGCGAAGCGGCCCGCCGCGTCGAGCGTCGTCCGCATGTCCATTCGCTTGCCGCGGCGCAGCGACCAGTCGGCGCAGATGACGACCTTCGCCTGCGAGTCCTCGAGCCGCGATGCGATCGCCGGCGCCGCGAAGCCCGAGAAGATGGGCACCTGCACGGCGCCGATGTGCGCGCACGCGTGCGACGCGATCGCGACCGCGGGGCACATGGGCATGAAGATGGCGACGCGGTCGCCGGCCTCGACCCCGAGCTCGACGAGCGCCTCGGCGAGCTGCGTCACCTGCCGCGACGCTTCCGCCCACGTGAGCGACTCGCGCTCGCCGTCCTCGTACAGCCCCACGAACGCCTCGGTGTCCGACACCGCACGGCCGTGCACGCACACGCGGGCGACGTTCAGCTTCCCGCCGACGAACCAACGCGCCCACTCCGGCCCGCGCGACGGGTCGACGACGGCGTCCCACCGCTGTGAGAAAGCGATGCCGAGATCGTCCACGAGCGCCGGCCAGAACCGCTCAGGCTCCTCGAGCGACATGCGGTGCAGGTCGTGGTAGCCGTCCGCACCCAGCCGGCGAGCCAGCCGGGTCAGGTTGGCCCGCTCGACGCGCTCCGGAGACGGCGCCCAGATGGTGTCGCTCATGCTAGTCTCTACTAACTTAGTGGACGCTAACCGGGGAGGTGAACGTGAAGGCTCGCATATTCGCTGAGGAGAACAAGAAGTGGTGGACGTTGGCGGCCGTTTCGTTCGGCCTGTTCATGATCATGCTCGACAACACGATCGTGAACGTGGCGCTGCCCACGATCCAGAAGTCGCTGCACCTGAAGGTTTCCGAGCTCGAGTGGGTGGTCACGGGGTACGCCCTCACCTTCGGCGCGCTCATGCTGACCGGCGGCAAGCTCGCCGACCTCATGGGCCGGCGGCTCATGTTCGTCGTCGGGCTCGTCATCTTCACGCTGTCGTCGCTCGGCTGCGGTCTCGCCGGTAGCGCCTCCGTGCTCATCGCCGCGCGGGTCGTGCAGGGCGTCGGCGCTGCGCTCATGAACCCGTCGACGCTCTCGATCATCACCGTCACGTTCCCGCCGAAGCAGCGCGGGACGGCGATCGGCATCTGGGCCGGCGTGTCCGCGCTCGCCCTCGCCATCGGCCCGCTCGCCGGCGGGCTCATCACCGAGCACGTGAACTGGAACTGGATCTTCTTCATCAACGTCCCGATCGGCGCGCTCGCCATCGCCGCCGCGTTCGCGTTCATCGAGGAGTCGCGGGACACCTCGCTCGAGCAGCGGCCGGATCTCGCGGGGCAGTTCACGTCCGCGCTCGGGCTGTTCGCGCTCAGCTACGGCCTCATCGAGGCCAACACGTACGGCTGGACGTCGGGACGCATCCTCGGCGCGTTCGCGCTCGCCGCGGTCTCGCTCCTCACGTTTGTCCTTCTCGAGCTGCGCCAGCGCCTGCCGATGCTCGATCTGAGCCTCTTCCGCAACCGCGGCTTCGCCGGCGCGAACACCGTGATGCTGCTCGTCGGGCTCGCGATGTTCGGCGTCTTCTTCTACGTCTCGCTGTACGTCCAGCAGATCCTCGGCTACTCGCCCGTTCAGGCGGGCGCGTCGTTCCTGCCGTGGACGCTGCTCATCATCCTGCTCGCGCCGCTGGCGGGGCGGCTCTCGGATCGCTACGGCCCGCGGCCGTTCGTCACCGGCGGCCTGCTCGTCGTCGCGGGCTCGCTCTTCATCTTCTCGCGCCTCGGGGTGCACGAGACGTTCTGGAATCTCCTGCCCGCGATGATCCTCGGCGGCATCGGCATGTCAGGCGCGATGGCGCCGACGACTGCCGCCGCGATGGCGTCCGTGCGACCGGAAAAGGCGGGCGTCGGCTCCGCGGTGCTGAACAGCATGCGTCAGGTCGGCGGCTCGCTCGGCATCGCGATCATGGGCGCGATCGTCGCGTCCGGGATCAACAGCTCGCTCGCGTCCGGGCATCCCCGGCCCGTCGCCTTCGTGAACGGCTTCCAGAACGCGACCCTCGTCGCCGCGATCATCGCCGTTGCGGGCGCCGTCGTCGCCGCGACGACGTTGCAGCATGCGCGGCATCGCGAGCCCGCTCGCGAGGTATTTCCCGAGGCCGCATGAGCGTCGCCTCCGTCCGCTTGCCGGCGGCAGAGCGCCGCCGGCGGCTGATCGAGACGGCGATCAGCGTCTTCACCGAGGGCAGCTACCGCGGGACGACGACGGCGGAGATCGCGCGGGCGGCCGGCATCTCCGAGCCGATCCTGTACCGCCACTTCGCCTCGAAGCGCGAGCTGTACCTCGCGGCGCTCGACCACGTGTGGTCGAACGCGCGCGCGCGGTGGACGGACGTGCTCGAGAACGCGAGCACGGTCGCCGAGGGCTTCGCGGAGATGGGCCGCGGCCACTTCTCCGTCAGGGACTGCAAGTTCCAGCTCGCCGAGCTCTGGGTGCAGGCCCTCGGCGAGGCCGCTGAGGATCCCGAGCTGCGGAGGCACCTGCGCAAGCACATGCGCGAGGTGCACGACTTCATCGCCGACGCCATCCGGCGCGGCCAGGAGGAAGGCTCCCTCAACGCCGCTCGCGACGCGGAGGCCGAAGCGTGGGTCTTCCTCGCCGGCGGCGTCTTCGGCATGGTCGGCCGGCGCGTCGGCCTCCTAGGCGACGACGAGGTGTCGAGGATCAGGGCCGCCAGGCTCGACTGGATGCGAGCTTAGCGCCTGAAAGTGCTTCGCACTTTCAGGCGAGGGGTCCCGCTTCGCGGTAGCGGACGCGGGCGGAGCCCGCGTCCTCTTGGGTCTGTGAGCGAAGGTTCGGTTCTGCGCGGCCGGTGGCGGGCTTGCGCCCGTCCCCGTCCGCTGGTGCGCCTGCGCGTAAGCCGGCTTCGCACGGCTTACGCTCCGGCCTTGGTCGTGGCTTGGGGCGGGAGGTCTACGACGGTAAGCGCCGCGCCCATCTCGATCATCCCGGGCCGTAGCTAACGCGAAGCGTTAGCGAAGGCCGCACTAGCGTGCGGGGACGGCGCAGCCGCCACCGCACGCGCAGAACATCCCTTCGCCAGCGACCCTAAGAGCTCGGCGGCTTTGCCGCCGAGCGCTCCCGCGAAGCGGGACCCTCTATCGCCTGAAAGTGCGAAGCACTTTCAGGCTAGAAAAAGGCCCCGGCTGCGGCTCCGGGGCCTTTTCTCGGTTTAGAGGCGCGTACTCCCTGCGTATCGGAGCCCCGGCTGCTGCGGCTCAGTCGGGATTTCCGTGTCGCTGGGTTGCGGCGACGCGCCCCCTGCAAACCCGCCTAGCGTCCGGCTCGGTTGCAAGGTGATCCGCACTATACGTCCGGTCCTGGGGGGAGTCAAGTAGCTCGGTCAAGTGATTCTCGAATACGGCTGCTTCACTGCCCTTACGGCTTGTTTATGCCCTTTTTGGGGGATGGCCAGGGCGGACAACTTGCGTTTTTGTGAAGCGTAGGGTTCACTTCCCCATACCGCATGGCCCGAGAGACCGCAATCCGCAGCCTGGCCACGACGTCCGCTCTTCGCCTCGGAGAACGGCTTCGTCAGCTTCGCGTTGCCGCCGGTCTCACGCAGAGCGAGCTCGCGGGCGAGCGCTTTTCGAAGGAGTACGTCTCCCAGATCGAGCGCGGCAAGACGCGCCCGACCACCGAGACGATCGAGTGGCTCGCCGTCCGCCTGGGCTGCGACGCGGGCTTCCTCGCCAACGGCGTCGCGACCGACGAGCGGGGCCGGCTCGAAGCGGCCCTCGCCCGGGCCGAGACGATGATCGAGGCCCATCGGAACGAGGACGCCGCGGCCGAGTACGAGACGCTCGTCCCCGCAGCGCGCGCGACCGGCATTCCCGAGCTCGAGGTCAGGGCGCTCATCGGGGCCGGCCGCACGCAGATGCGCATCGGCGCGCTTCGCGGGGCGCTCGACCTGCTGAACGACGCACGAGCCATCGTCGAGTCCGGCAACTTCTCCGATCTCGAGCGCGCGGAGGTCTTCTACGCGATCGGGGTCTGCCGCTACCAGCTCAACAGCATCCAGACCTCGCTCGGCCTGCTGAACGAAGCCCTCGGTCTCGCCGAGCGCTCGGGCATGCCGTCCGACTCGCTCCGCTCGAACATCCTCTCGTGGCGCTCCCGCTGCTGGCGCCGGATGCGCGACTACGAAGCAGCGCGCGAGGACATCGAGCGCGCGCTCCAGCTCGCGGAGGACGCCGATGATCCGCGCACCATCGGGGACGCGTTCTTCCAGGCGTCGCTCGTCGCCGATCGCGAGGGCCACTGGGTCCTCGCCCGCACGTATGCCGAGCGCGCCCGCGGCGCGTACGAGGCGCTCGCCGACAAGGTGCACGTCGGCCAGCTGACGAACAACCTTGGCGGCCTCAACTTCCTCCTCGGCAAGACCGACGAAGCGGTCTCGCTGCTCAAGGAGGCGTTTGGCATCGCGCTCGACACGGGTCGCGAGGCCGACGCCGCGCAGGCCGTGTCCTCGCTCGCGCAGATCCACCTGCGCACGGGCGACATGGAGCAGGCCGAGCAGCAGGCGCGGCACGCGCTGCAGTTGCTCGACGGCCGCGAGGACTACCTCGACGAGATCGGCAGCGCGCAACTCGTGCTCGGACGTGCGCTGCTCTCGCAGGATCGCCTCGACGAGGCGGAGGCCGCGTTCAGCTCGGCCGAGGCAAGCTTCGGCCAGCTCGGTTCGGCCAGCCATCGCGCCGCCGCCTGGGTCGCCCGTGGCGATCTCGCGGCGCGGCGTGGCGACGACAGGCTCGCAGCCCACCTCTACCGCACCGCGGCCGAGGCGCTGCAGGATGTTCGCTTCTAACGAGGGAGGGAGGTGACACGGTGACCAAGACACGGCTTCTCATGCTTCTCATTGCAGCTGTGATGCTGGCGGCACTCCTTGGTGGAGTGAAGTGCGGCACGGGCATGAACGACGGGGGTTACTGGTAGGTCGTAGGACCGGGACCGCGCCGACCGATGGGCCGGTCCCCGGAGCTCTGCGGCTCTAGCTCACTCTCTCGTTCCGGCCCGGCGGCGGAATCAACGTTTCCTCATCCGTCAACGCGGTGAAAACCGCTGCGTGGGCGCACGCTTCGAGCGGACGCGCCGCGCGCTCCAGGTCATGCGCGTGGCGAAACGGAGCGGAGGCAGGCGCGTCCTTGCGGAGCTCGGAGTCCTAGGACGCCGAGAGGCGACCCGCGAGGGGGCACGCCGCTTCCGCACCGCGCTCGAGGACCTCGGAACGACGTACATCAAGCTCGGGCAGCTGCTCTCGTCCCGGGCGGACCTGCTCCCCGACGTCTACATCGAGGAGTTGGGACGGCTCGTCGACGAGGTCCCGCCCGAGCCGTTCGCAGCCATCCGGCGCGTGATCGACGAGGACCTGGGCGGTTCCGCCTTCGTCCGCATCGATCCCGACCCGCTCGCGACCGCTTCGGTCGCCCAGACGCACCGGGCGCTCCTTGCGAGCGGGCGCGACGTCGTCGTCAAGGTGCGCCGGCCGGGGATCGAGGATCAGGTCGCGCTCGACCTCGCGGTTCTGCGCTCGAGCGCGCGGATGGCCGCGAAGCGCTCGGAGACGGCGGAGCTCCTGCAGCTCGAGGCGCTCGCGGACGAGCTGGAGGTGCATCTCCGCGCCGAGCTGGACTTCGTCGAGGAGGCGCACAACACGGAGCTGATCGCCTCGATCCTCGAGCGCTTCCCGTCGCTCGTCGTGCCCGCCGTCATCAGGCCGCTCGTCAGCGAACGCGTGCTCGTCCTCGACCACATCGAGGGCCAGAAGGTCGCGGCGCCGCACGGGCTCACCCCGGAGCAGGCGGCCGACCTCGCGGGCGACCTCTTTCGCGCGTACGTGTTCCAGATCGTCGTCGAGGGCGTCTACCACGCCGACCCGCATGCCGGCAACGTCCTGCTGACGCCGGACGGGCGCCTGGCGTTGCTCGACTTCGGCCTACTTGGCCGCATCGACGAGGACACGCGGCGCGGGCTGGCGCTCCTTCTCCTCGCGATCGCGCAGAACCGCGCAGACGACGTCGCCGACCTCGTCATCGGGCTCTCGCTCACGACCGTCGGCTCCGACGAGGCCGGTTTCGTGCACGAGGTCCGCCGGGCGCTGCCGCGGTATCACTGGCGCCCGCTCGCCGGCATCCGCGCGGGCCAGGCGCTCGCCGACCTGCAGCGGCTCGCGCTCGACCACGGCATCCGGCTGCCGACGAGTTTCGCCCTCGTCGGCAAGACGCTCGCGCAGGCGGACTCGATCGCACGCTCGCTGCATCCCGAGCTCGACCCGGTCGCGTTGATCGAGGAGCAGACCGTCGACGTGATGGTGCTCGAGACGGCGCACAGCCTCGAGCCGAACCGGCTCCTGGCGCAGCTCTACACGCAGCTCGACCCGCTGACGCGAATGCCGCGACGCATCGCTCACCTCGTCGGCGAGCTGGAGCGCGGCACGCTCCGGGTCGGCGTCGTCCCCACCGGCCTCGGTGAGCTGGAGCACAACCTGCGCTCGATCGCCAACAGGATGGGCTCGGCAATCATCATCTCCGCGCTCCTCATCGGCTCGTCGCTCATCTTCATGTCCCACCGGGCTGAATGGCTCGCGATCGCCGGCTTCTCCCTCGCCGGTCTCCTCGGGTCCTACATGGTCTGGCGTATCGCCCGGACCCCCGGCGAGCTGTAAGCTACGACCGGCATTACTTCAAAAGGGATAGTGAAGGAAGGAGCGGCAGATGGGACTGCAGATCGGTGACACGGCCCCTGATTTCGAGGCCGACACGACCGAAGGGCGCATCAGCTTCCACGACTGGATCGGCGATTCGTGGGCGGTGCTCTTCTCGCACCCGAAGGACTTCACGCCGGTGTGCACGACCGAGCTCGGCTACATGGCGAAGATCAAGCCGGAGTTCGACCGCCGCGGCGTCAAGGTGATCGGCCTCTCGGTCGACCCGGTCGACCGGCACGGCGACTGGGCGAAGGACATCGAGGAGACGCAGGGCCACGCTCCCAACTACCCGATCATCAGCGACGCCGACTTCAACATCTCCAAGGCGTATGGGATGCTGCCGGCGAGCACCTCGGGCGATCCGCTCCAGCGCACTCCCGCTGACAATCAGACGGTGCGCAACGTCTTCGTCATCGGCCCGGACAAGAAGGTGAAGCTGATCCTCGTCTACCCGATGACCACGGGTCGCAACTTCGACGAGGTGCTGCGCGTGATCGACTCGCTGCAGCTGACCGCGAACCACAAGGTTGCGACGCCGGCGCAGTGGCAGCAGGGCGACGACGTCATCATCGCGGGCTCGGTCTCGAACGACGACGCGAAGGAGATCTTCGGCGAGTGGGAAGAGCCGAAGCCCTACATTCGCATCGTTCCTCAGCCGGGAGTGAAGACTCCGGCCTGAGGCGAACCTAGAAGATCGCGCTGTAGGCGTTGAGGGCGGGTTGACCGCCCAGGTGCGCGTACAGCACGCGTGAGCCCGGCTCGATGCGGCCGTCCGTGACGAGGTCGACGAGGGCAGCCATCGACTTGCCCTCGTAGACCGGATCGGTCAGGACGCCCTCGAGCCGGGCGCACAACTCGATTGCGTCGATCGTCTTCGCGTCCGGGATGCCGTACGTTCCGGCGTGCCACTCGTCGAGGAGGACGACGTCGAGCTCGCGATCGGCGCCGATCGCCTCGGCTGTGCGTTGCGCGATGCGCGTGATCTGGTCGCGCGTCTGCTCGACGGTCGCCGAGCCGTCGATGCCGATGATGCGCCGCTCGCGTTCCTGCAACGCGAACCCGGCCACCATTCCCGCCTGCGTCGAACCGGTGACCGAGCAGACGACGACCGTGTCGAAGAAGACGCCGAGCTCGTCCTCCTGTTGCGCGACCTCTTCCGCCCAGCGCGCGAAGCCGAGCCCGCCGAGCGGATGGTCGGAGCCGCCCGCCGGGATCGGGTACGGCTTGCCGCCGGCCGCGACGACCGAGTCGAGCGCGTCCTGCCAGCTGGGCCGGAACGCGATGTCGAAGCCGGCGTCGACGAGCCGCACGTCGGCGCCCATGATCCGCGAGAGCAGGATGTTCCCGACCGTCTCGTAGTTGGGGTCGTCCCACTCGACCCAGTGCTCCTGCACGAGCACGCACTTCAGCCCGAGTCGCGCGGCGACCGCTGCGACCTGCCGCGTGTGGTTCGACTGCACACCGCCGATCGACACGAGCGTGTCGCAGCCCTGCGCGAGCGCGTCCGCCGCGAGGTACTCGAGCTTCCGCGTCTTGTTGCCGCCGTACGCGAGCCCGGAGTTGCAGTCCTCGCGCTTCGCCCAGATCTCCACGCGCCCGCCCAGACGCTCGGACAGCCGCGGCAGCGGATGCACAGGCGAGGGCCCGAAGAGCAGATCGACGCGCGGAAAGTCTTTCAGCACTACGGAACGTCGCCGTTGCTCGAGCCGACTCGCTCGATGACGACCTGCGGTACACGCGCGTGCGGGCTGAGCCGCAGGCACATGCGAACGATCTCGGCGCAGTCCTCGGGACGGATCATCTCGTCCGGCTCGATGCCGGACCATTGCGCCATCGGCGTGTCGACGAAGCCTGGGCAGATCGCGATCGCGCGCACGCCGTCCGCGTCGAGCTCGCCGTTGAGCGACCGAGTCAGCGAGATGACTGCCGCCTTCGTCGCGCCGTACGTGGCGAGTCCGGGCGTCGGCAGCGTCCCCGCGATCGACGCGAGGTTGACGACCCAGCCGCGCGACTCGCGCAGCAACGGGATCGCCGCCTGCGTGACGAGGAAGAGCCCGCGCAGGTTGACGCCGAGCTGCAGGTCGAGATGCTTGGCGGGAAGATCCTCCACGCGCCCGCCGATGCCGACCCCGGCGGAGTTGACGAGCACGTCGAGCCGGCCGAAACGCGCGCGATGCTCGGCGACGAGCCGGGCGCAGTCGTTCTCGTCGGCGACGTCTGCGGCGACGGCGGTTGCGCCAAGCTCGGCGGCTGCCGCCTGTACCTTCTCGGGCCGCCGAGAGGCGAGCGTCAGTCCGAAGCCCTCGTCGCGCAGCATGCGCGCGATCGCGAGGCCGATTCCCGACGAGCCGCCGGTGACGAGCGCCGCCCTCTCCACCGTGCGTACAGTAGACCGGGTGGAAGCTCCCGCGCTCACCGGCCTCACGGTGGGCGGCGGCTGCGCCGCGAAGTACTCGGCGTCCCGGCTCGAGGAGCTCCTGCGCGGATTCGTGCCCGCCAAGGCGGAGAACCTGCTCGTCGGCCTCGATCCCGCCGACGACGCGGCCGTCTACAAGCTCGACGACGAGCGCGCGCTCGTCTTCACCGTCGACTTCTTCCCGCCGCTCGTCGACGACCCGGCCACGTTCGGCCGCATCGCGGCGACGAATGCGCTCAACGACGTCTTCGCCATGGGCGGCACGCCGTTGCTCGCGCTCTCCATCGCCGCGTTCCCGGAGGAGCTGCCGAACGACGTCCCGGCGCGCGTCTTCGCGGCCGCGGCAGAGACGGTGCTCGCGGCGGGGGCGGTGCTCGCGGGCGGTCACACGATCCGCGACGCAGAGCCGAAGTACGGGCTCGCGGTCGTCGGCACCGTGCATCCGGACGGCATCTGGCCGAAGGCGGGCGCGCGTCCCGGCGATGCGCTCTTCCTGACGAAGCCGCTCGGCACCGGGCTCGTGCTCGCTGCGAAGGGAGACATCTCGGAGGCCGTGCGCTGGATGACGACGCTCAACGCCGGCGCCGCCGATGCGCTGAGGCCGTTCGAGCCGAACGCTGTCACGGACGTGACGGGCTTCGGGCTGTTCGGCCACGCGCACGAGATGGCGACGCGGAGCGGCGTGCGCATCCTGCTCGACGCGTCCGCGATGCCAGCGCTCGACGGCGCGCTCGAAGCTGCGCGCGCGGGCGTGCGCACCGGCGGGGATCCGCGCAACCGCGAGTACGCACCGGTCGAGGCGAACGGCGTCGACGAAGCGCTCCTCGCGCTCGGGTACGACGCGCAGACGGCCGGCGGTTTGCTCATCTCGCTTCCCGCGGACAAGGCGCTCTCGCTCGAGAGCGAGTTCAGCGCACACGACCTCTTCATACGCCGCGTCGGCCGCGTCGACGAAGGGTCCGGTGTCTCGGTCGACTAGCTACGTCAACGCCGGCGTGGTCCGTCGATTCGAGCTCAGCCCGGCCGTCTTGCGGGGCGTCGCCTGGTCGGCGGTGGGCTGCCTCGTCCTCATCGTCGCCACCGGGGCGACCGTGCGCCTGACCGGGTCGGGCCTCGGCTGCCCGCACTGGCCCACCTGCACGAGCACGCACGCCCTGCCGAAGGGCTACCACTCCGACATCGAGTTCGCGAACCGCGTCGTCTCGGCGCTCACCGTGCTCTCGACGCTCGGGCTCGCCGTCGCCGCGTGGCGCACTCCCGCGTTCGGCCGCCGCGCCCGGTGGCTCGCGACCGCCGTCTTCGCCGGGACGCTCGCGCAGGCGCCGCTCGGCGCGATCACCGTCTACTACGACCTCAATCCGTACCTCGTCATCTCGCACCTGCTGCTCTCGCTGACGGTGCTCGGCCTCGGGGTCCTGACGCTGCTCGCCGCGTACGACGGCGCGCCGCCGCTTCCGGCGATCGCACGCGCCGGCGGCGTCGCCCTCCTCCTCGCCATCGTGGTGCTGGTCGTCACGGGAACCCTCTCCACTGCCGCCGGCCGCTTCCCAGGCAGCAACGGGTCGCAGGTCGTCGAGCGGATCGGAAACTTCCACGACGCCGTGTGGCTGCACGTGCGCGCCGTCGCCGCGTTCGGGATCGTCTTCCTCGTGCTCGCCGCGTGGGCGTGGACGACGCGCGCTCGTTGGCCTTGGCTCATCCGCGCGTGCGCCGGCCTGCTCGCGATCCTCCTCGTCCAGATGGGGATCGGCGAGTGGCAGTACCGCCGCTACGGCGTGATCCCGTGGTGGGCGGTGGTCGCGCACGTCGCGATCGCGGCGCTCCTCTTTGCATGGACGGTCGGCCTGGTGGCACGGCTGTGGCGTCCCGTGCGTCACTAGACTCCGAGAATGTCCGAGCTGAACGTCTCGTTCACGCCGACGCTCAGGCGGCCGGTGCTGATCGCTGCGTTCCGCGGCTGGAACGACGGCGGCCAGGGCGCATCGCTCGGCGCCGCGTATCTCGCCAAGCAATGGGGCGCGGAGCGCTTCGCGGAGATCGAGCCGGAGTCGTTCTTCGATTTCCAGGCGGTGCGGCCGCATGTGTCGCTCGTCGACGGCGAGACGCGCAGAGTTGAGTGGCCGGACAACGGCTTCTTCCACGCGGAGATCCCCGGCGCCGATCGCGACGCGATCCTGTTGCTCGGCATCGAGCCGAACCTGCGCTGGCGCACGTTCTCCGGCCTCGTGCTCGAGCTTGCGCGCGACCTCGGCGTCGAGATGGTGGTCACGTTCGGATCGCTTCTCGCCGACGTCCCGCACACGCGGCCGGCGCCCGTGACCGCGGCGGCGACGGATCCGGCGCTCGTCGCGGAGCTCGGGCTCGAGGCGTCCCGCTACGAGGGGCCGACGGGAATCGTCGGCATCGTGCACGACGGCTGCCGTGAGGCGGGCATCGCGTCGGTGAGCTTGTGGGCCGCGGTGCCGCACTACGTCTCCCTCGCGCCGAGTCCGCGCGCAGCGCTGTCGCTCGTGCGCCGGTTCAGCGACCTGATGCACGTGGACGTCGACCTGAGCGAGCTCGAGACTGCAGCGGAGGAGTACGCCGAGCAGGTGAGCGAAGCGGTCTCGACCGACGCGGAGACGCAGGCGTACGTCGAGGAGCTCGAGCAGCGCGTCGACGCGCTCGCGCCGGAGGGCGATCTGCCGTCGGGCGAGTCGCTCGCGGCCGAGCTGTCGCGTTTCCTGCGCGAACGCGAGGAGCAGGACGGCGGGCCTGACGGGCCTGCCGTCTAGACCGTGATCCTGCGCGGGGCCGCAGGCGGCCTCGGTCTCGCATTGCTCGTCGCCGGCGCGGTGTTCTTCGGCCAGGGCATGGGCTGGATCGGCGGGTCCTTCATGAGCGGCAGCACGAAGTGGGCCGTCATCGGCGGGCTGCTCGTCGTCGCCGGATTCGGCCTGCTCGCAGCCGCGCGCTTCCGCAGCCGATGAAGGCGCTACTCGACGCCGTCGTGTTCGGGCTCGAGCTTGCCGCTCTGGCCGCGTTCGCCATCTGGGGCGACCACGTCGGTGGCGTTGCGCTCGCGGTCGTGCTTCCCGTTCTCGTCGCCGGGGTCTGGGGCTACGCCCTGTCGCCGCGTGCGCGGCTTCGCATCCCCCGCGGGCCGAAGCTCGCCGCCCGCGTCAGCGTCCTGCTGCTCTCCGCCGGCGCGCTCTGCGCTGCCGGCCACCGCGGATGGGCCGTCGCTCTCGGGGCCGTGATTCTCGTCGACAACACTCTGCTCGCCGTTCTCGACTGACGGCTTACGCCGACGGCGCCGCCGTTTCGGAGCGGCTTGCCCTTCGGGCTGTTCCTGCGCCGAAGGCGCGGTCGTCGGCGGCGTCTCGCCGGCGGCCTTCTTCTTGCGCCGGCGCTTGCGGCGGCGGTTGCTCGACGGTTGCTTCGGCGCGGGCAGATTCTCGGAGAGCGCAAGCGCGACCTCCTGGACGCCGCCGAGCTGCTCGCGCGCCTCGTCGAGGAGCTTCGTGGCCCGCGGGGTGTAGCCCTCCGCGGATGCGAGGAGCGCGGCGCCCACCTGGATGGGCTGCTCGAGCGCGGTCTTGACGAGCCGCGCTGCATTCTCCTCATGGCGGTGGCCGCGCGAGTTCGCGAGGGCGCCGAGGAGTCGCTTCGCTTCCGGATACTCCGTCGACGCACGCCGGTCCTGCACTTTGCGCGTCGCGCGCGCGAGCCGCCACGTCCAGCGTTCGAGGATCTGGTCGGGCGCGTCCGGCTTGCCGTCGGCGATCGCACGCAGGAGGACGCGTATCCCGGCGAGCCGCTCCTTCTCCCACGTCGGCGCTTGCGTCACGAGCGTGACGAGATCGTCGAAGTCGGCGCGCTCGACGCGCATCGACACGCGATCCTGCAGCGCCATCAGCCGCAGGCGCCGGTTCGGGTTCTCTGCCGCTGCCGTGGACAGGAACTGCTCCATCGCGCCCTTGCTCGCGCGACCCTCGGTCAGCTTCTGCACGAAGGACGAGCGCTCGTCGAACCGGATCTGCCGGCCCGCGATCGTCGCCCAGTAGCGCTGCTCGTCCTCGTCGAGGAAGCGCGGGTCGACCCGCTGCCACTCGCGCAGGATGACCGCGATGCGGCGCCGGACATCGGGCGTCACCGGGACGAGCCACGGCGCCGGCGTCAGGCGGCGGCGCGCTCTGCGCTGCGCGCGGCGACGCGGCGCCGGAGTGACACGCGCGCCCTCGCGATAGAAGTCTGCATCGAGCAGCGAGTGCAGCGATACGACCCGTTCGTTATGTGTCGCGCCCTTCGGGACGAAGTCGACGACGATGCCGGCTTCCTTACGCGGATGCATGCGCATGATGCGGCCGATGCGCTGCTGGTAGACGCGCTTCGAAGCCGTCGGCGCGAGATGCATGCAGACCGTCGCGCGCGGGGAGTTCCAACCCTCTGCCAGCAGCTGTGCATTGATCAGCACGTTGATCTCGCCGCGCTCGTATGCCGCGAGCGTCTCGGCGAGTCGCACGGGCGGCGTGCGTCCCGAAACGGCCTCCGCCTTGATCCCGGCTGCGCGGAACTCCTGCGCGAGGTTGTAGGCGTGGTCGACGCCCGCTGCGTAGACGATCCCCGGCGTGTTGTCGAAGCGATCGCGGTACAGGCTTGCGGCGGCCTGGTTCAGAGCCTGGTGGTCGAGGGTCTTGGCGAGGATCTCCTGGTCGAAGTCGCCGCCGACGATCGGCACCGAGTTGATGGCGGCCACCGGCGGGACTCGTAGGCAGCGCAGCGGCGCGATGAGCCCGCGTCGCGCGGCGTCCTGGAGCGGAAGGTCGTCGACCGACGCGGGGAAGACGTCGGAGACCTGCTTCGCGATCAGCTGCTCGGTCGCCGTCATGCCGATGTAGATGGGCTCCGGGAACGAACGGATCGCGGCGGAGGTCTTCTCCCCGAGCGCGGTGTGCGCCTCGTCGCAGATGACGAGCTGGTATGCGTCGCGGCTGATCGTGTCGACGTGGCGCGCGAACCACGCGTAGGTCTGGATCGTGAGCGGATTCTTGCCGGCCGGCTCCTTGCCGCTCTCGATCGCTTCGGTGAAGCGGTCGCCGTAGCCCTCGTCCGTCAAGTCGCGCGTGAACTGCGAGACGAGCAGACGGCGGTGCGTGAGGATGAGAACGCCGAGCGTCCGCGCCGCCTCGACGAATCCCGCCGCGGCGATCGTCTTGCCGGACGCCGTCGGGTGACGGAAGCGGTAGCGACGGATCGCGCCGGGATCCTGCTCGGGCGTCAGCTCTCCCTCGCCCTCGTCCTCGGCCTCGACGAGCGGCTCGTCCTCCTCGGCTTCCTCTTCCTCGACCTGCTCCAGCTCGGCGACGGTGAGCACGTGGCCGTTGCCGTTGCCGTTCTCCTTCTCCTCCTCGCGCTGCGCGGCGGCGATCAGCTCGGTGAGCATCCCGGCGAGCGCGTCCACCTGGTGGCGGCGCAGCGCAGTGCCGCTCTTCGTGCGCGGCTCGGGCTCGGCGAGGATGCGCTCGAGGCCGAGCATGAGGCCGAAGCGAACCTTCCAGTACGTGCTCGGGGCGGCCTTGCCCTCCTCGATCTCCGCGATCGCCTCGTCGAGTGCGCGTCGCCGGGCGGTGCCGGGAGCGAGCACTTGCGCCGGGTCTTCGCCGTCACGAAGGAACGGCTCACCCGCCCACGCCTCCGCGCGGTATGCCGCGGCGGCGAGCGGATCGTTCGCCTCCGCAAAGGTCGTCGTCTGCTGAATGGCTTCTTGCATATGCGCAGCACGAGCGGTGCTGCAGGCCTTCCAAAGGTGGCGCCGCTCGACGAGTCCCCTGGGCGAGCCGCGCTCCAGGAAGCATACCCCGCGCAGGCGGAGCGTCAACCCAAATGGGTTACGAGCCCAAGCCTCCGAAGACGGCGAAGGGGTTCTGGGGAGCCGCTTCCCAGACGAGCTCGCCGCCCGGCTCGACCTGCCCGTGCAGGCGCGCCGCGAGCGCGTCGGCGTCCTCTCTCGAGGCCGTGCCCACGATGAGGTAGTGGAAGCGGCGCACGGGGTTGTACCCCTCGCCCTCGAGCTTCTCCGCCAGGGACTTCGCCTCCTCGCGGGACGCGCACTGGACACGGACCTCCCACGGCGCGTAGCCGCGGTCGAGCTCCTCCTCTTCCCACGTCTCGCCGGCCGGCTCGTCGTCCCAGCGCTCGTCGTCCTCGAGCCAGTGCTCGACGCGTGTCGCGTGGGCCGTGCTGCCGAGGCTGCGCAGCTGGGCCTCGATCACGCCGTGGGCGCGCGCGGCCTCCGCGCTCGACGAGGCGTACACGAAGATCTCGTCGCCGTCCCGCGACACCGCCAGCCGGCTCTTCTCCAGCGCGCGGGCGAGCTCGCGCGCGTCCTCGTCGAGATCCGCGCCGAGCCGGTCGAGCAGGCCGCCGGCGTGCGTCTCTTCGACCTCGATGCGGATGCGCCAGTCGTCTGCCACGGGCGGCGAGCTTATCTAGTGCAGCGAGATGCGGCCCGGCGGCCAATACGTGAGCAGCACGGGACCGATGAGGCTGTGCCGCGGCACGGTGCCCCAGACGCGGGAGTCGCACGAGTGGATGCGGTCGTCGCCGAGGAAGAAGTAGCGACCGGCCGGGACGTGCCACGTGCCGGATTGGTCGTCGCGGAGCGCCGGCTCCACGTAGGGCTCGGCGAGCAGCTTCCCGTCGACGGAGATGCGTCCCTTCCGTTCCGTGACGGTGTCGCCGGGAAGCCCGATCAGCCGCTTGACGAACGTCGAGCCGCTGTCGCCCGCGTCGCAGCGCGCCGTCGCAGGCGGGGCGACGAAGACGACGATCTGTCCGCGCTTGGGGCTTTCGAAGTCGTACGCGAGACGGTTGACGAGCACGCGGTCGTTCGTGCCGGCGAGACACCACGCGCCGGGCCGGGCGCAATGCAGCGTCGGCTCCATCGACGAGGACGGGATCCGGTACGGCTTGGCGACCTCGGCTTCGAATACGAGGACGAAGCCGAAGGCGAGGACGATCGTCACGACCCAGTCGACGACGCGGCGCCACGGCTGCGGGATGCACATGCCTCTTACGATAGAGCGGGTGTGCGCGTGACGGCGCCGCCGAGGAACAGCGGCCAGCCGGCGCCGAGGATGAGGCACGCATCCACGTCGGCAGGATCGGCGACGACGCCTTCGGCGAGCAGATGCTGCACCTCGTCCGCGACTGCGTCCAGCGCGCGCTGCCGGATCTCCTCGAGCGATCTCGGCTCACCGCCGCCGGCCGGCGTGAGCGGGAAGCGATCCGGCCAGGCGGAATGCATCGTCTCGAGCACGTGCTGGGCGACCGCGGGGCCGACCATCTCGCGCAGCACCGAAGGCGCCATCGGCATGCCGAGCGAGAGGATGGCCTCGTCCGCTTCCTCGACGGTGTTGCCGTTCTCTATCGCGTCCATCAGCACGGTCGTCATGCGGGTGAGGAGCCGGTTGACGACGAAGCCGGGCGCGTCGCCGACGAGCACGCCGCGCTTCTTCAGCCTCTTGACGATGTCCCACGCGGTCGCGAGCTGCTCGTCCGTCGTGTGCGGCGTGCGGGCGATCTCGACGAGCGGCATCACGGCGACCGGGTTGAAGAAGTGGAGACCGACGTCCGCGCCCATCGCGTCCACCGATAGCGACGACGTGTTCGTCGCGAGGATCGCGTCCGGCGCGACCTTCTTCACCTCGGCGAAGACCTCGCGCTTCACGTCGAGCTCCTCGAACACCGCCTCGAGCACGAGATCGCAGGCTTCGAACTGCTCCCATCCTGTGCCGCCGTCGACGATCGTTGCCAGGAAGGGCTTCACGTCGCTGCGAATCGAGGCGAGCGCGTCGTCGACGCGGGACTGCTCGAGGTCGCGCAGGACGACCGGGACCTCGAGCCTGCGCAGGAAGAGCGTGGCCAGCTGCGTCGCCATCAGACCTGCGCCGACGATGCCGACCTTGCGCACCGCGCGCGGCGTCGCGTCCGGGAGGTTCGGCGGACGCTTCGACCGGCGCTCGACGACGGTGAATGCATAGGCGGACGCCCGCGCCTGCGGGCTCACGAGCAACTCCGCCATCGCCTCTTCCTCGGCGGCGTAGCCCCCTTCGATCGTCCAGTCATGCGCTCCCAGGATCAGGTCGAGCGCGACGTATGGCGCGCGTGTTGCTCCGTGCACTGCATCGTCCACGCGCGCGCGCGTCTTGCGCACGACCGTGTCGAGCTCCGACCAGTCCGGCGCCTCGCGCTCGATCGACAGCGAAGCCGCGAACGCGAGCGACTCGTCCACGAACTCGACCGGCTCGAGCAGCTTGTCGGCGATGCCGAGCTCGACCGCCTCTTCCGCCTTGAGCAGCCGGTTCTGTCGCAACGGGTTGAGGACGATCACGCGCGCCGCCGCCTCGGGCCCGACGAGCCGCGGCAGGAGCTGCGTTCCGCCCCAGCCCGGGATGATCGACAGGGCGACCTCGGGAAAGCCGATGTGGCGCACGTTCGCTGCGATCGTGCGCGCGTCGCAGTGCAATGCGAGCTCGAGCCCCCCGCCGAGGCACGCGCCGTTGATCGCCGCCACGGTCGGGAACGGCAGCGCGCGGATGCGCGCGAACAGCTCGTGACCGGCGCGAATGCCCTCGCGTGGATCCTCGATGCGGCCGAACTCGTCGATGTCGGCGCCGACGCAGAACACGAACGGTTTCCCGGTGAACACGGCTGCGCTCCAATCGCCGCGCTCGAGCTCGTCGAGGACGGCGACGGCCGAGTCGAACGCGGACCGGCCGAGCGTCGTCGGCACGTGGTAGTCCTCGCCGTTGTCGATCGTGACAAGTGCGATCGAGCCTGCGCGGTTCAGCTTGAACGTCGTCTCAGCCAACGTTCTCCCACAGGATCGCGGCGCCCATCCCCATGCCGATGCAGAGCGCGGTCAGCCCGTAGCGGCCGCCTCGCTCGCGCAGACCGTATGCAAGCTGTGCGACGAGGCGGACGCCGGTCGCCGCAAGTGGATGCCCGCAGGCGATGGCGCCGCCGTACGGATTGAGGCGTGGGTCGTCCGCAGAGATTCCGAGCTCGTCGCACCACGTCAGTACCTGCACGGCGAACGGCTCGTTCAGCTCGAAGAGATCGATGTCGTCGAGCGTGAGGCCGGCCTGCTCGAGCACGCGCTTCGTCGCCGGCACGGGCCCGATGCCCATGAGGTGCGGCTCGACGCCGGCATACGCATAGCCGACGAGCCGCAGCTTCGGCTCGAGCCCGAGCTCGTCGACGGTCGCCTCGGCGGCGAGGAACCCGGCCGTTGCGCCGTCCGTCAGCCCGGCCGAGTTGCCCGCGGTGACGCGGCCGCCGGCGCGGAACGCCGGCTTCAGGGCGGCGAGCCCGTCGAGGCTCGTGTCGGCGCGCAGGAACTCGTCGCGCTCGGCGACCTTCCAGCCTTCGTCGCCGAAGACCGCCATCGGCACGACCGTCTTGCGCATGACGCCGTTCTCCCATGCGGCTGCGGCGCGTTGCTGCGATACGAGCGCGTACTCGTCTGCGCGCTCGCGCGTGATCGCGGGAAACAGATCGTGGAGGTTCTCCGCCGTTCGCCCCATCACGGCCGCCGACTCGTCGATCAGCCGCTCGGACGCGAAGCGCGGGTTGAAGTCGACGTCGTCGCCCATCGGGTGGTGACCCATGTGCTCGATGCCGCCCGCCAGGGCGATGTCGACGGCGCCGAACGCGATCTCGCCGGCCGCTGCGGTCACCGCCGTCAGCGCGCCGGCGCACATGCGGTCGACCGCGAAGCCGGGCACGGTGTGGGGGATGCCTGCGAGGAGAGCGACATCGCGGCCGAGCGTGAGGCCCTGGTCGCCGACCTGCGCCGTCGCGGCGAGGACGACGTCGCCGATTCGGTCCGGCGGGATGGACGGGTTCCGCCGCAACAGCTCGCGCACGGCCTTCACGCCCATGTCGTCGGCGCGCGTGCGCCAGAACTGCCCCTTCGGACCTGCCTTGCCGAAGGCGGTGCGAACGCCGTCGACGAAGAAGACTTCACGGAGCTCGCGCATGACTGAATAGTCAATCAGACCCTCGTAGACTCCAGGCGTGGCCACCTGGAGCGAGCAGGCGTCGGCGGCGATTGCGCGCTACGAGGGCGGGGAGTCGCGCGGCCTCGACCAGCGCCAGCTGACGCAGCTCGCGAACGCGGCGTGGGCGGCCGGGCTCTGTCTCCTGATGGACGGAAACCGCGACGAGTCGGCCGTCTGGTTCCGCCGGGCTGCCGACCGTTACCGCGAGAGCTGGGAGGGCGCTCCGGCCGACTCGTGGGGTCGGCCGATCGCGAGGATGAAGGCCCTGCTCCTCGCCGGCGACGACGCATCCGATGCTGCGCGGTGGGCGCTCGACCTGGGCGCCGCGCAGGCGGAGTCTCCGATCGGCCGCTACGCAGCAACGCTCGCGCTCCTCGTCCTGCACCGCGACGCGGAAGCGCGCGTGCTCGCGGAGACGCTCGTCGGCCGCGACGACTTCCCGCGTGATGTTGCGGACGCGCTGTGGATGATCGCCGGGCTCGACCGCACCGAGTACGCCATCGCCATCGAGAACCTGATCGAGGATTTCGAGGCGCGCACAGACTTTCTCGAGGGCGTGCGCGTAGCAGACACCATCCTCGTGCTGCAGATTCTCGCTGCAGAGCGCGAGATGGCCGTCGAAGTCCCGCCTGAAAGTGCTTTGCACTTTCAGGCGGTGAATGTTCCCGCTTCGCGGGAGCGCCCGCCGGCCAAGCCGGCGGGCTCTTAGAGGTGTCGGCGACGGTTCGGTTCTGCGCGCGCGGTGGTGGGCTTCGCCCATCCCCGCGCGCTGCTGCGGCCTCCGCTAAGGCTGCGCCTTAGCTCCGGCCTGGATTGGTGGATTGGGTCGGGGCGCTTACTGCAGTAGACCTTCCGCCCCAAGCCTCGAACAAGGCCTGGGCGTAAGCCGTGCGAAGCCGGCTTACGCGCAGGCGCACCAGCGGACGGGGACGGGCGTTAGCCCGCCACCGCCCGCGCAGAACATCCCTTCGCCGACAGACCTAAGAGCTCGCGGGCTCCGCCCGCGAGCGCTCCCGGGAAGCGGGACCCTTTATCGCCTGAAAGTGCTGCGCACTTTCAGGCGCTTAGCGGCAGCCGCGTCGAGGACGGCGGTCGTGGTCCCACTGACTGCGCGCACGAGGCTTCCCGGCGTCGCGCGCGACGGCTCGCCTCCGAAGGCGCGCGCGGCCGCGTCCGCCTTGTCCTCGCCGGCGACGAGGAACACGATCGCGTGCGCGGCGCGCAGCATCGGCAGCGTCAGCGTGATCCGGTCGACGTAGGGCTCGAGCTTCGCCTCCGCTCCGAGCACCCGCCGCTCGTGCTCGTCCAGCGTCGGCTGGTCGGGATAGAGCGAGGCCACGTGCCCGTCCGGGCCGAGGCCGAGCAGGACGAGATCGAAGCGGGCGAGATCGCCGAGCTCGCGGTCGTAATCCTCGGCGCCGGCGTCACGGCCGAGCTCGCCGCGCATGCGGTGCACGGCCGCCGGCTGGGCGTCGAGACGGTCGAGCAGCGTGCGCTTCGCCATGCCGTAGTTCGAGCGCTCGTCGTCCGCCGGCACGCAGCGCTCGTCGCCCCACCACAGCTCCGTGCGGCTCCAGTCGGGCTGCCGCTCCGCGGCGATCTCGTAGGCGTCGGCCGGCGTCGAACCACCGGTGAGGACGATGTGCCCGCCCTCGCGTGCGGCCGCGGCAAGCAGGTCTGCGACCGTGGCCGCAGGATCGTCGACGACGACGACTTCGCACAGGCTGCTCATTCGTGTGCGCTCGCCAGCTCGCCTGCTCGGGTCATCGCTGCCTGCACGGCGTTGAGCAATGCGGCGCGCACGCCGGCCTGCTCGAGCTCGCGGATGGCGGCGATCGTCGTGCCGCCGGGCGAGGTCACCGACTCGCGCAGCTCGACCGGATGCATGCCGAGGTCGCGCAGCTGCTTCGCCGTGCCGAGCATCGTCTGCACGACGAGCGTCGTCGAGATCTCGCGCGAGACGCCCAGCAGGATCCCGGCCTCGATCATCGCCTCGGCGAGCAGCGCGAAGTACGCGGGCCCCGATCCGGAGAGCGCCGTCACCGCGTCCATCGCGGACTCGGGCACGCGCACGACGCGGCCGAGATGCGCGAGCGCGTCCTCGGCGAGCGCGAGATGCGCCTCGCCGGCGTGCGCTCCCGCGCAGATGCCGGCCATACCCTCGTGCACGATCGAGGGTGCGTTCGGCATCGCGCGCACGACGGGCACGCCGTCGGCAACGCGTGCCTCGATCTGCGCGGTCGGTATGGCCGCTGCGATCGACAGGATCGTCTGATCGACCGTGAGCAGCGGCCCGACCTCGGCCAGCAGCGCGTCGATGTCCTGCGGCTTGACCGCGACGACGACGAGCTCGGCCTTCGCCACCGCGGCGGCGTTGTCGGTCGTCGCCTCCACGCCGTGACGCTCGCGCAGCTCCATCGTGCGCGCATCGGTGCGGCTCGTGACGACGATGTCCTTCCAGCCTGCGCCGAGCAGCCCCCCGAGCAGCGCTTCGCCGATACGGCCACAGCCGAGGATCGCGATCATGTGCTGAGTCTGCCTATGCCGCTTCTGCGGCGTCGAACGAAAGCAACCCGCGGCCGTAGCCGGCGAGGAGGTACACGCTCGCGATCCCGGCCCATTCGCCGTACGGCTCGAGCAGTTCGGCCGTCTCCGCGCCGTCGACCTCGCGCCCGCGCATGGCGCGGAGGAGCTTGATGAGCCCGAGATCGCCGACGAGCCCGTGGTCGTAGCGTCCGAGGCCCTCGAGACAGACGACGCCGACCGACCACGGCCCGAGCCCGCGCTCGCGTCCGAGCCGGCGCACGATCGCCTCCGTCGGCTGGTCGTGCAGCCGCTCCAGATCGAGTGAGCGGCAGAGCCGGACGAGCGCCGCACCGCGCCGGGCGTGCAGCCCCAGACGGCGCAATTGCGACGGCGCGAGCGCACCGAGGTCGCTTCCGGTCGGCGCCACGTGAAGCCGGCCGGGACCTTCGGCGCACAGGCTCCGCACGATGGTCTGCTCAAGCCGCCGCGCGCGCTTCGCCTCGATCAGCTGCCCGCAGAATGCGCGCAACAGCGCCTGCGCCACCGTCCCCACGCGCACCGGGCGCAGGCCGCGCAGTTGCCGAGACGCGTGCCCGAGCAACGGATCGTCGCGCACGGCCAGAAGGAAGCCCGAGTGGTCGTCGTCGAGGGCGAGCAGCCAGCGCAACCGCTCTGCGGACGCAGCAGAGTCGGCGCGGATGGTGACGGAGCCGCCGGGCGACTGCCACGCGCGGGCCGTCTCGACGCGGCCGTCGACGGCGAGCGCCTGCGTGAGCAGTCCCTCGCGGAACGTTCGCGTGGCATCGCTCGCGAGGCGGGCCGACAGTGAGAGCGAGTAGGGCCCCCGAGGTGTGACGGCGAGCTCGAAGCTCACCGCTCGGAGAGCGCGTGCTGCGGCGTTGCGCGCATTCCGAGCTCGGCGGCGCGGTCGAGCGCGTCCATCGCTTCCGCTTCCCTGCCCAAGGTGCGGAGCAGGTTACCCCAGGCGCGGCAGGCGTTTGCGGCGGCCCGCCAGCGACCTTCGTCTTCGAGAATCCGAACGGCGTCGCGATAGGCGGCATCTGCGTCGGCGGTCTCTTCCGCCAGCACCAGCCCGTCCGCGAGCGCGGCGAGCGCATATCCGCGGTCGGCCGGCTCCGAGTCGATCTCGAGCGCGGTGCGCGCGAACGCGATCGCGGCGTCGGCGTCCCCGTTGATGCGGGCGAGGCGTGAACGAAGGATGGTGATCTCGGCGAGATCGAAGCTGGCGGGATGAACACCGAGCAGGCGCTCTGCACGATCGAGATGGTCGGCGGCCTCATCCGCCTTCTCCCGGTCGATGAGGAGTCGCGACGCAAGGACGTGCGCCCGCGCGAGGTTGAGCGCGTCTTCCGTCGTCTCGAGTAGCGCAATCGCCTTGCGGATGTTCGAGAGCGCGAGCGAGGCCTTTCCTTCTTCTCCGGCGAGTCGCGCCATCGACCAGTACAACCGCACGCGCATATATGGATCCTCGGTGTCGCGCGTCTTCCTCAACGCCGAGCGGACCACGTCTTCCGCACGTCCGAGCTCGCCGATGTCGCTGAGGGCGTAGCTGAGCAGGACCGCGTAGCGCGCCTCGGCAGACGGGTTGTCCTCGCAGGCGGCGACGCACCGCTCGAACAGGGCGACAGCCTGCTGCGTCCGGCCGACCGAGGCATACGCACGACCGAGCTGCGCGTGAACGTCGACGTGGTCGACGGGGTTCGCAACTTCTTCTGCGACCGCGGCCTCGAGCAGCTCGATCGCCGCGTGCAGGTCGTTGTGCTCCTCACGGACGGCGGCCAACGCGACGCGTGCGCGGAAGGCGCATGCGGTATCGGCCGCCGCCTCGGCGTCGGCGAGGACCTCGCGGAGCTGCGCCTCGCTCCCGTCGCCGCCGCCGAGCCGCACCGCTAGCTCGAGATCCGAGAGGCGTAGCTCGCGCGTCGCCTCCGGATCGAGCTCGGAGCCGCTCTCGAGATAGTCGGCGGTGATGCCGAGCTTGGCCGCGAGCTTGCGCAGCGCCTTGACGGAGGGCTGCCGGGTTCCCGCTTCGATGCGCGAGATGTAGGCGTACGAGACGCCCGGCGCGGCTAGCTCGCGCTGGGACATCCCCCGTTCCAGCCGCAGTCGCTTGAGCCGTTGCCCGATCGACTCGCCCGGAGGCGACGGGGTTTCCGACGGCATTGACCGATTCTGGTCATTTCTGCTCCGGTCGTCAATGGGCCGCTCCGTCTTGCCCGGGGACCATCCTCGTTGTTGTCCCCAGTCACGACGAGAGGAGGAACCATGCTTCGGACCACATTCGCGATCAGGCTCGCCCTGATCCTCGCGGTCTTCGCTGCGCTGGCGATCGCCGCCGGCGGAGCCCCTTGGGGCCCGAGCTAGGCCGATCAGCGCTGTAAGTTGCCGCCGTGACGGCCATCGAGCTCGTGGTCTACGCGCTGCTCCTGGCCGTCGCGGCGGCAGCCGTCTGGCGCCGCCCCGTGGCGGCGCTCTATCTCTTCGTCGTCGGTCTCGCGGTCCACAACGCCGCCATGGCCGCGCTCTACAAGGCGGGCGTCCACGGTTCGACGCTCACGGCGATCGCCGCCTGGAAGGAGAT
>Ga0070741_10003217_pt1 | contig 41148 bp, 45 predicted proteins | sample Coa_R1_4_FD_66440 | JGI IMG/M metagenome (GOLD analysis project Ga0070741, IMG submission 66440) | Surface soil microbial communities from Centralia Pennsylvania, which are recovering from an underground coalmine fire - Coalmine... | ecosystem: Environmental > Terrestrial > Soil > Unclassified ... | reverse complement strand
GACGGCGAGTTGCTGCGTGAACTGACCCTCGACCCAGCTCGCGACTACCAGCGTTCAGCCGCACCTAAACTGGTCCGGCATCAGGTGAGACAGCGGTCCGCTCACACCTGAGACATGACAGTGGTGGGCCGGGAGGGATTTGAACCCCCACAGCTTTCGCGGGTGGTTTACAGCCACTTGAGCTCGCCAATGCCCAGCCGACCCACTGAAGAGCAGTAATCGTACGCAAATCGGACCTCCCGCCAGGCCCCCACGACGCCCGCCCTCCCCGCCCCGATAATGGCCGCGTGAACCGCGGCTCCGGCATGGCCTACGCCCGCTACGTCCTCGGCGTCATGGTCGCCATCAACTTCCTCAACTACATGGACCGCTACGTCGGCGCGGCCGCCAGCCCCCTGATCCAGAAAGAATTCGGCCTCGACGACACTCAGATCGGTCTCCTCGGCTCCGCCTTCCTCCTCGTCTACGCGATCGCCGCCGTCCCCTTCGGCTACTGGGCCGACCGCGGCGTCCGCAAGGTCGTCATCGGCGCCGGCGTCGCGATCTGGAGCATCGCCACACTTTTCACCGGCTTCAGCCGCAACTTCGCGCAGCTCTTCACCACCCGCGCCGTCCTAGGCATCGGCGAGGCCGGCTACTACCCCGCCGGCACGAGCCTCCTCAGCGACTACTTTCCGAAAGAGCAGCGCGGAAGGGTCATGAGCATCTGGGGCGTCGGCAGCACAATCGGCATCGCCGTCGGCTTCGCGGGCGGTGGCTACATCGCCGACAAGTTCGGCTGGCGCGACGCCTTCTTCTTCGCGGCCGTCCCCGGCCTCATCTGCGCGCTCCTCGCCTTCACCATGCGCGAACCGCTTCGCGGCAGCGCCGAGAAGCGCGGGCCCGCGGTCGAGAAGACCTACGACGCCAGCCTCAGCAAGATGGTCGGCCTCCTCAAGATCCCCACCCTCCGCGCCACCATCCTCAGCCAGACCCTCCTCTACTTCGTGCTCGCCTCCAACGCCTTCTGGCTGCCGATCCTCCTCACCCGCCGCTTCGGCTTGTCCGTCAGCGGCGCGGGCCTGCTCGCGGGCGTCGTCATCGTCCTCGGCGGCCTCATCGGCACGCTCGGCGGCGGCTGGGTCTCCGATCACCTCGGCAAGACCAACCCGAAGGCCTATCTGCAGGTCGGCATCGCCGGCTTCCTCGTCGGCGCCGTCTTCATCGTCATCGCGCTCCTCGCGCCCCTCAGCATCGGCCCCATCCCGATCTTCGTCCCCGCCTTCCTCATCGGCGTCGTCGCGATCTACCTCTACAGCGGCCCCTTCACCGCGCTCTCCCAGGCCGTCGTCGGCCCCGGCCTACGCGCCAGCGCCGTGACGGTCCTTCTCTTCGTCAGCCACGTCTTCGGCGACTCGCACTCGACCTTCGACATCGGCGTCCTCAGCGACCACATCGGCAGCCTCCAGACCGCGCTGCTGATCACGTCACCCACGCTGCTCGTGATCGCGGCCGTCATCGCGGCCACGGGGCTCAGCCACGCGAAGCACGACGTCGAGGTGATGGAGGAGGACTGGGCGAGCCGCCCGGCTCAGACGCCGACGGTCGCGAGCGCTACTGGTAGATGAAGCCCACCAGCTTGGTTCCGAGCTGGCCCGGCTTGATCGTGCGCCAGTCGATGACGTCGAACGCGACGTAGTTCATCTCCGACACCGTCCACGACCCGTCCGCGTTGACGGCTTCGACATACGCGACATGTCCGAGATACGACTCCCAGGTCACCATGATCGCGCCCACCTTCGGCACCGAACCGACGGGGTAGCCCTGCGCCCTCGCGTTGTCGTACCAGTAGCCCGCATCACCGGTCCACGTGACGTTGCGCCACGTCGCCACGTAGTAGGTGCACCAGCCGACGGGGAACCGCGAGTTCGTGTACGGCCCAAGGCTTCCCTTGATCACTGTCGGCATGGCACCGCCGTACCCGAGCTGCGGCGCCTGGTACGCGACGGGCGGCGGTGGGAACGCGGGCCCGATGCCGTTCGGGATCACCAGGATCAACCCTGCTGAGAGCTGGGAGCCTCGCAGCCGGTTGTAATCCGCGATCACCGAAGACTCGACCTGGTACTTCTGCGCCAGGCCGTTGAGCGTGTCGCTGGCCTTCACTGTCACCACGACGCCCGCGACCGGCGGGATGACGAGCTTGTTGCCGGCGATGATCGATGGGTCCGTGAACAATCCTGAGTTCGACCAGCGCAGGTCGCTCACCGTCACGCCGAACTTGGCGGCGATCGTCTTGAGCGTGTCGCCGCTCTGCACGGTGTACGTGGTCGGCAGGTGCGACGTGGGCGCCGCGGTCGGGATGTCGACCGGCTTGATGATCGTGCTGTAGCGGCCGAACGAAACGTTCCCGGCCGTGCCTCCCTCGTCAACTACCACGGCCTGAGCCGTGAGCGGCCCGAGCCGCGTCAGATAGTTGCCAAGGTTCTTATTCACCGACGCATACCCTGAAATCGTCACCGCGACTGCGAGGACGACGGCATGCGTCAGGTATCGGTTTATTCGCAAACGCCTACCCCTACGCGGATTACGAATCGGCCGTGGCGGCCGGCTGATCCCCCCAGAGATCGTCGGTCAACGTAACAGACCCCTCTCGACCCAGTCAACCCTAACCAAACCGGTCTCCGGCGAATTCGGCCTGAATTCGGGCTGCGGTTTTGAACTTGGCTCGAATACGAGAAGAAGGCGGCGTTTGGTCGCTTGGGCGAACAACAGTTTGGAGCCGATTGCAGCCCTTACGCGAGGCAGCTGCCGCATCCCGAGCCGGTTCGATCTGGCCATGGGCTTGTAAAACGTAGGTTGGCCCAGACTCCTGCGGGCATACTTCGGAAAGCCAATGCAGGACCTCACCGGCAGGCGTCTCGGCAACTACGAAGTGCGCGAGCGGCTCGGCTCCGGCGGCATGGCGGTGGTCTATCGCGCGGTGCAGCACCCGCTGAATCGCGAGGTCGCTCTCAAGGCGCTGACGCCCGCGCTGGTCGAGGATCCCGGCTTCATCCAGCGCTTCGAGCTCGAGGCCAAGACGCTCGCGCGCCTCGACCATCCGAACATCCTTCCGATATTCGACTTCGGCGTGAGCGACGGCGTGGTGTTCATCACGATGCCGCTGATCCGCGGCGGCACGCTGCGCGAGGTGCTCGATCGCGGTCCCCTCGACGGCTCGACGGCGTGGCGATACCTGCGCGAGGTCGGTCTTGGCCTGCAGCACGCGCACGAGGCGGGCATCATCCACCGCGACCTGAAGCCCAATAACGTCCTCCTGCACCCCGACGGGCGCGCGGTGCTCGCCGACTTCGGCCTGGCGCGCAGCGCGCACGAGGACACCAAGCTGACGACCGCCGGTTTCGCGCTCGGGACGCCCGGCTACATGGCGCCGGAGCAGGTGCTCGGACAAGATCTCGACCGTCGCGTCGATATCTACGCCATGGGCGTGATGACGTTCGAGATGATGACCGGCCGCATGCCCTTCGGCGGCGAGACGCCGGTGGAGATCGCGATCGCGACCGTCAACCAGCCCGTGCCGTCGGCCGCGGCGCTGAACCCGATGCTGCCGGACGAGCTCGACGTGGTCCTCCGCCGCGCGATGGCGAAGAACCCGGCGGAGCGGCCGGCGAGCGTGAGCGAGCTCATCACGCTGCTGGGCCGCGTGCCGCAGCGGCGGACGCGCGCGGTGGCGGCGGTGGGTGTCGCGGCGGCGGCCGCGCCGGCGCCAGCCGCGGACATTCCACCCTCGCAGCCCATTCCTTCTTCTTATGTGACGGAGCCGGAGGAGATCGTGGCCGGTCCGACCATCACGCTGCTCGAGTCGCTCGGGCTGCCGCGCTTGCGGCCCGCCGGCACCGCGATCGCGGGCTGGTACTTCGCGGCCGCAATTCACTCGGCCCGCGAGGTCGCCGGCGCGAAGTGGAACGGCATCGCGCCGTCGACCGGCCTGTCGGATTACGTCACCGCCGACCCGTCCGCCGGCCAGCCCTTCGCCGGCGGTGTCGAAGCCCTCGGCTCGATCACCACCGTGTTCGAGGCCGTCTTCGTGGCGGAAGCCGCCGTGCGGCTGCGCGACTGGGGCCGCCGCACCACCGAGCGGGCGCTCGCGGCCCGGCCGACCGCGTCGCGGGACCAGGGCGCGCTCAAGCTCGTGCCGGGCCGCCGGCGGCTCGGGATCCTGCTCAAGAACTACACCGAGAGCCTCGACGACATGCGCGGCGAGCACGCGCACGCGTTTCGCGAGGTCGACGCCTCGCGCTACTGGAGCGCGCATTACGGCAACCCGATGGCGCTCGGGCGGTCGCGCGCCGAGAAGTCGTGCCACTTCTGGATCGGCTGCTACGAGGCGATGCTGCGGTGGGCCGGCCTCGCGAATGACTGGCTGGTCGACGAGGTGGAGTGCGGGTGCGTCACCGGGGCGGGTGACTGCGTGTTCGCGATCCGCTCGACCAAGTCATGAGCGCGAGCCGGCTGCACACGCCGGTCTGCGACCTGCTCGGGATCGAGCTTCCAATCGTCCAGGCGGGCATGTCGACGTCCACGAGCGCGGAGCTCGTCGCGGCGGTGAGCAACGCGGGCGGGCTTGGCACCATCGGCGCGCTCGGGCGCAGCCCGGACGATCTGCGCGAGGAGATCCGGCGCGTGCGCGCGCTGACCTCGAAGCCGTTTGCGGTCAACCACGTGATCTCGCAGATCGACGACGCGGGCGTCGAGCTGACGCTGGCGCAGCGCGTTCCGGTGCTGTCGCTTTCGTGGGGCCGGGCCGCCGAGCTCACCGAGCGAGCGCACCAGGCGGGCATCAAGGTGATGCACCAGGTGAACACGCCAGAGGAGGCGGGTGCGGTCGCGACGGAGGGCGCGGACGTCATCGTCGCGCAGGGCTCGGAAGGCGGCGGACACGTCGGCCCTGCGATGACGACGTTCGCGCTCGTGCCGCAGACGGTCGACGTGGTGAAGCCGGTGCCGGTGATCGCGGCGGGTGGCATCGCTGACGGGCGCGGTCTCGCGGCCGCCCTGATGCTCGGCGCGCAGGGTGTGCTGATGGGGACGCGGTTTCTCGCGACGGTCGAGTGCCATGGGCGCGGGCACTCGAAGGACGTGCTGCTCAACTCGCTGGGCAGCCAGACGGTGTCGAGCAAGCTGTGGGACGACGTGATGGGCGAGGTGTGGCCGGGCGCGCAGGTGAGGACGATCCGGCATCCGATCCTCGACCAGTGGGCGAAGCGGCCGGCCGAGTGGGTGGCGGCGGCGGATGAGATCCGGCCGGGCCTGCAGGCGGCGTACACCAACGGCGATGTTGTGCTCGCCGGCCAGGGCGTGGGCCTGATCCACGAAATCCTCCCCGCCTCCGAAGTGGTGAAACGCATCGCAGCAGAAGCGGACGGATTGCTGGGGTAACGGTCGTCCCCTCTCCCGCAAAGCGGGAGAGGGTCAGGGTGAGGGGTGTTAAGAAGCTCTTCCTTATTCCTCCCGTCGATCCGATCATCGGTGCATGACTCACTACGTTCTCGTCGACCGAGCGCGGGCGATGCGCTCCTCGATGCCCGAGTGCGAGCGGCGTTTGTGGTCGAAGCTTCGCAACCGTCAGGTAGCCGGCGTGAAGTTCCGGCGCCAGGTTCCGATCGGGCCGTTCATCGCGGACTTCGCGTGCGTCGAGGCGCGGCTGATCGTCGAGGTCGACGGCGAGACCCACGGCAACGACGAGCAGGAGGCGAGGGACGCCGCGCGCACCGCGAAGCTCGAGCGTGAGGGTTGGCGGGTCATGCGGTTCTGGGTGAATGAGGTGACCACCGAGCTCGACTGGGTCGTCGATCGAATTCGCGAAGCGATCACCGGGGAACTCACGGCGGCTTAGCCCGCGATTTTCTTAGTACCCCTCACCCTAGCCCTCTCCCGCTATGCGGGAGAGGGGACTGGTCGCTACGGGCCGCCTCTTACGTACAGGGTATGGCCGCTTATGTAGCTCGCCTCTTCGCTGCACAGGAATGCGATCGCGTTCGCGATGTCCTCCGGCTGCCCGATCCGCTGCAGCGGAACCTGCGACGCCGCCCCCAGCTTGAACGCCTCGAAGTCAATACCCATCCGCTCCGCCGTCTGCCGCGTCATCCGCGTCTCCACGAACCCCGGCGCAACCGCGTTCACGTTCACGTTGAACGGCCCGAGCTCGATCGCCAGCGTCCGCGCCATCCCCTGCAGCCCCGCCTTCGCCGCCGAGTAGTTCGCCTGCCCGCGGTTCCCAAGCGCCGAGATGGACGACAGAAACACCATCTTTCCGGACTTCTGCTGGACCATATATTTCTGCGCCGCGCGCGCCGAGAGAAACGTCCCCTTCAGGTGCGTGTCGATCACGAGGTCCCAGTCGTCGTCGCTCATCTTGAAGAGCAGGTTGTCGCGGATGATCCCCGCGCACGTGACGAGGATGTCGAGGCGCCCGAGCTCCTTCACCGTCCGCTCGACCATGGCCTCCACCGACTCTCGCCTGGTCACGTCGCACGCGATCGCGATCCCGCCGAGCGGCTCGGCCACCTCGCGCGCTGGCGCCTCGTCCAGGTCCGAGACCGCCACCTTCGCCCCGCCCGCCGCGAACTTCTGCGCCGTCGCCGCGCCGATGCCGCGGCCGCCTCCGGTGATCAACGCGACCCTCCCCTCGAAACCGCTCATATCGTCTCCGTGCTCAAGGCCGTGCCGCCATCCTTGCGCGGGTCCGACGCCCCGCTCATCCGCCCGCCGCGCGCGACGATCACCTGCGGGCGCGAGAAATACGCGTCGTAGTTGAGCGTCCGCCGGTTCACGCGATAGCCATGCGCCTGGAGCCCGCGCTCGACCGCGAAGGGGATGCGCGACTCCATCTGCACCACGTCGCCCTGGAAATCCACGCGCGGCGCGCTGACCGCCTCGACCGGCGTCATGCCGTGATCGACGACGTTCACAACCGTCTGCAGGATCCCCGTCACGATCTTGGTGCCGCCCGGCGCGCCGACGCAGATGCGCAACTCGCCGTGGTCGAACACCATCGTCGGCGTCATCATCGTCACCCTCGTCTTGCCGGGCACGATCGAGTTCGGCCGCCCCGGCCGCGGGTCGAAGCAGTTCATGTAGTCGTTGTAGCCAAAGCCGAGGCCCGGCGTCACCACGCCGCTCGACGAACCGAGCGTGTGGGTCAGCGAGACCGCGTTTCCCTCATCGTCGACGACGCAGACCTGCGTCGTGTCGGAGCGGTCGTGCGCGCGCGCCGCCGCGGCGTACGCCTTGTCCGCGAGACGGCCCGTCGGCACCTCTGTGAAGCGCGGATCGGCGACATGCTCCTCGCGATCCGCCACCGCCCACCCCATCGCCTCGACGAGCCTCCGCGCCGCCTCGGTGCTCGGCCAGCCCGCCGCCGCGAGGTCGAAGCCCTCGAGGTAGTTCAGCATCTGCAGAAGCGTCAGACCGCCGGCCGGCGGGCCCGCCGCGACGACGCCAAGCCCGCGGTACGTCCCTCGCAGCGGCTCGGACACCTGCACGCGGTAGTTCGCGAGGTCCTCGAGGGTGATGAAGCCGCCGTTGCGTTCGAAGTCGGCGGCGATCTCGCGAGCGATCTCGCCGGTGTAGAAGTCGGCCGCGCCGCGTTCGGCCAGCCGCTCGTAGGTCCGCGCCATGTCGGCCTGCACGAAGCGCTCCCCCACCGCGTACAGCTCGCCGTTCTTGGTGTAGATCCGCCGTGCCTCCGGCGTCGCCTGGATCCGATCCCGGCTCGCGACGACGTCCGGGCCGTAGTCCGTCGTCCAGAACCCGTGCATGAAACCGGTGACGGGGAAGCCGTCGCGCGCGAACGGGATCGCTGGCGCGATCGCATCCGCCCAGCTGATCGTGCCGAACCGCGTCAGCGCCTCGTTCAGCCCCGCCACGGTGCCCGGCACGCCCACCGACTGGTAACCGACGTCGTTCACCCACCCCTTCAGCACGTAGCCGTAGCGGTCGGCGGCCTCACGAAGGTAGATGTCCTGCCACTGGTCCTCGCGCGCCCGGGAGCCGGCCGTGGCGTAGAACTCGAGGAGCGTGTCCTGGCCGTCGTGGTGGTGGATGAGCATCACGCCGCACCCGCCGATGCCGCACATCTGCGGGTCGAGCACGCCCTGCACGAAGGCGCACGTGACCGCGGCGTCGACGGCATTGCCGCCGCGCTTCAGGACCTCGAGGGCGATCTCGGCCGCCGCCGGCTGCGGGCAGACGACAGTTCCCACGGGCGAATCGTAGCCCTCACCCTGCCGCACGCCGATACCCCCCGGGGGTATAGTGATCCGCATGCCGGGTTACGCCAAGGACAAGCGGACCATCCAGGCGCGGTTGCGCCGCATCGAGGGGCAGGTCAGGGGCATCGAGAAGATGGTCGAGGACGATCGCTACTGCATCGACGTCCTGACCCAGGTCAACGCCACCCGAGCCGCCCTCGAAAGCGTGGCTCTCCAGCTCCTGTCGGACCACACGGAGCATTGCGTGACAGAAGCGATCCGCTCCGGCAAGGGCACCGCCAAGGTCCGCGAGCTCAACCAGGCGGTCGAGCGCCTCCTGCGGAGCTGACGTGTTCGTCATCCAGGCCGTCCTGCACGCGCTGCAACTCTCGGTCTTCATGCTCTGGGAGGTCCTCTGGCCGCTCGCGCTCGGGTTCCTCCTCTCGGCCATGGTGCAGACCGTCGTCTCCAAGCGCGCGATCGCGGGCGTGCTTGGGAAGTCCGACCTCAGGGGCTTCCTGCTCGCCTGCGGCTTCGGCGCCGCGAGCTCGTCGTGCTCCTACGCCGCGGTGGCCCTAGCCCGCACTCTGTTCCGCAGGGGCGCGAGCTTCGCCAACGCGATCATCTTCGAGTTCGCCTCGACGAACCTCGTGTTCGAGCTCGGCCTCGTCCTCCTGATCCTCCTCGGCTGGCAGTTCCTAGCCGCGGAGTTCGCCGGCGGCCTCCTCATGGCCGTGATCATCTGGATCCTCTTCAAGGTCACGCTGCGCGAGCGAATGGTCGCGGCGGCGCGAGCCCAGGCCGACCGCGGTGTCTACGGCTCCGCGCACGAGGGGCACGCCGACATGGACGTCGCGATCACCGACGGCCCATTCCTCGCGCGCCTTTTCTCAGCGCGCGGCTTCACCGCCATCGCGCACGCCTTCTACATGGACCTCAACGCGCTCTACGTCGACATCGGGCTCGGCTTCATCATCGCCGGCGCGCTGGCCGCCTGGGTGCCGAACAGCTGGTGGCAGGCCTTCTTCCTCACCGGCAACCCGACGCTCAACGAATTCTGGAGCCCGCTCATCGGCCCCGTCATCGCGATGCTGAGCTTCGTCTGCTCGGTCGGCAACGTGCCGCTCGCCGTCGTGCTGTGGAACGGTGGAATCAGCTTCGGCGGCGTGATCAGCTTCATCTTCGCCGACCTGATCATCCTGCCGATCGTGAACATCTACCGGAAGTACTACGGCGGCCGGATGTCGCTTTACCTGCTCGGCGTCTCGTACGCGGCGATGGCGGTCGCGGGCCTGGTGATCGGCGGACTCTTCCAGCTCTTCGGGATCGCGCCGACCAACCACAACATCACGGTGTTCGAATCGACGCCGTCGTGGAACTACACGTCGTTTCTCGACATCGCGTTTCTGCTCGTCATGGCCGTGCTGGCCTGGCGATTCGTGACCACAGGAGGGATTGAGATGCTGCGAGCCCACGGCCACCACCACGAGGAGGGTGCGGCACAGGCGGTCGACCCCGTCTGCGGGATGACGGTCGACGTCGCAACCGCCGAGCACCGCGCGACGGTCGACGGCCACACCTATTACTTCTGCTCCGCCGGCTGCAAGAAGAGCTTCGAGCAGAACCCCTCGAAATACCTGACGACGACCGCCTGAACGTCCCGGCCGCCGCGGGCCACCCGGCCCTCGCCGCGGCAAGGTGCGCGCCCTAGGTTGAGCTCGAAATGATGTGGTACTACGGCTCCGGCGGCGCCGGCTGGATGTTGGTGACGATGGTCGGCATGCTGCTCTTCTGGGGCGGCGTGGTCGCGCTGGTCGTGTGGCTGGTCCGCCGTCCGAGCGGGCCGCAGCGCACCGAGGACGCAGCGCTCGACATCCTGCGCCGGCGACTCGCCGCGGGCGAGATCAGCCCCGAAGACTTCGAGACGACGAAGAAAGCGCTCGGCGCCTGATAGTCAGGCCGGCAGCTCGATCGTGAACGTGCTGCCCGCGCCCTGCTTCGTCGCGACGTGCAGCGAGCCGCCGTGCCGCTCGACCACGCGCCGCGCGATCGCAAGGCCGAGTCCGCTTCCCGAATCGCTGCGCTGGAACCGGTCGAAGAGCGTGCCCAGCCGCTCGGGCTCGATCCCGGGCCCGCGGTCGATCACGTCGATCGACGGGCCGTGCTCGCCGCGCGCCACCCGCAGCGTCACCGCGCCCCCGGGCGGGCTCACGCGCACGGCGTTGTCGACGAGGTTGGCCACGGCCTCGCGCAGCAGGTCGCGGTCCGCGTTCACGTTCGCGGTCGCGCGCACGTCGGCCACCAGGCCGACGCCCGACGACCGCGCCTGCGCCGCGTAAGCGCGCACGACGTCGGCGGTCAGCTCGGCGAGGTCGACCAGCTCTCGACGGAGCGGGACGTCCTCGTCTGCATGCGCGAGCGAGCGCAGGCGCGCGAGCATGCGGCGCATGCGCTCGGCCTCGGCGACGCTGTCCGCGATCGCCTCCGGGTGGCCGACGTTGCGCTGGCGGCGAAGGATCGAGAGGTTCGTCATGATCGTCGCGAGCGGCGTCGCGACCTGGTGCGAAACGTCGGTGAGGAAGCGCCGCTGCGCCCCGAGCACCTTCTGCAGCTGCTCGTTCGCGCGCTCCTGCGAGGCGATCGCAACGTTCATGCGAAAGATCAGCGGCAGAACGACCAGGGGTAGAGGCGCGATGACCGGCGCCTCGAGCGCGAGCACCGAGGTGCTGACCGCGCAGGCCGCCAGCGCAAGCGTCGCCGGCCAAGCCATCGCGGCCGCACGGGATACGAGGAGCGGGTACGGGATGCCGGAATGGATCGACGCGGGCAGCACCGCGACCGTCAGGTTGAGCACGCTGTAGACCGCCGCGCCGGCGAGCGCGCGCGCGTCCTCCGCCGGCCCGCGCTCGGCGCCCAGCGCACCCAAGAACGCGGCCGCCGACGCGGCGAGCAGCACGTTGCCGGCGTTGAATGCCGTCTCCCACCACGTCCTCTTGACGAGCACGTTCCCGACCGCGACGCCGAGAGCCGCCGTCGCCGGGCCGACCGCCGGCGGCAGCAGCAGCACCGCGACGATGCACGGCAGCGCGCCGAGGCTGACTTTCTGCTCGACGCCGATCTTCACGGGGTAGCGCTCGGCGAGCACCGTCCCGACGAAGCAGAGCGGCACGAGCGCCCAGCGCCACGGCTGAGCCGCCGCAAGGCCGTGAGTCGCCGCGAGCGCGGCGACGGCGACGCCGAGCACCGGCACCGCGACGATCGCGGCCCGCAGAGGGGGCCGCAGTCCGGCGAAGGTCAGGGTCACGTCAGGCTACGGGTACGTCCAGCGTGACGGAGACGTCGCCGACACCCGACGCCTGGCCGGACACCTTGTACTTGTTCACCGACGCGACGACGGTCATGGGCTGGCCGGCCGGGCCGATGATCTCGACCGTGACCAGGGTGCCGCCGTGCCCGTCCGAAACCGAGGTGACCTTCTCGTCCACGAGCTGCGAGAGGTGCTGCTTGTTCCCAGTCGTGAAGATCTGGGTGCTCACCGTGAAGTTCGTGCCCGACGGCGAGCTCATCTGCACCGGCGGGTCGCCAACGCACCACATCACGTTGGCGGACGCCACCGCAGGCGCCGCCACCGACAGGCCGCATGCGACCGCGCCGCCCACGAAAACCGTCTTGAGCCTCATGTCACCCACCACCCTCTGAGTTGAACCGGTAACCGATCCCACGAACCGTGTGAATCAACCGCGCCTCGCCGCCCGCCTCGAGCTTCTGCCGGATCCGGGAAACGTGAACCTCCAGCGCGTTCGAACCCGGCCCGCTTTCCATCGACCATACGGCCTCGGCGAGCTGTGCGTACGTGACGAGACGACCCCGGTTGCGCATCAGCGCGGCGAGGATTCGAAACTCGAAGCCCGTCAGGCCGAGAGCCCGCCCGGCGCGGGTCGCGGTGCCCTCGGTGAGGTCGAGCTCGACGTCGCCCACAACGAGCTTCGCGCCGCCGAGGCCGCGGTGCCGGCGGATCACCGCCTCGATCCGTGCCATCAGCTCCTCGAGCGCGAAGGGCTTGGCCACGTAGTCGTCGGCGCCGAGCTTCAAGCCCGCGATCCGGTCGCTGACCGTGGACTTGGCGCTGATCCCGACCAGCGCAGCGTCGGTCTCGGCGCGGAAGGCCTGGAACAGCTCCGGGCCGGTGTTGTCGGGGAGCATGAGGTCGAGCAGCACGACGTCCGGGTTCCACTGCTTCACGAGATCCAGGCCCTCCCCCGCCGTGTCGACGGAGCGGACGGTGTAGCCCTCGTCCCCCAGGCCGGCCGAGACCGCGCGGGCAAGGCGCCGATCGTCCTCGACGAGGGCCACCTTCCACCTGACGGTCATGGCGAGGGGATTTTCCCACGCCGCGGCCACCATAACGACGCGCTCAGCGCGCCCGTTTGCAACAGACATGGGGTTGCGGCCCAGTTTGCCCACGCCCGTGAGCGGCCGGAAGCCGCTGATCGCCCTGGCGGCGCTGCTGGCGTTCGCCGGGCCGATCGTGGCGACGCTGTGGGTCTCCACCCCTGATGTAACCGACGTCCAGGCTCGAGCGGTCGCCGACGTGCGCGCCCACCGGTCGGTCCTGCTGCGGCCGGACGAGGTGCCGCCGCTGCTGGCCAAGGCGGTCGTGGCGACGGAGGACGAGCGGTTCTACGCCCACCACGGCATCGACACGATCGGGCTGGCGCGCGCGGTGCTCTACGACGGCGTCAACCGGTGCTTCTGCCAGGGCGGGTCGACGATCACGGAGCAGCTCGTGAAGGAGCTCTACCTGGGCGGGTCGGACCGCGGCTACAACAAGCTGGTCGACATCGTCCTCGCCCTCAAGGTCGAGGCGGTGCTGAGCAAGGGCGAGATCATGGCCGACTACCTCAGCGACATCCCGACCGGGCTCGGCCGCTACGGCATGACCAACGCCGCGTGCGCCTACTTCCACCAGCCGCTCGATTCGTTGTCGCTGTCGCAGTACGCGCTGCTCGCGGGGGTGGCCAACGCGCCGTCGGTGTACGACCCGACCGTCAATCCGACTCTTGCGTCGCAGCGACGGGCGCAGGTGCTGGCGGACATGGTGTCCGAGAGCTACATCACGAAGGCGCAGGCCGACGCCGCCGGCAAAGAGCCGGTGATCTCCGACCCGCCCGTCGCGGCCTGCTAGGCCGCCCAGGCGAGCGTCGACGTGGCGTCGAAGCCGTTGTACTGCGTGATCTGAATCGGCTTCACCTTCGGCGCCGGCGACGGGCTGACCGACGGCGAGGGCGAGGGTGACGGCGACGCCGACGGTGACGCGGATGGCGACCCGCTCGGCGCGATCGACGGCGACGGGCTCGGCTGGAAGTACGCCGCCACCGGGATGAACCACAGCTGGAAGGGCTCGGCGACGATCGCCGGCGCCAGGTAGGCGATCCCCGTTCCGTCCGGCGACCACGTCGGCTCCGCGACCATCTGGTTCGAGATCACGGTCTGCAGCCTCCCGATCTTGCCGCCCCCGTACGGCGCGATCACGAGGTTCGAAACCTGCGCGCCGTAGGTGCAGATCATCGCGATGTACTTGAATGACGGGTTGAAGCTCGCCTCGCGGCAATCCGCGGCCGGCGACGTCAGCGCGTGGCCGAAGCTGCCCGCCCGGTTCGAGTACCAGACCTGGCTGAAGATCGTGCCGTCCAGGTTGCGGTCGTACCGCGTGTAGACCACGCCGCCGGGAACCGGCACCGGCTGGAGGTCGCCGCCGGTGTACCCGGGCGCGTCGGCCTCGTCCGTCCACACACGCCCGCTCTTGAGGGGCCCGTTGACCGGCATCGACCAGATCGACAGGTCCACCTCATACCCGAACTTCGGCTTGTCGTAGCTCAGGAAGATCTGCTTGCCGTCGGGCGTGACGCGCGGGTAGAACACCCAGTGGTTGTCGCCGATGTCATAGCTCGACCTCGGCGCCGCGTTGTTCGTGAGCTGCTTCAGCGGCTGGCCCAGCCGCGAGAGCTTCCAGACGTCCGAATACACATTGCTCCGCTTGATCACGAGCAGGTTTCCGTCCGGCAGGAACGACGGCTGCATCCAGCCCTGGGGCCTCGTGAGCTGGTGGAACCGCCCGAAGCTGAGGCCGTACAGCGCGCCTCCCTGCTCGAGCACCAGCGTGCCCGGGAGGCGGAACGCATTCGGCGACGGCTGAGACGCGGTCGGAAGCTGCGGCGGCTCCGTGACCTTCGACGCGCGCGTCCCGAGGTAGAGGTACGACCCGACGCCGACGACCACCATGACGACCGCGAGGAACGCGCCGAGGGCGATCTTGGCGATCACGGGAAGTACTGATGCACCAGCGGCAGGATCAGGCCCCAGCTCGGCCACAGGCTTCCGTCGGGGGCGCCCCCATGGGTGTACGGCGACGCCAGCACGATCGTGTGGATGTTCGCGGGGTTGTCCAGGCTCGCGGCGAGCGGAAGCAGGCTCGCGACCTTGTCGAGCGAGATGCTCGTCTTGATCTCGCCGCCGATCGCCTGCGCAAGACTCGGTATGTCCTCGGCCGAGAGCAGCTTCGACTTCGCGCGGATCGCCAGCAGGACCTGCTGCTGGCGGCGCGACCGACCGAAGTCGCTCTGGAGGTCGTTGTGGCGCGAGCGCACGTACTCGAGAGCGTGGGTGCCGTCGAGGTGCTGCGGCCCGCCCAGGACCGCGATGCGCTGGTAGCCGTACAGCGACTTCGTGTTCACGTCGAGTGGGTAGTAGTCGTCAAGCACCGGGTTCGACGTGACGATGTCGATGCCGCCGATGACGTCGATCACGCGGATGAGCCCGAGCAGCCCGACCCAGATGTAGTCGTTGATGTGGACGCCGAAGTCGGCCTGCACGGTCGCGATCGCGGCCCGGGCGCCGCCGTACGAGTACGCCCAGTCCATCTTCCCAGTGCCACCGGTCGCGAGCGGCGCCCACAGGTCGCGCGGGATCGACAGCATCGTCACCTGCTTGGTCGAGGGAACGACCCGGACCAGGATCATCGACTGGGTGAGCACGCGGTCGCCCGAGAACTTCGAGTCGTCGTCGGAGCCGAGGAGGAGGACTGTGAAGGCGCCCGAGGTCGCGACCGTCGGCGCCGAGCTCGCGCTGGGCGTGGGGCTGAAGAGGATCGAGGTGGGCGACGGCGACGGGAGGTCGATCGAAGCGCCCGAGGCGTTGAAGGCGATCATGGCCGCCGGCAGGAAGTAGGCAAGGCTGCCCGAGGCGGCGGCAAGGATGACTGCCAGCGCCGAGATGACGAGGGAGCGTAGTGGGTTCAGGCGCCGGCGCGAAGCTCTCGCGCGGCGGCCCGGTGTGAAACCGAGCACGGCGCCACATTCTATCGCCGGGTGGGGTACAGGCTTGTAAGCGAGTTGTTAAGGCGTGTGCGTTCCCGCGAGCTGAACGGCCTTGACGATGAGCAGCAGGGTGGTCAGCACTACGTAGCCGCTGAGCGCCACCATCGCGGCGCGCCGCACGGCCGACAGGGGCGGCCGCTCGAGGAGGGCGAGCGCCGGCATGCGCCAGTCCTCGCGCTCGCCACGTGACATGGCGGCGTATTCGGGCGGCATCGCAGGGGCGCGCACGCTCCACCCGGCGGTGGCCCCGGTCGCGAGCAGCACGAGCGCGCCACAGACGATGGCGAGCGCGGTGACGCTCGCGGCCGGGAAGACGGTCGTGACCACGAGGATCGTCGACAGCGACAGCAGCACGCCGACGATGAACACGGCGAGCACGTTGAGCCAGGGCGCGTTCACCCACGGGCCGAGCACGCCGCGGTCGTTGCAGAGCAGCAGCGCGAAGACGGTCGCGCTCGGGAGAAGGATGCCGGCGAGCACCTGCACCGCCGTCGTGATCAACCCGAGCGGCACGCGCGGCACGAGGGTCACCGCGGCCGCGAGCGCGACCATCGCGGCGTACGTCCCGTAGAAAAGCTTCGCCTCGCCGATGCGCCGGTGGAGCGACTGGCGCAGGCCGAAGACGTCGCCGAACGCATAGGAGCTGGTGAGCGTCACCGCCGAGGCGCCCACGATCGAGGCGTCGAGCAGAAGGAGCGCGAACAGGGCGCCGACCGCGGGTCCGAGGTGCTGCGCGAGCCCGCGCGCGACCCAGTAGCCGTCGACGAAATGGCCGGCGTCGGAGGTGCCCGAGAACGCGGAGGCCGTCGTCATCATGATCGCCGCCGCGCCGACGACGACGACGACCGCGCCGAGCGCGGTGTCCGCTTTCTCGAACTGCAGGAACCGCGGCGTGATCCGCTTGTCGACGACGTTGGACTGCTGGAAGTAGAGCTGCCACGGCGCGACCGTCGTGCCGACGATGGCGAAGATGAGCAGCGCGCCGTTGGAGGTCAGCCCGCCTTCGATCCCGGGCACGAAGAAGCCGTGCAGGGCGGCACCGGGCGACGGGTGCGCCAGCACGACGAGCGGCAGCGCGAGCAGGCTCGCGAACAGGAACACGAACATCGCCCGCTCCCAGCGCTGGAAGTTGCCGCTGAGCGTGATGCCGATGAGCAGGATCGTCGCGAGCGGCACGACCAGGTAGCGGCTGAAGCCGAAGTACTCACCCGCGAGGGTGATGCCGATGAACTCGGTGCTGATGACCAGGAAGTTCAAAAGGAACAGGCCTGCGACCGAGTACCAGCCCCAGAAGCGGCCGAACCGCTCGGTGATGAGCTTGGCGAGGCCGAGGCCCGTGACCGCGCCCAGGCGCACGACCATCTCCTGGTTGACGATGAGCACGGGCACGAGCAGCAGGAGGGTCCAGAGCAGCGAATAGCCTGCGTCCTGCCCCGCCTGCGCGTAGGTCGCGACGCCGCCGGCGTCGTTGTCGCCGACGAGGACGATGATGCCCGGGCCCATGATCGCGGCGAGGGTCAGCAGGCGCTGGCGCCACGTGCGGGCCGGCGTGCGGTCGTCGAGGTTGATCGTCCCGAAGGCGCCGCGGATCTCGCCCTCGGGCTGAGTCATGACGGCCTAGTCGCCCGCCGACGCTTCGACGCGGCTGCGCCAGTCTTCCGGGATCAGGTGGCCGATCAGGTCGTCGACCGAGATCGCGCCGATGAGGTTCTCGCCATGGTCCGTGACGGCGATGGCCGTGAGGTTGTAGTCGGACATCAGGAGCGTGAACTCCGTGATGTCGGTGCTGGCGTCGACGTGCATCGTCACGAGCTGGGACAGCTCGTCGACCTTGCGGCTCCGGTCCGCACGCAGCAGGTCGACCGCCGCAACGCTGCCCACGAACCTGCCGTCCTGCTCGGTCACGAACACGGTGCTGAGCAGCTGGTGCGGCGCCTTGTCATCGATGCGGATTGCCTCGATCGCCTCGTCGACGGTCGCGCCGCGCACGACCCACACGTAGTCGGGGCTCATGAACCCTCCGGCCGTCGTCGGGTGGTACTGCAGCAGCTTGCGCAGCTTCAGCTGCTGGCTCGCGGCCATGAGGTTGAGCACCGGCAGCCGCCGTTCCTGGTCGAGGTTGTTCAGCAGGTCGGCCGCGTCGTCCGGCGCCATGCGGTCGAGCACTCGCGCGGCCTCCTCGTTGGACCGCGTGCGCAGGAACTCGATGCGGTGCTCCTCGTCGAGCTCCTCGAACACGTCGGCGGTGAGCTCGACGTCGCCCTCGACCGCGTCCATGATCTCCTCGCCCTCCTCGTGCGACGCGCCCTCGACGAGGTCGGCGATCTGCGCGGGATGCAGCCGGCGCAGCCGCTGCAGCGGCAGCAAGACCTTCGCGGTCGGCACGTGGCCGGTGAACGGCTGCACGTCCTTCCAGTCCACGAGCACGTGGTGGCGGAGGTCGGGGCGGCGGCGGCGCGGGATCAGGCGGCGCAGCATCGCGCGTGGGCTGCGGTCGACGCCGAGCAGCCGCCAGTCGCCGTCGATCATCGCGAGGACAAGGTCGTGGGCCTGCACGATGCGGCCGCGAACGACGTCGATCAGGTGGCGCCCGAGCACGTCCTGCGCGAGGAGCACCTCGCCGGGCCGGCGCTGGAACGGCGTCATGTCGACGGCGTCGGTGCTGAGCCGCACGTCGCCGGGCTCGAGCTTCGCGATGACGGCGCGGCCGACGAAGACGTCCTGCCCGGCGACCGCGACCTTCAGGCCGGTGATCGGTGGGTAGCCGCTGTCGGTCAGCTTGGCGATGAAGTCGGCGACGCGGCCGACCTCCACGCCCATCGGGTTCAGGACCGGGCTCTTGAGCAGCTGCGTGACGGTCACGCGCCGGCGCTCGACCGCTGCGGCGGCCACGTTGTCACTCATCGATTCAGGTATCGCCCCGCCCAATTATCCTGCGCCCATCCCAACTGGCACCGATGCCGCCGCGAGGAGAGAACCAGTGAACGTTCCGTTGCACGACCGCAGACATTCAAGCCCCGAGCATCGCGCAGCCTACGAAAAGATGGTGAACGCGCCCGACGAGCACAAGCCGCGGCTCGTCACGACGAACACGGTCACGCACAAGGTTCACGGGAGCGGCGCCGTCGGCCGCTTCAACACCTCGTTCGCGCTGTTGGTGACGAAGTCGGTGGGCACGATGTGGGCGGCGTACCTCTTCACGGCTCTCGCGCTCATCTCGCTGCCCGCGGCGATAGCGACGCACAGCCCGATCATCATCGTCGCCTGGATCGCGCAGACGTTCCTGCAGCTCGTGCTGCTGCCGATCATCATCGTCGGCCAGAACGTGATCTCGGCGAGCCAGGACGCACGCGCGGAGGCAGACCACCTCACGCTGACGGCGCTGCACGCGATGAACGTGCGGCAGATCGAGATGCTCGAGCAGCAACGAAGGATCCTCGAGCAGCAGCACACGATCCTGGAGCGCCTGCCTGAGAAGGCCTAGCCGCGGCCGTACTACTTAAGGACGCGCGGGGCGGTATCGTCGGCGGCATGAAGGCCGCAGAAACCACAGCGAAGCCCCTCTCGGCGGACGAGCTGAGGCTGATCGACGCGTTCTGGCGCGCGGCCAACTACCTGTCGGTCGGGCAGATCTACCTACTCGACAACCCGCTGCTGCGCGAGCCTCTGAAGCTTGCTCACATCAAGCCGCGGCTGCTCGGGCACTGGGGCACGACGCCGGGCCTGAACCTCGTCTACGCGCACGCCAACCGCGTCATCAAGGAGCGCGACCTCGACGCGATCTACATCATGGGTCCCGGCCACGGCGGCCCGGGGCCGGTCGCGATGGCGTACCTCGAAGGCACGTACACGCAGGTCTACCCCGACATCACCCAGGACGCCGAGGGGATGCGCAAGCTGTTCCGCCAGTTCTCGTTCCCTGGCGGCATCCCGAGCCACGTCGCGGCGGAGACGCCAGGGTCGATCCACGAGGGCGGTGAGCTCGGCTACTCGCTGTCGCACGCCTACGGCGCGGCCTTCGACAACCCCGGGCTGGTCGTTTTCTGCGTGGTCGGCGATGGCGAGGCGGAGACGGGCGCGCTCGCCACGAGCTGGCACTCCAACAAGTTCGTGAACCCGGCGAGGGACGGCGCCGTGCTGCCGATCCTCCACCTGAACGGGTACAAGATCGCGAACCCGACCGTCCTCGCGCGCATCCCCGAGGACGAACTGCGCTCGCTGCTCGAGGGCTACGGGCACGAACCCGTCTTCGTCGAGGGTGACGACCCAGCGGAGGTCCACCAGGCGATCGCCGGGGCCATGGACTGGGCACTCGACGCGATCGCGCGCATCCAGGCCGGCGCGCGCGCGGACGGCGCGAGCGGGCGTCCGCGCTGGCCGATGATCGTGCTCCGCACGCCGAAGGGCTGGACGGGGCCGAAGGTCGTGGACGGGCTGCCCATCGAGGGCACGTACCGAGCGCACCAGGTGCCGATCACCGATTTCGAGAAGAAGCCCGACCACATCGCGATCCTCGAGGGCTGGATGCGCAGCTACAAGCCCGAGGAGCTGTTCGACGCCAACGGCACGCTGATCGTCGAGCTGGCCGCGCTGCCGCCGAAGGGCGACCGGCGCATGAGCGCGAACCCGCATGCGAACGGCGGCGAGCTGCTCGTCGACCTGCGCCTTCCCGACTTTCGCGACTACGCGGTCAAGGTCGACAAGCCCGGCACCGGGAGCACCGAGGCGACGCGAGTGCTCGGCACCTTCCTGCGCGACGTGATCGCGCAGAACCCGCACAACTTCCGCCTCTTCGGTCCCGACGAGACCGCGTCAAACCGGCTGAACGCGGTCTTTGACAAGACCGACAAGGTCTGGGAGGCCGCGACGGTCCCGACCGACGACCACCTGAGCCCGGACGGCCGCGTGATGGAGGTGCTGAGCGAGCACCAGTGCGAAGGCTGGCTCGAGGGCTACCTGCTTACGGGGCGGCACGGCCTCTTCAACTGCTACGAGGCGTTCATCCACATCATCGACTCGATGTTCAACCAGCACGCGAAGTGGTTGAAGGTCACGAACAACCTGCCCTGGCGCCGGCCGATCGCGTCGCTGAACTACCTGCTCTCGTCGCACGTCTGGCGCCAGGACCACAACGGGTTCACGCACCAGGACCCGGGGTTCATCGACCACGTGATGAACAAGAAGGGCGAGATCATCCGCGTGTACCTCGCGGCCGACGCGAACACGCTGCTGTCGATCGGCGACCACTGCCTGCGCAGCCGGCAGTACGTGAACGTGATCGTGGCCGGGAAGCAGCCGGCGCTGAACTATCTACCGATGGAGGACGCGATCGCGCACTGCTCGCGCGGCCTCGGCTCGTGGGAGTGGGCCAGCACCGACGACAGCGGCGACCCGGATGTCGTGCTGGCCTGCGCGGGTGACGTGCCGACCCTGGAGTCGCTCGCGGCCGCCGACCTCATCCGCCAGCACCTGCCGCAGCTCAAGGTGCGGTTCGTCAACGTCGTCGACCTGATGCGGCTGCAGCCGCCGACCGAGCACCCGCACGGGCTGAGCGACCCCGAGTTCGACACGCTGTTCACGCGCGACCGGCCGGTGATCTTCGCGTACCACGGTTACCCGTGGCTCATCCACCGCCTCTGCTACCGGCGCACGAACCACGACAACTTCCACGTGCGCGGGTACAAGGAGGAGGGCACCACGACGACGCCGTTCGACATGGTGATGCTCAACGACCTCGACCGCTTCCACCTCGTGATGGACGTCATCGACCGCGTGCCCGGGCTCGGCTCGAAGGCCGCGCACGTGCGCCAGAAGATGGAGGACGAGCGGCTGCGCCACCGCCAGTACACGCGCGACCACGGGCAGGACCCGCCGGACATCCTGAACTGGGTGTGGCCCTACTGATCGCGCAGCCGAATCCGCACGATTTGTTCAAATCCTGCGGAATGGGACACGCTTCTTCGCGCGATTTGGCGGAAATGCGCGGAATCGCCTGACGTGCGCGTCCTGGTCGTCAACGCCGGGTCGAGCTCGCTGAAGGTCAGCGCGGTCGATCCTGACGACTCGGTCGTCTTCGAGCGCGAGATCAAGGCCCAGGGCGGCCACTACCGCGACAATGAACTGCAGTCCGCGCTGCGCGAGATCGAGGGCATCGACGCGGTGGGCCATCGGGTCGTGCACGGCGGCGCGAAATACCCAGCGTCGGTGCGCATCGACGCGCAGCTCGTCGACTACCTCGCCACGATCACCGACCTCGCGCCGCTGCACATGCCGGCCTCTCTCGCGGGCATCGCGATGGTGCGGACGCAGCTGCCCCGCGTCCCCGCGGTTGCCTGTTTCGACACGGCCTTCCACGCCAAGATGCCGCCCGAGGCGACGACCTACGCCGTCCCGAGCGAGTGGCGCAGCCAGTACGGGATCCGCCGCTACGGGTTCCACGGGTTCTCGCACGCGTATGCGTCGCGACGCGCGGCCGAGATCCTGGCCCGGCCGGAGGCGTTCATGCGCACGGTGACTTGCCACCTCGGGTCCGGCGCCTCGCTGGCCGCCGTGTTCGGCGGTCGCTCGGTCGACACGACGATGGGCTTCACACCGATGGAGGGCCTCGTGATGGCGACGCGCTCGGGCTCGATAGACCCCGGCCTGGTGCTGTGGCTGCAGCGCCACGCCGGGATGACCGAGGCTCAGCTCAGCGAGGCGCTCGACGAGCGTTCCGGCCTGTACGGGATGGCCGGGATCGCGGACATGCGCGAGGTGCTGCGCGGCGCCGCCGCGGGCTCGCCTCAATCACGCCTCGCGCTCGACGTCTACCTCCACCGCCTCCGGGCGCTGATCGCGGCGATGTTCGCGGCCATGAACGGCGCCGACGCGGTCGTCTTCACGGGCGGCGTCGGTGAGAACGCGCCGGCGGTGCGCGCCGCGGCGGCGGAGGGCCTCACATTCCTCGGCATCGAGGTCGACGAGGGGCTGAACGAGCACATCGAAGGCGACGGCGACATCAGCACGAAGGATGCCGCGGTCCGGACGCTCGTCGTGCACGCCCGCGAGGACGTTGAGGTCGCGCGCGAGGTGCGGCGGGTGTTAGCCGAGTCCTGAAGCCAGGGCGCGCACGCGCTGCGCGATCTCGTCGCGGATGCGCCGCACGGCGTCGAGGTCCTTGCCCGCAGGGTCCTCGAGCTCCCAGTCCTCGTACCGCTTGCCGGGGTAGATCGGGCAGGAGTCGCCGCATCCCATCGTGATCACGACGTCCGCCTCCTTGACCATGGCGCCGGTCAGCGGCTTCGGGAACTGCTGGCTGATGTCGACACCGACCTCGCGCATCGCCTCGACGACCCGCGGGTTCAGCCGCTCGGCCGGCTCGCTTCCGGCCGACCGAACCGTGACCCGGTCGCCTGCGATCTGGTGAAGGAGCCCCGCGGCCATCTGGCTCCGCCCGGCGTTGTGGACGCAGACGAAGAGGACCTCAGGCACGTCGACAGCCTAAAACGACGCCCGACACGGCGTGTTCCACGCCCGCCGGAGCTACTACCACTTAACCGGCCTTGACGCAAGTTCGGATTTACGCAGCCGTCTTAATCTAGGCGCGCGATTTCCGAGTCCGGGCGTCTCGGGCGTACGTACTGGAGAGAAGGGATGGATCTCGAGAGCTGGTTGCCGCCGTCACTTGCCGCCCTGCTGCCGCGCCGCCGCCGGCTGAAGGTCGCCGTGGCGCGCCAGAAAGGTAAGAACCGAAGCGGGACCTTCACGATGCTGACGTTCAGCGCCTCGGCGGTTGCGTTTGTGCTCGCCCTGGTCGGTGTCGGCCCGTTCGCCGTCCAGGCGGTCGTCGTGAACTTCGCAAGCGGCCAGATCCCGGCGAGCGCCGTCTTTCCGGCCGTCTCGCCGACGACCAAGACGGTGGTCGTCTACGACCCGCCGAGGTCCGCACCGGGGACCAACCCCAAGCCTTCGGCGCCGCCGAGTCCTCGACCCAGCGCGAGCAGCAGCCCGCGGCCACAGCCGACCGAAACTCCCGAGCCGGGCGACAACTGATGCAGCCGGCCAAGGCCGTCGTCACCCGGAACCGGGCGATCATCGGCATCCGCGCCGGCACGATCGCCGCCATCCTCGGCTCGCTCGGCCTCACGTGGCTCTTCGCGTCGCTGGCCGAGGCCTACTTCTCCGGCAAGCCCGCGGAGGTTGTCGTGCCGCCGGTGCCGCAGCTGCCGGCGCCAGTGCAGAAGGCGCCCACGATCATCCAGAAGGTCGTGCACAAGACCGGCACGGCGCCGACCGGGGCCGGCACGAACCCGAGGCCGCCCTCGAGTCATCCCGCTCCGGCGCCGGCTCCGGCCCCTCCGCCGGCCTGCCACTCGACGCCCAGCAAGCCTTGCTGAGCTCCGCGTCCTTCAAGGCCATGGGGACCGTGAACACAGTCGTCGTCGAGGACGCGCGCGCTCTCGAGGAGGCGGTCGCGGTGGTCGAAAACGAGATCCGGGCGATCGACGCCACGTGCAGCCGCTTCCGAGACGATTCCGAACTCTCGCGCCTCAACCGCGCAGCCGGCTCGGGCTTCGTCGGGGTCTCGCCCCTGCTCGAGGAGGCGCTGCTCGCCGCGCTCATGGCAGCCGAGATGACCGACGGGCTCGTCGACCCCACCGTCGGCAAGGCGATCGCCGACGCCGGATACGCCGTGACGTTCACCGCGATCGTCGACGACGGCGCGCCCGCGAACGTGACGCTGGCGGCGGTCCCCGGCTGGCGGGCGATCGAGCGCGACGCCGGCGCGCACGCGTTCCGGCTGCCGGCCGGCACGTGCGTCGACCTCGGCGCGAGCGGCAAGGCCTGGGCCGCGGACCGGGCGGCCGGCGCCGTGGCCGCGACACTCGGCGTCGCGGTGGCCGTCGAATGCGGCGGCGACGTGGCGGTGAGCGGCCCGCACCCGCAGGGCGGCTGGCCGGTCCGGGTCGCGGCCGCCGACGACGCCGCCGAGTGGCAGGACGTCCTGATCTTCGACGGCGGGCTCGCCACGTCCGGGACCACGTCGCGGCGATGGCGCCGCAACGGCGTCGAGATGCACCACATCATCGACCCGGCAACGGGTCTCCCCGCCGAAACGCCCTGGACGATGGCGACGGTCGCCGCCGCGACATGCCTCGAGGCGAATGCCGCCGCGACCGCGGCGCTGATCATGGGACCGGCTGCGCTCGAGTGGCTTGACGGCCTGCGCCTGCCGGCGCGCCTCGTCGACCGTGACCGCGGCGTGCACCACGCCGGCGGCTGGGGTGCCTAGCGTGATGCTGCTCGCCGCGGCGTCCTCAGGTCCCAGCCCCTACTGGTACATGACCCGGGGGCTCGGCCTCTGCGCGCTGATCGTCCTGACCGGCACGGTCGTGCTCGGCATCGTCACGTCGATCCGCTGGACCGACGAGGCAACTCCCGGCTTCGTCAGCGCGAACATGCACCGCAACCTCAGCCTCATCGCGATCTCTCTCGTGCTGCTGCACATCGTGACGACGGTGCTCGACCCATTCGCCGGCATCACCGTGCGCGACGTCCTGGTCCCGGTCGGTGCGGCGTACCGGCCGGTGTGGCTCGGCCTCGGCGTGGTGGCGTTCGAGGTGATGGTCGCGATCGTCGTCACGAGCCTGCTGCGCGACCGCATCGGTCCGCAGTTATGGCGGCTCATTCACTGGGCCGCGTACGCGTCGTGGCCGCTTGCCGTGGTTCATGGGATGGGCACCGGCAGCGACGCGCGGTCGCCGTTCATGATCGCCGTCGTCGTCTGGTCGGTCGTCGCGGTGCTGGTCGCGCTGTTCTTCCGGTTGCGACGCGGCGGCGCGGCGACGCTCGGCATCCGGTTCGCCGCCGCAGCCGCGATCGGGCTTGCGCTGTTCATCGGCGGCAGCTGGGCGTTCAGCGGCCCGCTCGCGCCAGGCTGGTCGGCGAAGGCCGGCACGCCGGCACCGACACCCTCGCCGTCGCCTACGGGACCGATCCACACCGGCGCGTTCAGCGACCCGCTCATCGGCGTGGTAGTCGTCGACAAGAACGGCTACCTACAGATATCGATGCGCGACACCATCGACACCGCGCTGACCATCGCGATCCGCTCGCCGAACAGCAACGAGACGCTGCCGGTGGTTGCGATCTCGCGTGACACGCGCGTGCTCTGCACGGTGCCCGCGTCGGTTTCCGACACGCTGTACGCCGTCTGCGGCTCGACGCGGCTGACGATCACGTTTTATGGTTCGGCCGCGGCGATGAAGAACGGCGGCAACATCAGCGGGCAGCTCACGACGTCGGGCCCTTTGAATTGAGCGCGGTCGCGGCGCCGCGGCCCGCGGTCGGGACGCGGTTGATGGCCGGTCCGCCGCTTGCGTCGGGCGCCGAGCGATGGCAGGACCACGCCCGGCGGTTGGGCGCGCGGCCGGCCGGCGGGCCGTGGTTGATGGATGCGCTGGAGAAGAGCGGGCTGCGCGGCAGGGGCGGCGCCGCTTTTCCGGCCGGTCGGAAGTGGGCCGCCGTGGCGGACGCTTCCGAGGGCAATGCGGTCGTCGTCATCAACGCATCCGAGGGCGAGCCGCTGAGCCTGAAGGATCGAACCCTCGTCTCGTCGCGACCGCATCTGGTCATCGACGGCGCATTGCTCGCCGCCGAAACGCTCCGCGCGACGGACGTGTTCATCTATTTCTCACGCGGATCGGACGTGGCTGAGCGCGCGGTCAGGGACGCCCTGAAGGAGCGCGGCGACGGGCCCGCCGTCAAGCTCGTCCGGACGTCACACCGCTACATCGCCGGCGAAGCGTCCGCGGCCGTGAATCGCGTCGCGGGCGGGCCGTCGAAGCCGAAGTTCAGCCTCACTAGAACCGCCGAGAAAGGCGTCGATGACCGGCCGACGCTCGTCCAGAACGCCGAGAGCATCGCCCACGTCGCGATGATCGCGCGCTACGGCCCCGATTGGTTCCGCGCCCTCGGCACGCCCGGCTCACCGGGCACCACGCTCATGACGGTGTGCGGCAACATCCGCCGTCCCGGCGTCTACGAGGTCAATCCGGCCGCGGACCTGGGCGGCGTCGTCGACGCGGCCGGCGGACCGGCGTCGCGACCAGGCGGCGCGCTGCTCGGTGGCTACTTCGGCTCGTGGATCGGGCCGAGCGCTCTGGCGACGCTTCCGCTCGACGGCGAACGGCTGAAGTCTGAGTTCGGCGCGTCATTCGGTTGTGGCGTCGTCGCGCTGCTCCCGGAGCGATCGTGCGCGGTCGTCGAGTCGACGCGCATCCTCACGTACCTCGCGTGGGAATCGGCGGGCCAGTGCGGTCCGTGCGTGAACGGCCTCGCCGCGCTGTCCGAGGCGATGGAGCGGATCGCCGTCTCCAGGCCGAACGACGGCGACCTGGATCGCGTGCACCGGTGGATCGAGATGGTGCGCGGCCGCGGCGCATGTCACCACCCGGATGGGGCGGTCGGTCAGCTGGAGAGCGCGCTCAGGGTTTTTCGCGATCACCTGCAGGCTCACGTCAATGGCCGGCCATGCGAGGGCCTGCGGGCGAAGGGCTTTCCGCAGCCGCCGGCGGTCGGCGCGGGATGGCGATGAGCGAGCCGGTCGAGCGCCGGCTGCGCGTGAACCCGATCCTGTGCACCGGCTACGCGTACTGCTCGGAGATCGTGCCGGAGCTCATCAGCGTGGACGACTGGGGTTTTCCGATCGTCAGCGACAAACCGATCGACAACGACGACCTGCTGGGCCTCGCCCACCGGGCTGTCGCGACGTGCCCGCGGTTGGCGCTCCTGATCGATGAGGCGGCCGACAGGCGCCCGGCGAGGGACTCGAACCCCCGACCCTCTGCTTAGAAGGCAGATGCTCTATCCAGCTGAGCTAGCCGGGCTAGCTGAAGGCTACCGCGCGGCCACGCGGCGGAGCGATTCTCTCTCCTCCGCCGCGTCTGCCTCGTATTTCGTCAGGCCCGTCATCGCCATGGTCAGCAGCCGCCAGCACAGCCGGACTAGCGACACGACCGTGAGCCCGAAGATCACGGCGTAGAGGTAGAGCGCCGGCGCCCAGCCGACGATCAGGAGGATCCCGACTGGGACCGCGAGCATCGCGAAGCTGACGTTCATCATCGTGTCGAAGCGGCCGCGATAGGTAGCGAACCGAACCGAGAAGACGGCGAAGCCGACCGCGACGAAGATGATCATCCCGCCCGCCTCGGCGAGGGTCACGTCCGGCACCAGCATGAATCCGCAGAACAGCAGCTGGAACACGACGCCGTACAGCGCGACGCCGAGGTTTCGGGTCAGCGGGCGGACGGCGAGCACCTTTTCGAGGTGCAGGGACACAGCGACGAACAGCAGCCCGATGAGCGTCGCGAGCGCCGCGCCGCTCATGCTGTAGAAGTCGCGCCACGCGTGAATCGACTCCACCACCGTCGACTCTCGCGCCAGGACACGAAGGCCGGTAGGGCCGACGGTCACGCCGCGCGCGGGACTACTTCGTGACGGCGAACTCCACGGGCGTGCGCGGCGAGCGGTCGACCTCGAGGTGGAACACGTCCGGCCGCCCGTAGTGACCGGTGACGTCGAGCGTTCGCTTCGCCACGGCGGCCTGCGCGGGGTCGCACTCCGCGTAGAGGATGCCGTGCGCCTTGTTCAGCGGGCCCGCCACCACGTTGCCCCCCGGCGCGACGATGACCGAGTCGCCCTCGTTGAACCATTCGTCGAGGTCCGGGAAGAGCGCCGCACGGTGCGGGAAGTCGGCGGGGATGTCCTTGCCGCGCAGCGCACTCCCGATGCCCAGGACCCAGCAGCGTCCCTCCATGGCGATGTGCCGCATGGTCGCGACCCACACGTCGCCGCACGCCCACGTCGGCGCGATGTAGATCTCGCAGCCCTGCGCGAACATCGAGTACCGCGCTAGCGGCATGTAGCTCTCCCAGCAGATCAGGCTGCCCACGCGGCCGGCGGGCGTGTCGACGACCCGCAGCCCGCTCGCGTCGCCCATCCCCCACACCATCCGCTCTGCGTTCGTCGGCATGAGCTTCCGGTGGCGGTTGAGGATCGAGCCGTCGGGCCCGATGAGGACGAACGTGTTGTAGAGCGTCCCGCGGCCGAAGTCGCCGTCGCGTTCCTGAATGCCGACGCCGACCGTGACCTTCAGGCGCTTCGCGGCCGCCTGCAGACGCTTGAGACCGCCGGCCGCGAGGTCCACCGCGTTCTCCAGCAGCCCCGCGTGGATCTCACCCGTCACGGCGAAATCGTGACCGGGCCGCAGGCGCCACACCCACTCGGGGTAGCCGGGGACCCAGGCCTCCGGAAACGCAATGAGCTTAGCCCCGTGCTCAGCGGCCTCCTCGATGAGCTCAACCCCGCGCGTCAGGGTGCGGTCGCGGTGCAGCGCAACGGACGGATGCTGGACGACCGCGACGGTGTGCAAACCCTTCGCGCGCGCCTTCGGCATGCGGGCAGGTTAGCGCTTCTGCGGGAAGTCCCCCGCGCGCGCGACCATGCTCGGCAGCTCCTTGCCGAGCTGCGCGCCGAGCCACTCCGAGCACTCGATGACGGCGTCGAGATCGATGCCCGTCTCGACGCCCATCCCGCGCAGCAGGTAGGCGAGGTCCTCAGTCGCGATGTTGCCGGTCGCCTTCGGCGCGAACGGGCAGCCGCCCGCTCCGCCCACCGACGCGTCCAGCGACACCGCGCCTGCGTCGAGAGCCGCGAGCGCATTCGCGTAGCCGGTGTTGCGCGTGTTGTGGAAGTGCGCACCGACCTTCGCGCCGAGCGCCCGCGCGCCCCGCACGAGCTCGGTCACCTGCGCCGGCACGCCGACGCCGATGGTGTCGGCGACGCAGATCTCGTCCGCGGGCGCCTCCATCAGTCGCTCGACGATCCTCAGCACGTGCGCCGGCGCCACCTCGCCGTCGAACGGGCTACCGAACGCGACGCTGATCGTCACCGTGATCGGCATCCCGTCGCTGCGGGCGCGGCGGACGAGCGCGAGCGCGGTCGCGATGCCCTCCTCGGTCGTCGCGTTCTGGTTGCGGCGTCCGAACTCGTCGGCCGCCGAGAAGGCGTAGTGGACCTCATCGACGCCCGCGGCGCGTGCGCGGTCATAGCCCTTCTCGTTCAGCGCGAGCCCGGCGTACGTGACGCCCGCCACGCGGTGCAACGAAGACATCACCTCTTCTGCGCCCGCCATCTGCGGCACGAGCTTCGGGTTGACGAAGCTGGCGGCCTCGATCCGCTTGAGCCCGGCGGCCGCCAGCCGGTCGCACAGCTCGGCCCGTACCTGCGGCGACAGCATCCTCGACTCGTTCTGCAGCCCGTCGCGCGGGCCGACGTCGCAGACGATCACGGACATATAGATAAGGTAGTGGGCATGGAGCACCGAGCCGATTCGTCCACGTCGCTGGTCGTCCGGTGCGAGTGCGGATTCGTGGCCCGCGGCACCGAGGACGAGGTCGTCGAGGCCATGCAGGACCACGCCGTCAACGCGCACAACATGAAGGCGACACGCGAGCAGATCCTCGCGAGGGCGGAACGGGCCTGAACCCGTCGACCGAGCTGCCGGCCTGGCGTGTCGAAGGGCCGGTTCAGTGCGAGGCCTTCGTGCTCCGCATGCACGGCCGCGCTCCGGAGCTCGCCGGCCCCTGCGGTCCCGAGCCCTGGTACATCGAGGTCGGCGACGACGAGGATCCGCTCGAGGTCGTGACGCGGCTGTCGACCAACCTCCTCGGCAAGCCGCTGCTGGTGCACTCGACCTCCTGGCGCCGCGCGCGCGGCGGCGTGATCCTCACCTTCGTCATCGTCATCCGCGACGACCAGGCGCCCGAGCTCGAGGGCGTACCGATCGCGCGCGCAGAGCTCGCGCGCAACTCCGCCACCGAGGCCGCGAAGTCGATCGCGGCCGCGCAGGTGATCGAGCACGGACTGCGCCACCTCGCGTGGCTGGCGAAGGAGGACCCCGTCGTGCCCGGGATCCTGAGCGCCGAATGGAAGGACTATCTCGCGCCCTACATTCCGGAGCCGTTCCAGCACGTCTAGCGCGTTTCCTCTCTGTGGGCGCCGAGGAGTTCCTGCCCGATCAGCTGTCGCTCGAATCACTCCAGGAGGCCGCCGAGGGCTGCCGCGGCTGCGACCTGTGGCAGAACGCGACGCAGACCGTCTTCGGCCAAGGGGCCGCGAAGGCCACGATGATGCTGGTCGGCGAGCAGCCCGGCGACCGCGAGGACATAGAGGGCAAGCCCTTCGTCGGACCGGCCGGGCGCGTCCTCGACGAAGGCCTCGAGGCCGCCGGCATCGCGCGCGACCGCGTCTACGTCACCAACGCGGTCAAGCACTTCCGCTGGGTAAAGCGTGGCAAGCGCCGCCTCCATCAGAAGCCGAACAGCCAGCAGATCCGCGCCTGCCGGCCGTGGCTCGACGCCGAGCTGAAGACGGTGCGGCCGCACCTGATCGTCCTGATGGGCGCCACCGCGGCGCAGGCGGTGCTCGGGCCGACCTTCCGCGTCACCCAGCACCGCGGCAAGAGGCTGGACACGCCGCTGGGCGTGCCGGCGGTCGCGACGGTCCACCCGTCCTCGATCCTCAGGGCGCCGGACGATGCGGCGCGCGAGGAGGCGATGCGGGCGTTCATCGCGGACCTCAAGAGCGCTCAGAGGGTTCTGTCGGAGGTCCGCTGATTTAGCATCGCTCGTCGTGAGGACACTCTTCACGACGAACGGCAAGCAGGACAACGACGTCTCGGACATCCACACGTGCTTCGAGCTGCGCCACCGCGACGGCTTCTGGCTGGACATCGAGGCGCCGACGGAGGACGACTACAACCTGCTCGAGAACGTCTTCAAGTTCCACCCGCTGACGATCGAGGACATCAAGCACCAGAACCAGCGGCCGAAGATGGACGAGTACACCGACTACAACTTCGCCGTCATCTTCCAGGCGACCTGGCAGAACGACGAGCTCCTTCCGCTGGAGCACCACCTCTTCGTCGGTCCGACGTACCTGGTCACCGTGCACATCGAACCGTCGCCGCCGCTCGCCGAGCTCGAGCAGCGGATCGCGAAGAGCCCCGAGCTCACGAAGGGCAGGCCCTCTTTCCTCACTTACCTCGTGATCGACACGCTGGTCGACGCGTCATTCCCGGTCCTCGATCAGCTCGACGACACGGTGGACTCGCTCGAGGACGACATCACGGACAAGGCCAGCGCCGACTCACTGAACCGCATCTATCACCTGAAGCACTCGGTGACCGAGCTCCGGCGGCTGTTCGGCGCGCAGCGCGACCTGTTCCAGAAGCTGATCACCCACGGCATCACGCTGCAGCAGGAAGACCTCACGCTCTACTACCGCGACGTCTACGACCATATCGTCCGGCAGTACGAAACCGTCGACTCGCTGCGCGACCTGCTGACGAGCGCGATGGACGTCTACCTGTCGACCGTCTCGAACCGGCTCAACCGAACCACCACGACGCTTGCCGTGATCGCCAGCATCTTCCTGCCCCTGAGCTTCCTGACCGGCTTCTACGGCATGAACTTCACGTACCTGACTGCGATCCTCGAGACGCCGTACGCAGCGTTCTGGGTCGGCGTGGGGACCATGGTTCTCTCGGTCCTGTTCCAGATCTACCTGTTCCGCCGCCGGGGATGGATTTAATCCGCCAGCGGACCGGTTTTGGTCGGCATGACTGACAAGAAGACCCAGATCCCGATCCCGCCGCGTGGCACCAAGGGCAGCCAGATGCCGGCCACCCGTGTGCTGCGCGTCGTCGGCAAGCCGTTCATCACCCGCGAGCTGCGCCGGCTCGAGGATCCTGCCGCGACGGAGCAGAAGACGTTCATGGGCTTCCCGGTCGCTGTCGTGACCACGATCGGGGCGAAGAGCGGCGAGGAGCGCAAGCAGGTCCTCGGCGTGTTTCCAGACGGCGACAACGCCTGGCTGGTCATCGCCTCGAACTCCGGCGCACGCGCGCACCCACACTGGTTCGTCAACATCGCGAAGAACCCGGACAGGGTGTGGCTCACGATCGCCGGCAAGCGCATCCGGGTGAACGTCGAATCGCTGCAGGGCAAGGAGCGAACCGACGCATACGCGCGGGTCGTAGCGGCGGCGAAGAACTACGCCGGCTACCCGACGAAGACCGACCGCGAGATCCCTGTCCTGAGGCTGACGCCGGCCGAGTAGCTACGCGCGGCCCGGGTTGTCCACGGTCGCGGTGACGACGGCCGCATTGGCCCCGTGAGCGAGGTTTCCGATCGTGCACGAGACGGTGGTCGTCGAGTTGTAGCCGACGTCCGGCACCACCTGCACCGCACAGCTGCCCAGCACGACGGTTTTGTCGCTCGCCGCCGTGACGGTGAAGGTGATCGTCGAGGGCGCCTTCGCATTCGTCAGGCCCCCCAGGTTCTTGAGCAGCGCGGACACGACGCATGGCGACGCGCACCGCGACGCGTCGACCGAAACCACCTGGTAGATGGGCGGGAGCGTCGAGAGGTTCGAGAAGTCGATGACGTCCGTGGGCGCGGCGATGCCGAAGTCCTTGCCGTAGCCGCCGTACACCAGCGTCGCGGCCTGGAGGCCGTCGACGGACGCCTGCGGCGCGAACCGCACGCCGAGCAGCCGGTGCGGATCCGCCAGCGCGATGTAGACGTGGGCGCGCGTGCCGGCGAGGTCCACCGCGTCGACTCCGTCGACGACGACGTGGTCGGTGCGCGCCGTCACCGCCGAACCGAGGAACGTCCGCGCAAACGCGTCCGCCTCCGTGAGGTCCGGCATCGCAGGCACGAGGCCCGCGTCGCCCTTCCACCAGGCGTTGCCGGCGGCCTTGGCGAGGTTCTGCGAGAGCGGGTCGGTGCCGATGTGCGCGGCGAGGAAATCCTGGCCGCGAAAGTAGGCGAGATCGCCGAGGACGATCGCGTCGAGCTTCACGCTCGGCCCCTCGACGCTGATCCGCTCGTCGTCCGGCCGCTGGAGCTGGACGTCGATCGAGATCGTCTTGCCGACCTCTTCGTAAGAGCCGCTCATCTCGTAGGAATCCGACGCGAGGGAGGCGCGGGCGCCCGCCTCCAGCGACCGCGTTGACGGCAGCCCGATCCCGAACGGGCCCTCGCACGCGCAGAGGGCGGCGAACGCGGCCAGGCCGATCGCGACGGTTCCAAAAGGCGTCATCCGGGTGTCCATGAAGTAACGGCTTCAATAAGATCACCGTTACCCCGAAGATGACCAGCCCTGAGGTGGATTCGCCGCCCGGCGACGCCTCGTCTGAGGCGCCACCGCAGCCACCGCAGCCGCCGCGTCCGGCATCGCCACGCCGCCGCAGCGTGCGGATTCGCGGCCGCGACTACCCGGTCCTTCTGCCCAGCCTGCGCGACGGTCGGCTGCACGTCGCGGCGGTACTGCTGACGCTGCAGGTCCTCGGCCAGACCGTGCTCGACTTCCGGCTCTCGGTGGCGCAGATCCTGCTGTGCCTCCTGGCCGGGGCGCTCATCGAGTTCACCGTTTCGTTCTTCAAGGACAAGGTGATCCTCTGGCCCGCCAGCGGGCTGCTGACCGGCAACAGCACCGCGTTCATCCTCCGCGTGCCCGGCACGCTGCACGGCGACTGGTGGAGCCTCCACGGCATCTGGATCTTCCTCGGCGTGGTCGCGGTCTCGATGGCGTCGAAGTACGTGATCCGCTGGAAGGGCCGGCACATCTTCAACCCGTCAAACCTCGGCCTCGTGCTGGCCTTTGTCGCTCTCGGCCCGCGGTACACAGAGCCCCAGGACCTGTGGTGGATCCCGCTCGGCCCTTGGATGTACGTGACCTACGCGATCCTGGTCATCGGCGGGCTCCTGATCGCGTGGGAGCTGAAACTGCTTGGTCTCGAGCTCGGGTTCTACGCGGCGTTCGCGCTGTTCATCGCCCTCTCGCTGGGACCCGTGCCGGACCACTGCATGGTGGCGTCGTGGCACGCGACGCCGCTCTGCTCGGAACAGCTGTGGCAGATCCTCGTGACGTCGCCCGAGGTGATGATCTTCGCCCTGTTCATGATCCCGGACCCGCGCACGGTGCCGGACGGGCCGGTTGGTCGTTTCGTGTTCGGCGTCGTCGTCGCGCTGCTGTCCGCGCTGCTCATCGGTCCGACGGTGCTCGAGTTCTGGACCAAGACGGCCATCCTCGCGAGCCTGGTCATCGCCTGCGCCGGGCGGTTCGCGTTGATGCGGCTGGTGGCGCCCCTCGAGGCGGGCGCCGGATTCTGGACGGGGCTGCGCGGGATGGGCTGGCGCGCGCCCGCCGTCGCGCTCGCGACGCTGGTCCTCGTCGCCGCGCTGCCCATCGCCTCCGACGCGGCGACGCACAGCCCGCAGCCCGCGGCCGAGCTGTCGGACGGAACGCTGCCGACGCTGTCGCTCACGGTCGGATCCGGTCCGGCGCTGGCGCACTGGATCGCGACGAGCGCCGCCGACGCCCTGCCTGGACCCGGTGCCAACCCCTCGCCGTTGGGGGCGTCGGCCCGGGTGTGGGTGCTGCCGCCGATCCCGAACGTCTCCGTGCCCGGCAACGTGACGTCGTTCGACCCGTCGATCACGCAGACCGCGGCAGCGAAGATGGCGCACGACGCCGTGCTCGACCTGATCATCGAGTCGGAGGCCCGCCGCACGCACGACGTGACGCTTGCGGAATCCGGCGCCGACGGCGATGCGTTCGCGGAGTTCGTCGGCGTCATCAACGACGACGTCAAGAAGGGCGTGTTCGTCGAGAAGACGTACTCGTTCGACCGCATCACGCTCGCGCTCTACCTCCCGAAGTTCTCGACCCAGGCGGCTCGGCTCGTGGGCGTCGAGCTGCACGGCAGCACCACGCTGATCACTCGCAATTCGTCGGGGGCCGTGCTTTCCACGGTGACGCAGAGCTACGACAAGAGTTGGGGGCTCGTCGTGGGCGTTGCGCCACAGCAGCTGATCGGCAACGACTACACCGGGCTCACGCCCGCCTAGCGCGCGGCCCGGGGGACTCCCTCAGGCTCGTACATCGCCGGCGGCTCGATGCCGAACGTGTCCGCGAGCCGCACAAAGAGGTTGAAGAGCGCCGCGTCGTAGGCCGCCTCGGCGATCTGCTCGTCTGACCAGCCCGCGTCGCGCAGCTCCTGCACCTGTTCGTCGGTGACGCGGTGGGCCGCGGTCGTGATCGTCTCGACGAAACCGAGGAGCAGGCGGTGTGCATGGTCGAGGCCGGCGGCCTCGATGTCGCCGTCACGAAGCGCCTGCGCCGCCTGACCGAACTGCTCGCCCTGCAACTGCAGGAACCACGCGTGCGAGCTGAGTCAATACCGGCAGCGGTTGAGCGCCGACACGTACGACGCGACCATCTCATGCTGCGCGCGCGTGAGGGCCCCGTCGGTGAAGTGCATCGTCGAGGCGGCGTCGATTGCGGCGAGGAAGTCCGGCCGCAGGCTCATCGTGCGCAGGATCTCGGGGACGACGCCGGCGATGCTGTGCGCCTTAGCGCTCTTGTAGATCTCCGCGAGCGGGCCGGTCGCGTCGCCCTCCTCGACCATCTTGATGCGCGGCATTTCGCTGTCTCCTGAACGGCGATCAGGCGCGCTGCGTTACCAGGCCGTCCCACGACCAGCGCGGGATCGGCTGATCGGGCGCGACGGTCGAGCCGATCGGTGAGACGCCCATCACCTGGCCCACGGCCCACTCCATGTACTCGCGCAACGCACTGCGGAATCGCGGATCGTCGGGCAGCTGGGCGTCGTCGGCCGCCCTGACGAAGCAGTCGACGAACCGGCGGCCCAGGTCTTCCTCGGCGCCCGTGCTCGCATGCATCCCGAGCATGAACGAATGGCCGCCCAGCGACCCCGAGTAGCGTGGCGGCCCGCCGAACACCTCGGCCCAGTACGCGGCGAGGTGCTCGATGTGGTTCGGGTCGCCGGGGTGCGAGAACGGGTGGTTCAGCACCGGGTCGGCGAGGCAGCGCTCGTGGTGCGCCGCCGCGAGGGCGAGGAAGGCGTCGTCCCCGCCGGCGAACTCGTAGATCGAGGGTCGGTCCTGCAACCCTCCGATCCTAGAGGTAAGGGTGCTAAGCGAGGGGAGCACGTCGCTCCCCCCGCTCAGCGGGAGAGTGTTAGAGCCCGAGCCTCCCGAGCAGGTTGTTCAGGACGGCAGCGAGGCCGTTGGCCGAGGCGTTGCTGTCGAGCAGGTGAGCCACGCCGCAGAGGAGGTTGCCCAGCAGGTTGCCAGGACCGCTCTGGGCGGTGATGTTGAGGACGACCTGGTTCAGGTGAACCATCAGGCCGAGCAGATTCAGGTCCAGCGGACCAAGCGTCAGGTTAAGCACCTGGCAGGTTCCGGCCGCCGATGCGACCGGGAGGCTGACCGGGACGTTCGTGACCGAGCCGACGACCGCGCCGGTCGTGTCCGTGAGGGTTCCAGTCAGAGTGCCGACGGCCTGCAACTGGCCGTTCACGGCCTGGAAGCGGGTGACGTTCAGCGTGCCGTTGAACAGGTCGCCGTTCGCCGCCGTGCCCGTGATCGGGACTGTCAGGCCGCTGGTCGACGGTGCTGCGGGAGCCGCGGGGCCCGCCGCGGCGACGCTGCCCGCGAACAGGACCGAGAGGACTCCCACCGCGATTAAGGCCTGTAAACCGCGCTTCACATAACTTACCAATTCCGACCTCCTTTCTTATGAGTGTGATGCACTCAAGCTACGAGGCCGCTGCGACGAGAGTCAACCCCCCCCTACCGAGGTCCCGGTGACGTCGTGATGACGATTCAGACGATGAACAGACGCGTGGCGGTGTCCGCAAGCCAGCGCTCCCACCGCGCCGGCGACCAGCCGAATTCATCGACGAGCAGCGTGTAGGACTCCGGGCTGGCGAGCTCGCAGAACGTGGCCACGGCGTCGTCGAATGTGATGCCCGTCCGTAGAGATTTCGTTTCCTCGAGCAGGCGAAGCGCGCCGGTGAGGGCTTGTCGCTGCTGGAGGTGAACCTGCCGCCTCGCGGCCTCCAGCTCGGGCCGGCCGGTGCCGGCCTCCCTGAGGACACGGAGGAGGCTGCCTTCGGCCTGGATGATCGCGCGGACCACCCTGGCGGCCCGCGCGATTCGCCTGCGTGGGTCTCGTTCGGCCATCGCTGCGGCGGCCAGCCGTCTGATTGCCGGGTCGCTGCCGCCATCGGCCACCACCGCCGAGAGCAAGCCCGCCTTGGAGCCGAAAACCGCGTAGACCGTGGGAACCGAAACGCCGCCCGCCGCGGCGACCGCCTCGATGGTGGCGAGCGAGTAGCCCGACTCGGAGAACACCGAGCGTGCAGCCTTCAGCAGCGCGCGCTTCGTCGCGACAGCCTGCGCTTCACGCGCCGGCGACCTATACGGTCGTCGCGATGTTTGCGGTACTGCGCTCGTCATCGAGGGGGTAGCGCGAACGATATCCGGCTCGCCGGCCCAGAAAGGCGAGGGCGGGCAGCAGCAGCCGCGCGGCCCGCGACAGCCGGGTCAGGCGCCACTCGTCGCGATATGCCATCGCGACAACCGCGATGAGGAAGGGATTGGGACGCTTTCCGCCGGCCTGGAGACGCCCATCACGAATCAGGACGTGAATCGTCTCGACGAAGTCTTCGAAGCGCAGCGCTGGGCGGACCTCGCTCACGACGCTGAGCTCGCCCGGTCCGGCATTCCAGAACGTATGGTTCTGTCCCGCGGGGACGACGACAACATCGCCTGACCTCGCCTCGAGGCGGCGAGTTCCGAGGATGTAGCCGAGAGCGCCGTGTTCGACGATGAAGCGCTCTTCGAGCTTCGGGTGCGAATGCTCGGGCGGCGCCGGCCTTCCAGCCGCGACCCGCATCCGGCACTTCACCATCTCGCCGCCGGTCGTGGCGGCGGTCGCGAGGAATTCGATCTGCTCCACTCCCTCATCCAGCACCTGCCCAACTCTCGCCATCGCTATAGCCCTCCATAATGAATAGGGTGGACTATAGCGAATTGTCGCGGTGACGGATGGACCGAATGCGTCGTCGCCGAGCTTTCGCCTCAGCGGCGCTTGCGAGCGATCGACACCTCGTTATCGGCGCGCTCGACCAGGTCATCCGCCGAGTCCCCGGACTCGAGACGGGCTAGGCCCACCGTGATCGTGGCCCCGGACTTTCCCGCCGCAAGCATCGCGCTCACAGCCTCGAAGCGGCGGCGCGCAGGTTCGACCGTGATGCCTGGAAGCACGCATACGAACTCATCACCACCGACTCGTGTGATCACGTCGTAGGAACGCAAGCAGGCCTTCAGGGAGTCGGCAACGGCGACGAGCAGCGCATCACCTGCCGCGTGACCTTCGGAATCGTTCGTGGCCTTGAGCCCGTCCACGTCGATGTAAGCGGCCATCAGCTCTCCGCTGTCGCGCTGCGCGCGATTGATCTCGCGTGCGATGGCGGCCAGGCCGGCCCCGCGGCGGCTGACTCCCGTCAGCTCATCCGTGCCGGAATCCTCCCGGTCCTTTGCCGCCTGTGCCCGATCTTCGGCCGCGATCTGTCGGTCGTGGCTGCCCTGAGCACGATCGTCGGCCGCAACCTTGCGGTCGTTCACCGCCCGCACGCGGCTGTCTGCGGCGCCGGCACGCTCCGAGGCGGCCCGGGCACCCGCATCCTGTGCGCGCTGCCGGTTGCTGGCGGCCCGATCGCCGGCGGTGCGATCGAGATCGCCCGCCGCGTCGTCGCGCGCCTCCGCGTCGCGGTCCCGCAATCCGGCCGCGACGTCTCGGTCTCGGGCGGCCAGACCAGCCTCCCGGCGGCGCACCGCGGTCTGCTCGTCCGTCCCGGAATCTTCGCGGTCCCGGGCCGCCTGGGCGCGATCCTCGGCTGCGACCCTGCGGTCGTTGACAGCGCGGACGCGGCTGTCGGCAGCCTCGGCGCGACCGGAGTCGGCCAGGGCGCCTTCATCGGCCTGGCGCCGGCGATTGCTCGCCGCGGTGTCGCCCGCGGTCCGATCGCGATCACCGGCCGCATCGTCGCGCGCCTCGGCCTCTCGATCACGCAGCCCGGCGGCGACGTCGCGGTCCCGCGCCGCGAGACCAGCCTCCCGCCGCCGAACGGCGGTCACCTCGTCAATTCCCGAATCCTCGCGGTCCTTCGCCGCCTGGGCGCGATCGTCCGCCGCCACCTTGCGGTCGAGGATCGCCCGCTCGCGGCTGTCGGCCGCATCAGCCCGCCCCGAATCGGCGCGCGCGCCTTCGTCTGCCGCAAGCCTTCGATTGCTTGCCGCGCGATCGCCGGCGATTCGATCGAACTCAGCCGCAGCGTCGTCGCGGGACTCGGCGTCACGATCTCTCTGCTCGGCCGCGAGGTCGCGGGCCCGGGCGGCGAGTCCTGAATTCTCGCGATCCTTGGCGGCCTGGGCGCGGTCGTCGGCGGCAAGCCTTCGGTCGTTGATGGCCTGTGCGCGGTAGTCCGCCGCCTCGGCACGGCCGGAGGCTGCCTGCGCACCTTCGTCTGCCGCGCGCACGCGGTTGCGCGCCGCGCGATCCCCTTCGGTGCGGTCAAGATCGCCCGCCGCGTCGTCACGGGCTTCCGCCTCTCGGTCCCGCAAGCCGGCCGCGACATCACGATCCTGGGCGGCCAACCCGGCCTCACGGCGGCGCACCCCGCTCAGCTCGTCGCTCCCCGAATCGTCACGGTCCTTGGCCGCCTGGGCCCGATCTTCGGCCGCCACCCGGCGGTCGTTGACGGCCTGGGCGCGGTTGTCCGCGGCGCCGGCACGCCGCGACGCGGCGCGGACACGTTCGTCTGCCGCCTGTTGACGGTCGGTCGCCGCCCGATCCCCGGCGGTGCGGTCGAGATCGCCGGCCGCGTCGTCGCGCGCCTCGGCCTCCCGGTCGCGAAGCCCGGCCGCGACATCGCGATCCTGCGCCGCAAGGCCGGCCTCCCGGCGGCGCACCCCGCTCAGCTCGTCGGTCCCGGAATCCTCGCGGTCCTTGGCGGCCTGCGCGCGGTCTTCGGCCGCAACCTTGCGGTCATTGACGGCCTGAGCGCGGTTGTCGGCAGCATCAAATCGCCCCGAAGGAGGAGGGCTGCCCTCGCGCGCGGCTCGACTCTCGCTTTCGGCGCGGTCACCGGCCGTTCGGTCGAGGTCACCCGCAGCGTCATCGCGCGCGGCGGCCTCTCGATCACGCTGCTCCGCCTCGCGGTCCCGCACGTCGGCGGCCAGGTCCCGGTCGCGACCTTCGAGGTCACGCTCTCCGGCCTTGGCGAGGGCGTCGTCGCCATCATCGAACCCGGGTGGGTCCAGATCTGGCGGCTTCATATCGCGGGTTCGTACTTCGGGCACATGGGAAGCCCTGGTCACTAACGGGCGCGCAGGTGCCTCAGCCTTGGGCCCGGGGCATAACAATTGCAGCAATGTTTCAGCACGGCCCATTTGGTCGTGTCCAGAAAAGTGAGGTGGCGTTCGAGCGTTGCGCTAACGGGTGGCTGTCGACCTTCGGTACCTGTGTGACGAATCTACTTCGGTACCTATGCGACATCTCCAATTCCAGATTGTTCACAGTGACGCCTTCCTTTCAGCGTGCTTCTTGCGAATCGGGGCTCCAGG
>Ga0070741_10003216_pt1 | contig 41153 bp, 36 predicted proteins | sample Coa_R1_4_FD_66440 | JGI IMG/M metagenome (GOLD analysis project Ga0070741, IMG submission 66440) | Surface soil microbial communities from Centralia Pennsylvania, which are recovering from an underground coalmine fire - Coalmine... | ecosystem: Environmental > Terrestrial > Soil > Unclassified ... | reverse complement strand
CCAATCTTGCAGGTAACTCGCGCGGTAATGGAACGGGCGTCCGATGCGGCCCTCCTCCACAATCTGCTTTGCGAGCGCGATCGAGGGCACGCGGCGGTAGTTGAACCACACCATGTTCGGTACGCGGGCATCTTCCACGGCGCGCGTCATCTCTTCCGCTTCGGCCACCGTCATTGCGAGCGGCTTTTCGCATAAAACCATCTTGCCCGCCCGCGCGGCAGCCACCGCAATATCGCGGTGCGCCCGATTGGGAGCGGCGATGTCGATCAGGTCGATGTCGCGCGCCTCCACGAGCTTTTTCCAGTCGGTCTCCACGCGCTCGTAGCCCCAGGTCTCGGCAAAGGCTTTCGCTTTCTCCGCGTTTCGCGCGCAAACCGCTTTGAGCACCGGCCGATGTCCGACGGAAAAAAAGTCGTTCAGCCGCTTATAGGCGTTCGAATGCGCGCGCCCCATGAAGCCATATCCCACAATTCCGATTCGCAGTTCTTTTGCCATGTTCGGAAAGTCCTTTGAATTTCAATTACCCGTGCTTGGCGACCAGGCCGTCCAGAAATTTCTTGCAGTCGGCCGTCGCCGGCCAGGCATCGGGCCAAAAACAGAGGTCGATCGTCCACCAGTCGTGTGAAAGACGCGCGGCCCGGTTCAACTCCGGCAGGATCGCGTCGAAATCGAGGATTCCCAATCCGAACGGAGGATGGCTGGATGTCTCGTCATTGCCGGCGGCGTCTTTGTGGCATGTATTGTCGGAATCAATCAAATGGATATGATTGATGCGCCCGGAAAGCAGGCGGATGTACTCTACCTGGCTCGGAAAGACTTCCTTCGCTCCTTCCTGCCGCGCGCCGATCACTCCGACCATCTGGCCGTGGCACGTGTCGTAGAGGATGCCGAAGTTCCGCTCGTTCACGGCGTCGTGAATTCGAACCACATCGCCCGGCTTGTTGAAAGCGAATCCCGGCTCAACTTCCCAGGTAACGTACTGCCCGTTGCCGGCGGCAATTTTGCAGCATTCCTTCCACGTTCGCGTCACTCGCTTCATAGCGGTTGCATGATCGATCTCGCGATGGATCGTCGGCGGCTGAACGCAATCGACGCGCACTCCCCCGATGCCGAGGTCGCGCGCGAAGTCAGAGTTCTTGCGAAATTCGGCGATGTACTTACTCTGGTCGTCCGTGTTGATCAGCTTCTCGCCCCACAGGTTCGCAGCAATGCCGCTTAACCCCAAGCCCTGCTCGGCGAGCTTTGCGCGAAGGTCTTGGCGTTGGGAGCGCTCCGGCATTGCTCCGGCCCATTGGTCGTCCGGGCCGTTCGGGTTGCCGGGGTTGGGATGCGGCGGAAATGCGCCGAGTTCGACACCGTCGAATCCCAGCTTTTTGAGCTCTCTGCATACGGTGTCGAAGTCAATAGGATGATCGGTATATGGGCCAATTGTGTATGCCCAGGATCCAATGGAAGTACGCTTGCTCACTCTGTAAGAGTCACGCATTTGATATAATTTCTGCAACTGTTTTGGAGGCGTGAAATGAGTCGGACCGCCCGGGCGTTCGCAGCAATTATATTTGCGGGCATCTCGATCGTGGCGGCGCGTGCAGCCGAGGTCCACAAGGAATTCACGCCGCAGCAGCGGCGCTGGTGGGCATTTCAAAAGGTAGTAAAACCTCCGGCTCCCCCAACGAAGGAGTCAGCGTGGATCAAAAATCCGATCGACGCCTTCATATTGGCCAAGCTCGAGGAGAAGGGGTTGCGCCCGGCGCCGTCCGCCGATAAGGCAACGCTCCTTCGCCGCGCTACTCTCGACATTACGGGTCTGCTACCGACTCCCGAAGAGCTGCAGGCATTTGTCGCGGACGACTCCCCGCAGGCTTTCGAAAAAGTGGTGGACCGGCTGCTCGCCTCGCCGCATTATGGCGAGCGCTGGGCGAGGCATTGGCTTGATCTTGCGCGCTATGCCGATAGCGAAGGCTTCAAGAGCGACGAGACCCGCCCGAATATCTGGCGCTATCGCGACTACGTAATTCGCGCGTTCAACGAAGACAAGCCATACGACCGCTTCATCAAGGAACAGATTGCCGGTGATGAGTTGTACCCAGGCAACGCTGATGCGTTAGTGGCCACAGGTTTCAACCGGCACTTCCCGGACGAGAGCAACGCCCGGAACCTGATGCAGCGCCGCCAGGAGATTCTCGACGATATTACCGATACCGTCGCGGCAACGTTCATGGGGCTGACGTATGGCTGCGCCCGCTGCCACGATCACAAGTTCGATCCGATTCTGCAAAAGGATTACTACAGGCTGCAGGCATTCTTCGCCAACACGCGCATCGAAGACAACCAGGTGCTGGTGAGCAGCGGGGACCGCCGCAGTTACTTGCAGAAACGGGCGGTCTGGGAGGCGAAGACCAGGCCGATTCGTGAGGAGATGGAAAAGCTTGCCGCTCCGAAGCTCGCGGACATGTACAAGGAAAACTTCGATAAGTTTCCGCCCGAGATTCAGGACGCGATCACAACGGCAGCCGACAAGCGTACGCCCATCCAGTGGCAGATGTACTACAAGGCAAAGCCGCAGCTCGAGCACAGCATGGATGAAGCGGCGAAGCGCATGAAGGGCGAAGATGCCGCACGCTGGGGAGAGCTCACGAAAAAGCTGGCGGCGTTCGACGATGTGCGCCCTCCGGACCTACCGGTTGCGCAGTGCATGATTGACAACGGCCGGGCCGCGCCGCCAGAGTATGTCCTCGCCGGCGGTCAATACGATTCTCACAAAGAGGAAGTCCAGCCAGGTTTCCTTTCGATTCTCGACCCCCGGCCGGCGGCAATCGTGCCGCCCGCAGATGTCGAATCAACCGGGCGGCGGTCGGCGCTTGCCAACTGGCTGGCCGATCCCGCCAATCCGCTTACGCCGCGCGTGATGGTGAACCGGATCTGGCATTATCACTTCGGCCAGGGCATTGTGGCCACCCCAAGCGACTTCGGTGTTATGGGGGCTGCGCCGGCGAATAAAGCACTGCTCGATTACCTGGCCGCTACGTTTGTCGAACAAGGCTGGAGCATCAAGAAAATGCACCGGCTGATTCTGCTCTCGAATACGTATCAGCAGTCTTCCCGCTTCAATCCGGAAGCGGCGAAAGTGGATCCTCAGAATAAGCTGCTGTGGCGCTTCGGCCGGCGGCGCCTGGAAGGCGAGACGATCCGCGATGCGATTCTCGAGGTGAGCGGACGGCTGAACACAAAGATGGGCGGGCCAGGCGTGTTTCCCCCGCTGCCTCCCGGCGTGACGACGCGCGGAGGCTGGAAGAAAGACGAAGATCCGGCTGAAGCGCAACGGCGCAGCATCTACATCTTCGTTCGGCGCAATACGCGGTATCCGATGATGGAGATCTTCGATATGCCGGATACGCACGAAAGCTGCGGTCGCCGTAACCAGACGCTGACCGCCCCGCAGGCGCTCGAACTTCTGAATAACGAACTGGTGCTGGAGTGGGCACGCGCGTTTGCGGGCCGCATCCTCAACGATGGCGGCATTTCGGACGAGGCGCAGATCGATCGGGCTTACCGGCTGGCATTTTCGCGAACGCCGAATGACTCCGAGCGCAAATCCGCGCTTCAGTTCCTGGAGCGGCAGACGGCCATTCTGGGCGAGCGCGCGGCCGTGGGAAACAATCCTCCCGTGCCCGACAATTTGCCGCCCGGAATCGCGCCATTAAAAGCCGCCGCCATGGTGGATTTCTGCCACATGCTTCTCAACTCGAACGAATTCGTTTATCTGAACTAGGAGTTACCCGATGTTGCACAGCCTGGCGCATCGCTGGAATGTCCGCACGCGGCGCGAGTTCTTTTCGCAGGCCGGCAGCGGCCTGGCGGCCATTGCCCTCGCTTCGATGCTCGGGGAGGACACGCGTTTACAGGCCGCTATACCGGTTGATCCCCTCGCTCCGAAAAAACCGCACCACACACCGAAAGCGAAATCCGTAATCTGGCTGTTCATGGAGGGCGGACCAAGCCACGTCGATCTGTTTGATCCGAAGCCCAAGCTCGCAGAACTCGCCGGGCAGCCGATGCCGGCTTCTTTCGGCCGCCCGATTACCGCTATGGGTACCGGCAACAACTCGCTCATGCCCAGCAAGCGCACCTTCAAGCAATATGGCGAGAGCGGAATCTGGGTCTCCGACTGGTATCCGCACATCGCGCAGCACGTCGATAAGATGACCGTGATCCGCTCCTGCTGGGCAAACGGTCTAAACCATGTCGGCTCGGTATGCCAGATGAACACCGGCTCCATCCTCGCCGGCCGGCCGTCAATGGGCGCGTGGGTGACCTACGGGCTTGGGAGCGCCAATCGCAACCTCCCCACGTTCGTGATCCTGTTGGACGATAAAGAGCCTGTTGGGGGGCCTAAGAACTGGAGCTCCGGATTTCTGCCTGCGACGTATCAGGGCACGCAATTCCGGCAGGGCGACACTCCGATCCTGCACCTGAAATCCCCAGCCGGGACAACCGACCGGCAGCAGCGCAGCAAGCTCGATTTCTTGAAGGAACTGAACGAACGCTATGCGGCGCAGGACCCGAGCGATTCGGAGCTGGAGGCGCGGATCGGCGCCTATGAGCTTGCTTATCAGATGCAGTCGGCCGGCCCGGAGGCCGTCGATCTGAGCAAGGAAACCGAAGCGACGAAGAAACTCTACGGCCTGGATGATCCCGAGACGGCGGCGTTCGGGACGAATTGCTTGCTGGCGCGGCGGCTGGTGGAACGCGGTGTTCGTTTTGTCGAGCTGTATGCGGGCTCCGGAAGCGGCTGGGACGCTCACACCCATATCGAGGAGAATCATTCGAAGCGGTGCCGCGCCTCCGATAAACCAATCGCCGGCCTGCTCACCGATTTGCAGTCGCGCGGCCTGCTGAGCGAGACCTTGGTGGTTTGGGGCGGCGAATTCGGGCGCACACCCTTCAACGAAAAGGGTGACGGCCGCGACCACAATCCGTGGGGCTTCACGATGTGGATGGCGGGAGGCGGCGTCAAAGCCGGGCAGACTATTGGGACCACAGACGAGATCGGCCTTCGCGCAGTCGAGCGTCCCTGTCACGTGCACGACATTCACGCATCGATTCTATGGCTGTTAGGAATCGATCACGTGAGCCTGACCTATCTTCACAACGGGCGCGCCGAGCGGCCAACAATCACGGATGGCGCGCTGATTCGCGAGCTATTCGCCTGAGCGCGCCTGGCGCCGGCGGCGAAGGCCCAGCAGGGCGAGCGCGCCGCCTGCAACCAACCCAACGCTGGCTGGCTCCGGAACGCTCGTGCCGCTGAGCGAAAACGACGCATTGAAGGCCCCGGTACCGATAATGTCAGCACCCACGCGAGACCAGTCCGGATCGAGATTTTCATTGCGCATCCAGCTCTGCAGATCCGGCGAAAACGGTGTTCCCGGCGCAACGATCGGCCTCGGCGCTGACAGCCAATAAAATTCACCGCCGGTCATCTGTACGGTCGGCACGAAGAAAAAGTGACCCGCCGGCAGGGTGAACGGCGTGGAGAAAGTGATGTCGAACCGCACTTCCTGTCCGGTTACAGACCCCTCGCCACCGGTTGTCTGGTTCGGTGCAGGAAAAATCCCATTCAGGACACTGTTACCCGCGGTAAAGGAAGGATTCAACACGGTACTGGAGAATGTAAGCTGGCCTCCAGAAAAGGAGCGCCCGTCAAACTCCGTATCCGCAGGAGAGTTAACCCGTGTGATGACGTTCGGGGTTCTCGTCGCATCGGAGTCGACTGGAAATACGTGATACAGGTCGATGTTGACGTCCTGGATCGAAAACGGCCCGGCCCCCACGAGTAAACCTGTGAACGTCGCGCTTTGGATCGTGGACGACGACTGCGACAGAACGAAATCGTCCGCCGATTCGATGCCCAAGATTCCCGGTTGCGGAATTCTAGATGCCGTGGCGATGAGGCCATCTGGATCGCCAGTACTAAACGACAGTACATCTGCGAAGACAGGTGCACATGCCACAAGAAACAACGTGCAAGCTGCCTTTCTTTTGATCTGTTTCATCAGCCCCTCCGCTATTTGGCCACAGTTCAGCCATCACGGAGAATATCACTGCTTCGATCTTTGCTAGCCCCCGATTACGTTACACCTTTGTGAGCGCAAGCCTAAGTATGTGCTTTCGCGGACAGAGTTCTTCTTCGTTAGCCCACCGCTCGTCAATCCATGGGGCTTCACGATGTGGATGGCGGAGGGCGGCGCCAAAGCCGGGCATACCTCGGGACCACAGACGCCCGTGAAGTTTCCTTGCTACGATTTGGGCATGAGCGCCGAGACTCGGACCTTGCTGGAGGCCTTCGATCATCTACCGGCCGAAGAGAAACGCGCCTTCGCCCACGAGATCCTGCGTCGGAGCCTGCCCTTCGACTCCGGCCCTCTAACCGATGAAGAGATTGAGGGAGGATCCCGCGCCTTATTCAGGTCCCTCGACGAGGAAGATGGCGACTCCGCGACGCGGTGAGGTCTGGCTAATTGATTTCGGCTTGGCCGGCAGACCGGCTTTTTCTAGCCCTTTAAGACGGTATTATCACCGCTCGTCATCGTCCAGATCCACAGCCAGAGGCGCGAATACGGCGCGCCGCTCGGCGGGATAAGGAGTATTCCAGCCTTTCACCATGTGCCAGACAATGCGGTTCAGCCGCGCCGTTGGCGCCGCGTCCGGCACGTCCCAGCGCATCTTCGCAGATGCGATGGCAGCCTTCCGCGCTTCACCTTTGAGAGCGCTCACGGGCGGATTCATGTCGAACAGTGATTGCGAAGGCGTCACCGCGCTATAAGGCGACATATCCGGCTCGTCCTGAAAACTCGCGCGCATGTCGTTCGCAATCAGATCGAAGAGCGAAAGAGTCGGCAAGCCGAGAATCAGCTCGATGGTTTTCACAATGCTCTGGTGCGAGTAGAACGTCGAATCGATGTGGCCCCGCTTGATATAAGGGCTGATTGCGAAGGCGATGGTCCGGTGGCCATCGACATGATCCACGCCGTTTTGCGCGTCGTCTTCGACTACGAAAATCGCCATCTTTCTCCAGAACCGGCTTCGCGATAGCGCTTCGACGATCCGGCCCAGCGCGAGATCGTTATCCGCCACCATGGCCTGGGGAGTCGAGTGCCCTGGCGACGCGCCGCTCGTATGATTGCTTGGAAGCTGGATGAGCGTGAGGTTCGGCATGCGGCCTTCCGCTTCCCAGCGCTTCAGGTCCGCCAGAAAAATTTGCGCGCGGATGACATCGGGAATCGTGGTGCTGTAACCGGGGAAGCTCCGCGCCAGCAGACGGTCCAATGTGGGAATCGGCGATCGGCTCTGCCACGTACGGCTGAAATCTTCGCCCTTTTGCCAGCGCTCCAGCAGCTCTAATCGCGGTGCCTTCGACTCGACCCGGGGCACATACTCGCCATAGACCCGAACCGTCTTTCCCAGCTTCAAGGCCGCATCCCACAGAAAACCGCCCTCTGAGTAGGCGATCGGATCCGTGCCGTCGAACGGGTAGCTGCGGCCCGCGTAGCCGGGCCACAGGCAATAGTCGGTTTCATTGGCCTGCGTCACCCACTGATGGCCGTCCCCGCTGTTGCCGCCTGTCGCAAAAAAATTGTCAAGCAGCACGAACTGGTTGGCCAGACGGTGCTGATTGGGAGTGATGGGCTCGCCGAACATCACCAGGGAAGGGTCACCGTTGCCCTTGGCGATATCGCCCAATACCTGGTCGTAGGTGCGGTTCTCCTTCACGATGTATACGACGTGCTCGATGAGCGAAGGCTCGCCCGCCCGCGCCGGAATCGCCACCGGCGCGGTCTTGCGAGCCTGCTCCGGCAGGCGGCGGAAGCTGCCGATCCGAAGATGATTGTTCTCTGCAACAGCAGTCGTGTAGCTGGCCAATTGCGGCATATTTGGAAGATCAAGCACGCTAACGGAACCGCGATAAGCGTGCACGAAGCGCTTCCTGGGCTCTTCGCGCCACCCGGAGCCGGCTCCCAGCAGGGACGCTACCGCGAGGCGCCGGCCATCGGCGCTGAGTGAAAGGCCGTTCGGATACCAACCTGTGGGAATCAGCCCGTCGATGCGTCCCCCTGCGGGGACATCCAGAACCGCGACAGCGTTGATGCCTCCGCAGGCGACGTACAATTTCCTGCCACCGGGACCAAGGGCCAGCGCCGTCGGAGCAATACCCGCAACTTTCTGTTCGAAAGGTTGGATTCTCCATGTTGCCGCGACGCGGTTCTGTTCCGTGTCGATCACCGAGACGGAATCGCGATTGCCGTTCGCGACGTACAGCCGCGCGTGCTCCTCATCCCACACCATGGCTGTCGGGTGCAGCTCGACTGCAATCGTGTGAGTAGGTTGGAGCTTACCGAGATCGATCCGAGTCACCGTGCCGGTTGCAGCAATACCTTGCTCATTGATCACAACCTGGTCGGCATCCGGGGCGAGGCCAGTCGGGGCGGTGCGCTCACCGGCTACTGCGCGACGTCCACCCCAATTGCTAACGTAGGCCGCTGTGCCTTGGCCATTGACGACGGCACCGAAGGGTGCGATGCCGGTTGCCGCTTTGCCGATAATTTGATTGGCCTCTAGATCAATAACAGCAAGCTGGTTGTCACGCGTCAGAGGCACCACAGCAACCCGGCGTCCCTCCCCATTCGGTTTCGCTGCGACCGCCAATGCTCCGATCGGATAAGCGCCGAGCGCTTCGGTCACTGGCGACATCCGTCCATCCTTCGCGGAAACCAGCAGTGTGCGGCGGTTCTTCGCCGTGACCCCGGCAAGCACCCTTCCGTTCACAGCGTCGTATTGCAGCGACTGCAGACCAGGAGTGCCCTCTAGCGGCAAGCTGTCAAGAACGCGATTGGCCTGCCAATCGAGCCGGTAAAGCCGCGTAGCGTTCGCAACCCATAGCTCGTTCGACGACGCGCCGAAAGCCACACCATAGACCCGGCCTTGAAAAATAGTGGGCACTCCCGCGGGCGTGATAGTCTGCCTTGTAGTAACGACCCCGGGATCGGTTACGGAGCGGACAGGGCGCTCAACAGTTTGAGCCGCGACACACATCGACACGGCGAGGGCGGAAAGCAAGGTACGCATCGCACCTCCCAGATTACAGGACCCAAGTAAATTTACCGTTACACTTACCGGCGGCTGGCAGGCGGGATCACTCCATTCATTCGCGCGTAGACGACCATCTGGCCGTAATGGTCGAAGCTGTGCCAGACGGCAACGGAAGCCATCGAGACTCGCGATACCTTGGCGGTCCCGAATGCTGAAGGGATCATCTCGGTGAGGTTCTCAGCCGTGAGCGAGTTCATCGCTTTGTGGCCGTAGGCGAGGGCATCCTTTAGGTAACGGACAATCTGGTCTTTCGTTCGGAGCGATGCGGGACCGTTCTCATTCGGACCGGCTTCACTCGGATTTTTCTCGCCCAAAACGCTGGCCGAAACCATATAAATAACTGCCGCAGCATGCGAGGCCTGCTGCGCGAACGTGCGCACACCGGCAAACTCGCCGTTCTTCGGCGCGAAGTTGTACTTCTCGGCCGGCATCGCCTCGGCCAGAGGTACGATGTCGTGCTCGAGCGAGGTCAATTGTTGGTCGTATATTTTGCTCACGGGCGGAGCGGTCGAATCCGCTGCTGACACTGCGAGCGCAAACCATAACGTAACCGCGATCGGCTTCATGGCAATCTCCTGGCACTACTGCTTCTGCCGATTATACGTTGCGCCAGGATCCGCCGCTCACAGCGGCACCGCGTTCCGCTCGATGTAAGCCTCAACATCGGACTGGTCCGGCGGAACGTAGTGAAAGTATTCCGCATACTCCAGGCCGTGCGCCTGGCCGCGCATGCGGTCGCGCCCGAGCGCGAACTGCTTGGTATATTGCCGGTTCGCGGTCTCGTCATCATTGCCAAGCAGCGGCAGTTTACGGCCCTGGCTGGCAAGCTTCCGCCGCAGCTCGGCGCCGGTGTTTCCCGCCGGGCCCTGCGTCACATTGGCCATGTTGGCCCATACCTTGCGATCCATATAGGGCGCAATGTCCACGACGCGGTTTACTAATTGAGGTCCCCGCGCAAAGTAGTACCGGTCTTTTGGCCCGTAAGGCTCCAGGTCGGCTTTGAAGTGCTCCGGATAATCCCAGCGCGATGCCGCCATCCAGCATGCCGACTCGACGGCGCGGGCAGTGACGTAGTGGTCGGGATTGCGTTCGTAGAGCGCCGAAGGATCATAGACCAGCACTGTGTCCACCTTCATGAGGCGGAAGATAAACACCAGGCGTGCGCGCATCTCCAAAAGCGGCCAGCCATCCATGTTGTGGTTCGGATAGTTTAGGAAGAAAGTTTCCTTGAGCCCGAGCCTGCGCGCCATTTCGATCGTATCGCGCTCGTTTTTCAGGACGATGTCGCCAATGGAGGACCCTGTGCCAGCCATCGAATCATTCGACATATTGATGAGAATTCCGGTGTAGCCTTCGTCGAGTAACTTGAGAACTGTGCCGCCGGCGAAGATCGGGATATCGTCGGTGTGAGGCTGAATCGCGGCCAGCACCTTCCCCTTGTGCGGTTTGCCCGGCTGAGGCCGCTCGATGGTTATCTCCATCGAATAGGACACGCTGCCTGTGCCCCCTGCTTCCGGCTCCCGCGCCGTCTGGGCTTGGGCCGGTCCGGCCGCCATCGCTCCCGCCGAGATCGAGCTCCCGATAAACTGCCTTCTTCGCATAATCCGTCCTCCTGGGGAATTGCTATTCTAAACCGCCGGGCTGTTACGGACGGCGTGCAGATAAGAGATCGCGGGTTCTTGCCGGCGCTTCGACCACCCGCGCGTAGACCTGAAACGGAGCCCAATAATACGGCTTGCGGTAGACCCCGGCCGAGCGAGCCATGGAGAGCTTGGCCTGACGCAGCGCCGGAGCCGGATCTTCGCCTGCGCGCAGCCGCGTGTAGAATTCGTCCATGAGCTGCGCGGTCGAAGTATCGTTCACGTCCCAGAGTCCTGCAATCACGTTGCGCGCTCCTGCCTGCAGGAAGGCCCAGGCCAGCCCCACGGGTCCTTCGCCCGAGAACGTTCGTGCTCCGGCGCTGCGGCAGGCGGAAATGGTAACAAGCTGGGCCTGTAGTGGTATGTCCCGCACTTCGCGCGCATAGAGCTTATAGGAGTCGCCTTTCGGAGAGAGAATCACCGCGGAATCGAGCGGGCTTTCGCGGTTAGCCGCCGCGTGCGCGGCGAAGTGAATGATGGCGAAATTGCCGGGATGGGAATCGCGATAGGCCTCTGGAGATGCGTCGGCCCGGCTGAGTACACGTACGTGCATTCCTGCGAACCGCTTCTCGATGCTTCGGATCTCGGTTCCGGCATTCGGCAGGACCGGAAACTCGGGGCCGGGCGAAACGGGATCTCCGATCAGCAGCAGCGAATCGCGATTGTTCATTCGAGCGGCGCCCTGCGGCTTGAGCATGCTCAAAGAAGGGGCCACGGTGAGCTGTACGTCTTCGAGCCAATAATGAGGAGATTCGCCGGGCGTGATCAGGGTCTCCAGGTTCAGCCGGTGCAGGCATCCGTCGGGCACAACGATTACCTTTGAACCCGGAGGAATCAGCGAGCGCGCGGAACCGATCAGCATCTCGAAAAGCTGCCGCCCGGCGGCGCTGCGCGTCTGGATCGGATCGCGCACGTCGAGCAGCGTGGTGAGGTATCGGTCCACCAGAGTTTGAATCTGACGATCCGGGGGGAGCTCGAATGCGGTGATTGCAGCTTTCGTGGTCACCCAGACGAATGACCGGCGAGGGGCCAACCAGAATGACAGCAGTACGGCATCGGCGATCTGCGCAGCGCGGCGGAAATCGGCGGCCTTGCCCGGGGGACCGAGCTCCAGCTTTTCGCTCAGCAGCCGCGCACGGCAGGAATCTGCGACTTCCAAAGCGGCTGTAGTTTCCCGTTGGGCCATCAGGAAATCGACGTAGTCCTGATAAAACGTGACCAGGCGCGCGAGAAACGAAAGCTTGGAATCGTCCTGGACCAGCCGTGACCGGCCTTGCTCGACGGTGTCAATGGCGTTTTGGAATGATACGCGAGCCAGCCGCATCTGGTTCGTCGCGACGTGCAGGCGCGCCAGTTGTGCCTGCGCCTCCCAGCGCGGCTCGGGGTCTTCTTTCGCCGACCGGATGACGCTCTGGAGTATGTCGCGCGCGCTCGCGTACTGCCGGCGCGCGGCGGCGATGCCGGCCTGATTGATTAGCGGCCACAAGCGCGCGCGTGGATCATTCAGCCGATCCTGGAACGCGAGAGCTTGCCGGTTGTAACGCTCCGCCGAATCCGCATCTCCCATCCGGAGCAGTGCGTCACCAAGATTGTTCAGCCACTTGGCGGACCAGAAGTCTTCACCGTTAGTTTGCGCCAAGTGTAGCGCCTCGCGATAGGACGCGATCGCTTTTGCGAGGTCCCCGCGTTCCTGGTAGATGCCGCCCATGACGCCGATCGCAATCTGGCGCGTATGGACCTTCCCCATCTTGCGGCTCAGCTTTTCGGCGCGCTGATACAGCTTAAGCGCTCTGTCCAGATCGCCCAGCTTGTAGTAGCACCAACCCAGGTTCAGAACGTTACTCGATGTAATACTGTCGAATATGTTGCGTTCGGAGAGAATCAGCGATTTTTCAAACCAATAGACCGCTTCGTCGAAGCGCGAAGCGTTCATCAAAGAAAAACCGAAGCTGCCGGTTGCGGCCGACTCCCAATAGGCATCAGAAATACTGCGCGCGAGAGCGATAGCAGCAGCGAAGCGGCGCTCGGCTGCGGCGAAGTTTCCGAGGCGGACATCGAGAGTCGCGCGCCGCACGCCGATCGAAACCGTCACATCGCCTGGAGCGCCATTCGATTTCGCCGACTGCTCCGCGCGGTCGAACAGCCGCCGAGCCTCCGCAAAGTCGGATTGCAGATACTGCACCCAGCCTCGATAAAGCAGCAATTGCGGTTCGAGCTTTGTGTATTCCGCCCCGTTGGGCAGCCGCTCCGGCAGCACGTTCGAAGCCTGTGCCGCTTTCCCCTGTAAGAGGAGCGTTTCCGCCTCAAGCAAGCGGAGGCGCCAATACCACAGGGAGGTGGAATCTAATTTTTGGATGCCCCGACCGGCTTCGGCTAAAGCGGTATTCAGGTCTCCTCGCCTTTGCAGCGACTGCGCTGTCCGATAGATCTCCTCCGGCGCAGCGTCAGGCCGGACGGCGCAAGAGCAAATCAGAATCAGGCCGAGCGCCAGCCCGCCAATTACGGATACTCGGTGCCGTTGCCGTCGATTTGACAAATCGAGACGTTTCCATATAGCGAGCAGCCGAGCTCTGCACGAATCATCGTGAGCCTGCGCGTGCTCGGTTTCGCAATCACTTCGCCCAGGTAAACCACGCCGAACTGCGGAATCTCAATCCGGTTCCCCTGGACTTTCACTCCGACCAGGCCGGATATGTTCTTGATGATCGAAGTGCTGAGCATGCCGCGCGATTCTGTGCTCGGGATCTTGTTCTTCGGACAGTGCGCGCGCATGCCTTCAAACGTATCGACGTTCGCCAACAGATCTTCGTTGTATTCAATTACAGCTTGAAACCCGGCGATTCGCAGATTTTCGAAATGGCAGCCGAGGAATACGATGGAAGCTTCCGGGCCGGGACTCTCCTTGTTCGGATCTTCCTTGAGATGGCGGGAAGTGAGGCGTGCGACACAGCGATCCGCGGTCACCACATCCAGGAGGTTCAGTCCGTCGATGGTGGTGGTTACCAGTGTGTTGAACGCGTTCTCTTCCTTGCTGAACGATCCCACGAGTTGCGTGACTGCACTGCCGATCGAAATGATCTTATCCACATGGTAATCATCGATGCGGGCCGTGGCTCGTCCGCCGGTCGCGGGCAAGGCCGATGAAGCTTTGGCATCAATGTATTGCTGGAACGGAAAAGTGATCTCTCCGGTGGCTGGCACCGCGCTTGCTGTATACAGGTACCTTCTGGCTTGTTCAATGTGCATATGTATACTCCGTTCGTAACTGGGCAGAGCGGCTTCGCTCCAGGGCTGGCCCTCGCTATCTTGTCACAATCGGAAGTATCTGGCCAGTTTTCCGCATATTATGGCCGCGGTTCGGGCATTCTGTTAAGCTTCGATCCTGATGTCTGATAATCCGAATCTGCCATCGCGGGTGTCGATGGTCATGCTTGGTGTAGAGACGATCGCCCGTTCCGTCGAGTTCTATCGGGACACTCTCGCGCTGGAGCTGCAAGGTCAGTCCTCTGAATTCGCTTTCTTGGCGGCAGGCGGCATCACGTTAGTGCTGAGCGCCCCATTGGGACGAGCCGTTCAGCCACGGCCGGGAGCTACCGAGATCATTTTCCCTGTCGAGAGCGTAAGCACTGCATACGCGTTGCTGATGGAGCGTGGTTGCAAGTTTATGAATGAGCCCCGTGAAGTAACAGCCGGCTCGTGGGCGGCAAGCTTTGCGGATCCCGACGGGCATCGGTTGACTGTATTCGGTCCTAAGTAGAGCAAGAACGCCCGAACCGCAACCAAGCAGAGCATGTTAGTACTGAAATGAGGCTTTGAGACGTGGGATGGTCGCCAAATCGAGATGCATTACGCGGGCGCGTGTGCGTCGTTGCGGGAGCGACGCGGGGAGCCGGGCGCGGCATCGCTGCTGCCTTGGGCGAAGCCGGGGCAACGGTGGTTTGCACGGGCCGCAGTACGCGATCTGCTCGCTCCGAATACAACCGCCCGGAAACAATCGAAGAGACGGCCGAGCTTGTCACCACTCTCGGCGGCACGGGGATCGCGGCCGCAGTTGATCATCTCGAACCCGCCCAGGTGAAAACGCTGGCACAGCAGATTCAGAAAGACCACGGCCACATCGATGTGCTCGTAAACGACATCTGGGGCGGCGAACTGCTGAAAGGGGGACCAAATAATTGGAACAAGCCCATATGGGAGCACAACCTGGACGACGGCCTCCGGATACTGCGCCTCGCCATTGATACGCACCTGATTACTTCCTACCACCTCTTGCCGCTTCTCATCCGCAAACCGGGAGGACTTCTGGTCGAAGTAACTGATGGAACCGCGGATTACAATGCGTCGCATTATAGGCTCTCCGTATTCTACGATCTGGCGAAGATCGCGATAAACCGGCTGGCCTTCTCGCATGGGCATGAGTTGGAACCACATGGTGGAACCGCGATAGCCATTACGCCCGGATGGCTTCGCTCAGAGATGATGCTGGACAATTTCGGCGTATCCGAGGCGACATGGCGGGATGCATTGCGTCCAAATATCGATAGAGATCGACCTGCCGCTCCTGCCGACTTTGCGCTTTCGGAGTCACCTCGGTACATCGGCCGCGCCGTCGCCGCGCTGGCAGCAGATCCCCACCGCGCCAGGTGGAACAGGAAATCGGTCAGCTCCGGTCAGCTCGCATCAGAATATGGCTTCACGGACATTGATGGCTCACGGCCCGATATCTGGAGATACATTCAGGAGAGCCGCGAGCCCGGACTCGACTCGGATCCCGAGCATTATCGCTAGAGGGAATTCTGACGGCAGCCGCTCGGTTCATTTCTCCAGCCGGATTTCGAATCCAACCGGCGTTTCCCGAATGGCGGGGTCCTGAAATCCAGCTTGCGGTAACCATTGCTGGAATTCCTGCCTGGTGTACGCGCGCTTCAGCAGCATGAACCGGAACGTTAGTTTGGTAAGGAGCCGGTTCAGCGGGTTCATTCCGAGTGTATCGACATGCCGGTTTATCGAATCCTGAGAAGCGTCTCTCCGCAAATCGATGATCAGGGCCTTGCCGCCCTTCCGGAGAACACGATGCATTTCTTGTAGCGCCTGAAGCGGCTCAGAGAAGTTCTTGAAGGCCGCCCGGCAGAACAGGAAATCGAAAGTTTCGTCTGGGAACGGCGTAGCGGCAGCGTTCCCCTGCTGAAAATCGACGTCTACGCCGGCCTCCTTTGCGTTTCTTTTTGCAATCTCTACGAACGTCCGGCTGATATCCAGCCCAGTTATCTGATACCTTCCGAATTTGGCAAGCTCGATCGCGAAATAGCCGGGCCCCGGCGCCAACTCCAGGATCCTACTACCGGGCGAAAGCTCCCTGCTCACGTCCCGCGCCAGAGCGCGATATTCTTCGATACCTTTGCGCGTATTGGCCGCATACCATTTCGCGACCATTCCCTCCATGCCGAAACCCTTGTATGCCTTTGCCGATGCGCTGCTCATAACCACTCCTGTTCCATTATACGGTACCGTATATACGGTGACAAGTATAAGGTTAGTGTGCTCTCATCGAGGGTCGGCATATAATGGCAGTGAGACACCGCAGCGGGGATCCAGGCCGGCCAGGCAGGAGTAGGAGTGTGCGGTTGCGCGCGGCTACCAGGAATGGTAAGCTGTAGGGCTTAAAAACGGGCTGCAGTCGTCTCTCCTGTTATTCCAATGGAAGGTGTCATACACGCGCTGGGTGGGATTCTGTTACGAGCCATCCCCACTTTTTTACTTGTCATACTCGTGCATTTGTACCTGAAGTACATGTTCTTCCGGCCAATGCAGAGGGTGCTGCAACAGCGCTGGGAGGCTACGGAGGGCGCTCGCAAACGCGCCGAGGAAAGCCTGAGACTGGCTTCAGAGAAGACCGCGAAGTACGAAGGGGCGCTTCGCGCGGCCCGAGCGGAGATTTATCAGGCTCAAGAGCAACTGCATCGGCGGCTAGATGAAGAGCGCACGGCGCAGGTGGCCGAAGCGCGATCGCGCGCGGAGCAGGCAATTCAGAACGCCAGGGCGCAAGTAGCCGAGGAGCTGGCGCGCGCCAAGGATCAACTGGGCAAGGAGAGCGATCTGCTCGCAGAGGAGATTGCGGACGCCCTGTTGAAGCGGAGAGTTGCATGAAGGGCCTGTCGCGAGCCGCTTTGATGGCCTTGTTCTGGTTTCCGGTTGTGCCCGCGCTCGCGCAGCACGCTGAGGGTGGCAAAGCGGAAGAGCACGGCGAGGCCCAGCACGGCGGAGGTATGGAGCTGTGGAAGTGGGCAAATTTCGCGCTTCTCGCCGGTGGAATCGGATACGCAGTCAGAAAGAATGCCGGGCCGTTCTTCGCACGCCGAAACCGCGAGATCCGTAAAAGCATGATCGAGGCCGACGAGCTGCGCGCGGAGGCGGATGCGAAGCTCTCGGAAATCGATACACGGCTCGCCAATTTAGAGGCGGAGATCGCTTCTTTGCGCCAAGAGGCCCAGCGGGAGGACAGCGCGGAAGGAGAGCGCCTGCGGGAGGAGACGGCTGTCGAAATCGCAAAAATTCAGGCGCACGCAGAGCAGGAGATCGCAGCCACGACAAAGTCGGCGTTGCTCGAGCTCAAGCGTTATTCCGCCGCGCTGGCACTCGAGCTGGCGGAGCAGAAGATTCGGGCGCGGATGACCGCCGAGACCGAAGATCTTCTAATTCGCAGCTTTGTCGAGAATCTAGCGCAGCCGGCTTGGCGCGTACAGTCCACGTAGAATCTGCATGACCCTTTCTGCAGTAGCATTCCGATACGCCGGCGCGCTGGCCGATCTGGCAACCGGCCCGGCGGCGCGCGTTGCGCCTGAAAAGGTGACCGGCGATCTCCGTCTTTTTGAGGAAGCGCTGGAAAGCTCAGCGGACTTGCGCAATGCCTTGGCCACTCCTTCCGTAGCCACTCAGAGGAAAAAGGCGGTGGTGGGGCGCATTGCCGAACAGCTCGGACTCTCGGCTATCACACGTAATTTCCTGTTTGTGCTTATAGATCACCGCCGGATCCCCTTACTCCGCGAAATCGTCGAGATGTTCGAAACGCAAGTAGACGAGCGTCTCGGTTTCGCGCGCGCCCGGGTCGCCTCAGCTCGCGAACTCGATCAAAGGCAGAAGGACGCGCTGAAAACGGAGCTGGAAAGCATCACCGGCAAGAAAGTTCGTCTCCAATTTTCCGTGGATGAGTCGCTGATCGGCGGCGTTGTGGCGCGAATCGGCTCGACGGTATACGACGGTTCGCTGCGCGGCCAGCTTGCCGCGCTCGGTAAGCGGCTGACTGCGGAATAGGAAGGGACCCCAAGGAATATGGCTCACATTCGAGCAGACGAAATCACGAGTCTCCTGCGTGAGGAGATCGAAAATTATGAGCGAGCAATCGATGTTTCCGAAGTCGGTTCCGTTATCTCGGTAGGCGACGGCATTGCCCGCGTTCACGGCCTGGAGAAGGTCATGGCCGGAGAGCTGGTCGAGTTCCCGCACGATGTATCTGGAATCGCTATGAACCTGGAGGAAGACCAGGTTGGCGTCGTGCTCTTGGGCGAATACACCGAAATCAAGGAAGGCGACGAGGTCAAGCGCACACGCCGGATCATGTCCGTTCCGGTGGGTGAGGAGCTGATCGGCCGGGTCGTGAATGCACTTGGCGAACCGATCGACGGTAAAGGAGTGGTCCAGGCGAACAAGTTTAACCCGATTGAGCGGCTTGCGCCGGGCGTAGTGGAACGCCAGCCGGTCAAAGAACCGATGCAGACCGGCATCAAGGCAATCGACGCGATGATCCCGATCGGGCGCGGTCAGCGCGAGCTGATCATCGGAGACCGCCAGACCGGTAAGACGGCCATCGCGCTCGACACGATCATCAACCAGAAGGGCGGCGACCTGATCTGCATTTACGTGGCAATCGGGCAGAAGCGCTCGACTGTGGCTCAAGTGGTGAAGACGCTTGAAGACTATGGCGCGATGGACTACACCATCGTGGTCTCGGCTTCGGCTTCCGATCCCACACCGATGCAGTACCTGGCTCCCTATTCCGGTTGCGCCATGGGCGAATACTTCCGCGATACCGGGCGGCACGCGCTGTGCATCTATGATGACCTTTCCAAGCACGCGGCGGCCTATCGCGAGATTTCGCTGCTGCTGCGCCGGCCGCCGGGCCGCGAAGCTTACCCCGGTGACGTTTTCTATCTCCATAGCCGGCTGCTCGAGCGCGCCGCCAAGCTCAATAAGGAAAACGGCGGCGGATCGTTGACAGCGCTGCCGTTCATTGAGACGCAGGCAGGGGACGTTTCGGCTTACATTCCAACCAATGTCATCTCGATCACTGACGGGCAGATTTATCTGGAGGCCGATCTGTTCAATGCAAACCAGCGGCCCGCGGTCAACGTGGGCCTGTCCGTCAGCCGTGTGGGAGGCAGCGCTCAAATTAAGGCCATGCGCCAGGTGGCGGGGACGCTGCGGCTCGATCTGGCCCAGTACCGCGGTCTGGCTGCATTTGCACAGTTTGGCTCCGACCTCGACCGCGCTTCGCTGGCGCAGCTCAACCGCGGCAAACGCTTGGTGGAAATTCTCAAACAGGGACAGTTTCAGCCGCTGCCGGTGGAAAAGCAGGTGGGCATCATCTTCGCGGGTACGAACGGCTATCTCGATGATCTTCCGGTAGAGCAGTGCCGCAGGTTCGAGGAAGAGTTTTACCGGTTCGTCGATAACTCGCATCGCGGGCTCTGGACGGAGATTCGCGAAAAAAAGGTGCTCGACGACTCGCTCCGCAATCAGTTGCACGCCGTTCTGAAAGAGTTCAAGGAACGCTTTGTTGCGGAACAGCCCGCGGTAAGCGCGCATGCCTAGCCTGATCGATATCCGCCGGCGCATCCGGTCGGTGCGGAACATGCAGCAGATCACGCGGGCCATGAAGATGGTCTCAGCCGCAAAGCTGCGCAGAGCGCAGGACCGCGTGATCGGTTCGCGCCCTTATGGCGGAATGCTGAGAACCATGCTCAGTCATGTGGCCGCCGCGGTGGTGCGCGACGAGCGCATCGCAGCCGATCCGCTGCTCGCCGAACGGCCCGAGCAACGAATCGAGCTGGTGCTGATTACGGCTGACAAAGGCCTGGCAGGACCATTTAACGCGAACGCGATTCGGGGCGCGCAGCGCTTCATTGAGGAGCATCCATCCGCTCGGATCGAGCTGGAGTTGATAGGGCGCAAGGGCCGCGACTTCTTCCGGAAGCGCAAGGCCGCGATCGTCGGCGAAGCAGTCAATCAGCCGGCCGCGCCGGAATACCGGCAGGCGGTCGACATCGCCAACCATCTGACCGAGCGTTTTCGGCGTGAAGAAATTGACGCCGTCTATCTGCTCTATAACGAGTTCCGCTCGGTGATGTCGCAGAAGGTCAAGGTGACTCGTGTTCTGCCCGTAGAAATGCCGGCCGAGACCGAACCGATGGATTACATTTTTGAGCAACCGCCGGAGCAACTGCTGGCGGCCTTGTTGCCGCGTTATGTAGAGATCGAGGTATTTCGAGCATTGCTCGAGTCGACGGCCGCGGAGCACGCCGCACGAATGACCGCGATGGAGTCGGCGACCTCGAATGCTGCGGATATGCTCGACCGGCTTACGCTTCACATGAATCGCGTGCGCCAGGCAAGTATTACGAAAGAAATCATTGAAGTAGTGAGCGGCGCAGCAGCCGCGGAGTAACCGAACTATGGCAACGCCAACAACAGACGAACAGGTGATCGGAACAGTAGTGCAGGTGGCGGGACCCGCCGTGGATTGCGAATTCCCGGAAGGGCAGATCCCCAAGCTGTACACCGCGATTCGCATCACCAGCGAGGGCTTCGACGTGCCGGTGCCGATTGATATTATCTGCGAGGCCGAACAGCACATCGGGGAAGGCCGGGTGCGCACGGTTGCCTTGCAGCCGACCGAAGGCCTGGTTCGCGGCATGAAGGCGATCAGCTTGGGGCATCCGGTAACCGTTCCGGTAGGCAAAGAAACTCTGGGCCGCGTTCTGAATGTCATCGGGGAGCCGGTGGACAAGATGGGGCCCGTGCCGGCCAAGAAGTTTTATCCGATTCATCGTCCGGCACCTTCGTTTGAGGATCAATCGACGCGTCTGGAGATGTTCGAGACCGGTATCAAGGTGATCGACCTGCTCGAGCCATATCTCCGAGGCGGCAAAATTGGCCTGTTTGGCGGAGCCGGGGTCGGAAAGACGGTCGTCATTCTGGAGCTGATTCACAACATCGCCATGAAGCACGGCGGAGTCTCTGTATTCGCCGGAGTCGGCGAGCGGACGCGCGAGGGCAACGATCTGTGGCTGGAAATGCAGGAATCCGGCATCCTGGACCCGCACGACTACAACAAATCCAAGGTCGCCCTGGTCTATGGACAGATGACCGAGCCGCCCGGCGCTCGGTTGCGTGTGGGTCTGACCGGTCTCACGGTGGCGGAATATTTTCGCGATGAAGAGGGGCAGGACGTGCTGCTCTTCATCGACAATATCTTCCGGTTTACGCAGGCCGGCTCGGAAGTTTCGGCGCTGCTTGGCCGGATGCCCTCCGCCGTGGGCTACCAGCCAAACCTGGCCACAGAGATGGGCGAGCTGCAGGAACGCATTACTTCGACCAAACGCGGCTCGATCACCTCAGTGCAAGCTATCTACGTACCGGCCGATGACTACACGGACCCGGCGCCTGCGACCGCGTTCGCGCACCTGGATGCGACTACGAACCTTTCGCGCGCGATTTCGGAGCTGGGCATCTATCCCGCAGTCGACCCCCTGGCCTCCACTTCGCGAATTCTCGATTCGCGCATCATCGGCCAGGAGCATTACGATGTCGCGCAGCAGGTAAAGGCCACGCTGCAACGGTACAAAGACCTTCAGGACATTATTGCGATCCTCGGAATCGACGAGCTGCCCGAGGAGGACAAGCTAACCGTCGCGCGCGCCCGAAAGATACAGAATTTCTTGTCGCAGCCCTTCCACGTGGCCGAGCAGTTCACCGGCGTGAAAGGGAAGTACGTTACGCTTCCGGATACCATTCGCAGCTTCAAAGAAGTGGTTGAAGGCAAGCACGACGATATTCCGGAGCAGGCGTTCTACATGCAGGGCACGATTGAAGATGTGCTCGCGCGGGCCGAAGAACTGAACAAGGCTGCTTAAACAAGCGCATGCCCGATACACTGGCACTGGAACTGGTCACGCCGGAGCGGCTCCTGGTACAAGAGAACGTGGAAGAGGTACAGATTCCCGCTGCTGACGGATATTTGGGTGTCCTGCCAGGCCATGCTCCTCTACTGGCCGAGCTAGGTACCGGGTACATGAGCTATATGGCCGGCGGGCGGAGGAGATACCTGGCTGTGCACGGAGGGTTCGTAGAGGTGCTGCCGGACCACGTCCGGGTGCTGACTAATGCCGCCGAACGCGCGGAAGAGATCGACATTCGGAGGGCCCGTCAGGAACTCGAAAGGGCGCAGCGGCAGCTTGTGAATCCTTCGCTGGGCGTTGAGCCTGCCGCGGCGCTCGAACAGATTTCAAGCGCCCAGGCTCGCGTTGAAGCGGCGGAGAAGGGCGCGGCGGGCAGCTAAGCAGTCCGGCGGCTCACCCCATCCAGCTTAAATTTTTCGCCGTGCCGTCGAACTGCGTGGTGGTCTTGAACCCTTCCAGTTTGCCGGTCATTGCCGCTTCCCGCGTTTTGCGCAGCAGCGATGAGAGCTGAGTCTCGGTAAGCGGCTTGAAGGCGCGGGCTGCTTCCAGGGCCTGATCGAGCCGCTCCATTGTGTCGCATCCCGTGATCACAACGGATGTCGGCAGATTGAGCGCATAGTGCAAGCACTCGATTCCGGTAGCGAGACCGTTCTTGGGGAGGTTGCCGAAAGCCATCGGCTTCATGCCCAGCACTCCTATCCCTTGTGTGACCAGCTTCGGGACCACGAGGCGCGCGAAGCTGCGGAAGTGCGCATCGAGCAGGTTCAAGGGCATTTGCGCCGCATCGAAGTGAAACTGGTGCTGAGCAGCAACCTCCAACATCCGGAGGTGCACCGCCGGGTCCTTGTGCCCGGTGAAACCGATATAGCGTATCTTGCCGGCCTTTTTCGCTTCAAGCAGCGCTTCGATCGGGCCGCCAGCAGCAAAAAATCGGTCCGGATCTTCCATACGGATATTTTCGTGATACTGCATCAGGTCCACATGATCCGTTTCCAGGCGCTTCAGCGATTCATCGATCTGGCGGGCGGTAGATTCCTTCGTGCGCCCGTCAAACTTCGTCATCAAGAATACTTTTTTGCGATATCCATCGCGCAGGGCTTTGCCCATCCAGATCTCGCTCTTGCCGTCGTGATAGTCCCAGCAATTGTCGAGGAAGTTGATCCCACGGTCGACCGCGCTGCGGATAATCCGGATGCCTTCTCGCTCCTCTTTCGGTACGCCAATGTGATATCCGCCCAGACCGATGGCGGACACCTTTTCGCCGGTCCGTCCGAGCGTACGATAGATCATATCTCCGCTTCGAGTATCGGCTGCGGCTGCCGTCTGCGGTAAGCCTGCCGCGAGGGATGCTGAAAGCGTACCGAAGAATTCGCGCCGATCAAGATTTTCAGGCATTGACACGTTCATCACCTCACTGTGGGATGTTCTTGCCCGCATCTTATCACGAGCGAGGCGCGTCGGCGGCATCAGGCCGCGGTGACTTCGAGGCTTCGCAGCTTCGATACCAGCGTAGTGCGTTTCATCCCGAGCATCTGTGCCGCCAAGGTCTTGTTTCCGCGCGCCTTGCGCAGAGTTTGCTCTAATAAAGCGCGCTCGAACTGCGTCACGGTTTTCGCGAAATCGAAACCCTGCTCGGAAGCGCAGTGAGTCTCGGAAGCGCTTGCTTGAGCGCACTGGAAGCTGAAATCCGCTTTCCCCAGCATGCGGCGCCCGCCGCTCATGATCACCGCCGCTTCGATGCAGTTTTCTAATTGGCGGACGTTGCCGGGCCACGAATAGGCGCAGAGATGCGCGGCTGCTTCTTCGTCCAATTCTTTGGGCGGCAGGCCCTCGGCGAGACAGATCTTCCCAATGAAGCGGCGCGCCAGCAGAGGAATATCTTCCGCGCGCTCCCTGAGCGCAGGCAAATGCAGACGCACTCCATTGAGGCGATAGTACAAATCCTCACGAAAGCGCCCTTGAGAAACCAATTTTTCCAGATCCGCGTTGGTAGCGGCTATGATGCGAACGTCCACTTTGCGCATCTGCGTACTGCCAATCCGCTGCAATTCGCGGTGCTGCAGAACGCGCAGAAGCTTGGTTTGCAGATCAACGGGCATATCGCCGATCTCGTCGAGCAGCAGCGTGCCTCCATCGGCCTGCTCGAAAAATCCGGAGCGGTTGGCAACAGCCCCCGTGAACGCGCCTTTCGTGTGGCCGAACAGTTCCGATTCCAAAAGATCCCGCGGGATGGCGCTGCAGTTCAGAGCCAGCATGGGCCGATCACGGCGGCTGCTTGCGGCATGCAGCGCTCTCGCTACGATTTCTTTCCCTGTTCCAGTCTCGCCGGTGATCAGCACATTGCAGCGGCGGGGAGCAAGTAGCCGGATTGAAGCGATTATCTTCCTGAGCGCCAGGCTCCGGCCGGTCAAGTTCGTTGCCCATGGTTCGGTTTCATCGTTGCAATCAATCGCCTCGTTCGCGGGACTGTCGATGGCTGAGATGAGGCGGCGCACCATTTGGCTATCGTCCACCTCCATACCGAAGTATTGCTCCGCACCGAGTTTGATGATCCGAACCGCATCGGCGATTGTGGCATCCAGTTGCCGGACAAAGATGGGAGCGGCGGGCCAGGAATCATGAATTGTTCGCAATATGCTGTCCACTTCCGCAGCAAAGCCCAGGGGTAAATTCAGGAAAATCGCCGCTACTTCAAACGATGCGGTCAGCTCGAGCGCTTCTGCGCCGGAGCGCGCCCAGGCCAGGCCAATACCGGCTGCCCGCAGAGCCGTATATATTTTTGCGGGCGGTTGAGCCGCGGAAATCCACAAGACTCTAGGCTGCATAGCGGCGTTATTATGACATATAAATTTCCCGTATTTAATAGACCTTTATCTGCGGAATAATTCTACGCCGGGCGGCCAATTGTTTTTATGGTGTCGAACCGGTGAAGCCGGACACTGCCGCAATCCGGGCCTTTGATGCAGTAGGCATACTCGGTCCCGGGCTCGAGACCGCGAACGCAGGCGTGCCAGATATATCCCGTGCGATGGATAGCAGGCTCGAGAGGAAATTCCGCCGCAGGGTCCGGATAGCCCGGCAGAAATATTGCGAGCCGAACAGCCTGTGCGCACCGCGAAAAGAACGCGAGGTTGATGCCGCCGCCCATTGCTGTGGCCCCAAGCGGGGCCGGACTCCCTCGCGAAATCGCAAACGCAGGTGTAATGACGCTCAGGAAGGAACGATGCATGAGCGCAACCCTGCGGGATGTGGTGCTGATCATTAAATCTTTCAAGCCGGTTGGATGCTCCAGATCTCCGCAGCGTATTGTTGAATGGTCCGGTCGCTGGAGAATCTGCCCATACGCGCAACGTTCAGCACAGTCTTTCGCGCCCATGCGCGCGGGTCCAGGTACAGTTCCGACGCCCGTTCCTGAGCGCCGGCGTAGGAGCCGAAGTCGGCGAGATGTAGGTACTGATCTCCGTTAGCCAGCAGCGTATCGTGAATCGAGCGAAAGGCCTCGCGATCCCGAGCGAAGTGGCCATCCACGAGGGAGTCGATTACCCGGCGGATACCAGAGTCGCCGTGATAATAGCTCCAAGGCGAGTAGCCGCTGGCGCGGGCAGCCGCTACCTGCTCGGCCGTCAGCCCGAAGATGAACATGTTTTCGTCGCCAATCGCTTCGCGCATCTCGATATTGGCTCCGTCCAGCGTGCCAATGGTCAAAGCGCCATTCATGGCGAATTTCATGTTGCTGGTCCCGGAAGCTTCCGTGCCTGCAGTAGAGATTTGTTCGCTCAAATCAGCGGCGGGAATGATGATTTCCGCAAGGGATACGCGATAGTCGGGAAGAAACACGGCCTGAAGGTGGCCCTTGGCTCTGGGATCAGCGTTGACGCGCGTGGCAATACTGTTAATGAGCCATATGATCTGCTTTGCGAGATAGTAACCCGGTGCGGCCTTCCCTGCGAAGATATGCACTCGCGGCGCGCGTGGAGGGCGGCCGTCCTCCACGATTTGGAGATATTCGTGGATCACCTGCAGCGCGTGCAAAAGCTGGCGTTTATATTCATGAATGCGCTTCGCCTGCACATCGAAGAGCGCGGAGGAATCTATGCGCACTCCCGTCAGCGCGAAGGCCTCTCGCGCCAGGCGGTTCTTATTGACGCGCTTGATTTCCAGGAACTCACGGACCGCCTCTTCCGATTCCGCGTACGGCTCCAGAGCTCGCAGATGCTCCAGATCACGGAGCCAGCCGGAGCCGATGCGACGGGATATCCACTCGCTGAGGCCCGGGTTCGCAAAACTCAGCCAGCGGCGCGGTGTCACGCCATTGGTTTTGTTATTGAATCGCTCCGGGAACATGGCATAGAAATCAGGTACTAGATCGCGCTTCAGCAACTCCGAATGCAGTGCAGCCACGCCATTCACCGAGTGGCTGCCCACGATAGCCAGGTGGGCCATCCTCACCTGCTTCTGTGCTCCTTCCTCAATCAAAGACATGCGGCGCAGGCGCTCAACGTCGCCGAGGAAACGCGCCGCCACGCTCTCCAGAAAGCGGCGGTTAATCTCATAAACAATCTGTAGATGGCGGGGCAGCACACGTTCCATCAATTCGAGCGGCCACTTTTCGAGCGCTTCCGGCATCAAGGTATGATTGGTGTAGGCGAAGGCAGCACGCGTGATATCCCAGGCCTGGTCCCAATCGCAGGAGTGCTCGTCTACGAGCACGCGCATCAGCTCAGCGACGGCCAGGGCGGGGTGCGTGTCGTTCAACTGAATCGCCACCTTATCGGCAAACCGAGTTATATCGCCGTGATCACGCGTGTAGCGTCCCACGATATCCCGCAGCGCGCATGCTACCAGAAAGTACTCCTGCAAAAGACGAAGCTCGCGGCCGCTGGCGACGGCATCTGAGGGATACAAGACCTTAGAGACAGTTTCCGATTCGATCTTCTGCTGAACCGCGCGGATGTAATCACCGCTATTGAAGATGGCAGTATCGAACTCGTCGGAAGAACGGGCGCTAAACAGGCGCAGATAGTTCACCGTTTCGCCACCGTACCCGGCAATAGGCATATCGTGAGGAACGCCAACGATCAGCTTCCAATCCACCCACATCGGGTTGTAGGCCCCCGCGCGGTCCACGGTGTGTTCGATTCGGCCGTAGACAGGTATGAGATACGCCTCGTCCACGCGTTCGATCAGCCACGGTGAGTATGCGCTGGCCCAGTGGTCCGGCTTTTCGCGCTGCATGCCGTTTTCGATTTCCTGCCGGAATAGTCCGAACTCGTAGTTAATTCCGTAGCCAAAACCGGGCAGTCCCAATGTGGCAAGCGAGTCCAGGAAACATGCCGCAAGCCGGCCCAAGCCGCCGTTTCCCAGGGCGGCATCCGGCTCCTCGGCAAAGATTTCGCGCAGATCGGCGCCGAGCGATTCGAGTGCGCTTCGGACAGCGTCGTATTGACCCAGATTGCGAAGCGTATTCTCGAGCGATCGGCCCATCAGGAATTCCATCGAGAGGTAGTAGACTCGTTTGGCGCCGCTCTTTCGCCATGCCGCTTCGGTCGCGATCAAGCCATCGATAAGACGGCGCCGCACGGCCAGCGCCGCCGCACAAAACAACTCTCCCCGGCTGGCGCGGGCCGGTACAGTGCCGAGGTGATAGCGAAGGCCCTCTTCGATAAGAGATCGGTAGTCGGCTGCCGTCGTGCGGGACCGTATGGCGGGTGTTGTGCTCATGAGCCATACGCCACGGCACGCCGATGACCACATGGCGCCTGTAGGCTTCGCATCGAAAATCGCTTTTATGGATCCGAAACCGGCGAATTTTCGTCAATTCGCCGAGATCTCGTCAGCGGTTTTTCGTCGGTAGCCATCTTTGCTTTGGCCGTAATTGCAGTGTACGGACACAATTGTGAGTGGTATGGTGCGTGCCGTGAAAGATGAAGCCAAATGAAGGTGCTGTTAGTCGATGACGATCCCTCTGTGCGAGCGATGATGACGGTAATGCTCAAGCGGAGCGGGCACGAGGTCCTGGCTGCCGAGGACGGCGAGCAAGCGTGGTCGGTTCTGCAGCGCGAAGCTACGAGCTGTGTGATCAGCGACTGGATGATGCCTCGTCTCAGCGGCATCGATCTGTGCCGGAGGATCCGGTCTGTCGATTTGGGACGCTACGTATACGTGTTGCTATGTACGGCTCGCAATGAAAAAGAAGATCTCATTATGGGCCTGGATGCGGGAGCGGACGATTTTCTGGCCAAGCCCATCGAAATGGCGGAGCTCAGGGTTCGGCTGCGTGCCGGCGAGCGGGTGCTCGAACTGGAACGCGAGCTCGCGGACCGTAATTCCGTTCTGCTGAACACGAACATGCGCCTCGAAAAGGCGTACAACCGCATTCAGAGGGATCTCGAAGCCGCTGCCTGGATGCAGCAGAATTTATTGCCACAGCCTGCCAGTACGGTGAACGGCATCGCCTGCGAGTGGAGATTTTGGCCCTGCAGCGTTGTGGCCGGCGATAGTCTGAACTGCTTCGCGCTGGATGAGGAGCACGTCGGATTTTACCTTCTGGATGTCGCCGGGCACGGAATTCCGTCGGCAATGTTGTCGGTCACGATCAGCAAGGTTCTGGCTCCGCATCTGCTTGAGGGTAGCCCGCTGCGGCGGTCCCGGCGCCCGGAGACAACCTGGCGCAGCCTGCCGAGGTCATTGCAGAGTTGAACCGCAGATTCCAGACCAACGATGAAATGTACTTCACAATGATTTACGGAGTGGTGAACGTAAGAAGCGGACTTCTGCGGTTATCGCAGGCGGGCCATCCCGGCCCCGCGCTTCAGCGTCCGGGCGCCGATGTGCGGATTTTGGGCGCGGGCGGGGTTCCCATCGGGATGCTGCCTGCTGTGGAGTACGAGCAACTGGAGGTCATGCTCCAACGCGGCGACCGTCTGTTCCTGTACTCCGATGGAGTAACGGAGTGCACTAACTCGTGCTCCGTGCCGTTCCACGAAAAACGTTTGATAGAGTGCCTGAAGCGTTGTGAATCCGCGTCTCTGGCTGAGACTCTGGCCTCGGTGGAACGGGATCTGCGCGCGTGGAACGGGAACGCAGAGTTCACCGATGACGTCTCGCTGCTGGCTCTGGAGTATTGATATCTCGCGGCAGTAAATGTTTCGCAGTCCAGACAGGAGAGCGTGCAAATGCGATTGGAGGAAACGAAGCACGGAAACGTGGTTGTGTTCAAGGTGCTCCAGCCAAGGCTTGCAGCCGATGTAGCAGGGCCGTTCAAAGAACAGATTGTTCAATCGATCCGCGATGGCAACCGTTCGATCGTGCTTGATCTGCAGGAAGTCAATTTCGTGGACAGCAGCGGATTGGGAGCAATCGTGTCCTGCCTCAAGGCCATTGCCGGGGACGGCGACCTGGTGATCTGCGGCACCCGCAACACGGTGGCGAGCTTGTTCAAGCTGACGCGGATGGACAAGGTGTTCCGGATGTTCGACAACACCGAACAAGCGATCGCGGCCCTTTCTTGAGCCGACGAAGAGGCTTGGCTGTGACCAGACGCCTTGATCTTGCCATCGACAGCAACCTGGATGACGTATGCCTGATCGGGCTGGTCATCAATGAGATTTGCGAGTTTGCTCGCATACCGCCGGTTGACGCGTATCAAATCGAGCTCTGCGTTGTCGAGGCGGTGAATAATTCCATCCGGCACGCATACGGCTGCCGTCCGGGGAATATCGTTCGAGTCGCGGTCGAGGTAGGGGAGGGCGAATTGCGTTTTGCCGTCCAGGACACCGGCAAGCCGATGCCCGCACGGCTGGCAGCGTCACTCGCCGACCGCAGCCGCGCGCTGGAGTTTGACGAATCGGATGTAAAATCGCTGCCCGAGGGCGGTATGGGCCTGGCAATCGCGGCCAGGGTTATGGACCAGATGAATTACTCAACATCGGACGGCTGCAACAGCCTGGTCCTGACGAAGCGAATTCCGCACACCTAACACTCTGCCCGCGATGTGTGGCTATGAGCAGTCTGAGCCATGCTGACCAGTTGTGCCATAAGCGCGGGCGCGAAATTCCCAAATCGGTAAGCGGCGGCGTACGCAATCCTTACACCCAGAGTTTTGGCGTGGTCGTCCAGCGCCAATTGACTTCCAATGTCCTGTTGGACATCGCCTACATCGGCGCCTTCGGCCGCAAACTGATCATTTTGCGCGCAATCAATCCGGCAGTGTACGGACCGGGCGCCACCGTTAGAAACACCAGCGCACGGCGGATTTATGCTCCGGTATTCGACAGCATTGGCGGACTGTTCTCAGACGGCAACTCAGAATATAATTCGCTCCAGGTGACGCTGACTAAACGGCTTCAGAAAAGGCCTCACGTTCGGTCTGGCCTACACTTATTCGAAAGCGATCGACGAAGCGCTATCGGGCGGTAATGTGTTCGCCACCGCGGACCAGGGCGGATCCCAGAATCCAGCCGATCGCAATGCCGACCGGAGCCTCAGCGAGTTCGATCTGCGCTATCGTCTCGCATCGTCGTATCTCTATGAGCTTCCGCATTTCAGGGGCACAGGCATTCTGAAGAGGGCGCTTACAGGTTGGGAGCTTGGCGGGATCATAACATTGCAAAGCGGCAGTCCGGTCAATATCCTTACAGGGCAGGATAACTCCCGCACAGGCGTGGGATTTGACAGGCCGGATCTGGTGGGCAATACCGCGATGCGCGAGCAATCCCGCGGGGCCAGCGTTGCCCAGCATTTCAACACGGCCGCATTTCAACCGAATGCCCTGGGGCACTACGGCAACTTAGGCCGCAACGTGATCATCGGGCCGGGCGTTTTCGACATGGACATATCACTCGCCAAACGCATCGCGATTCGCGAAGGGAGCTCACTTCAGCTTCGAGGCGATAGCTTCGATGTTCTGAACAGGCCCAACTTCGGAGCTCCGGGAAACACCATCACGGCGGCAGGGTTCGGCCGTATTACTCCCGCTTCAAACGGACGAATTTTGCAGGTCTCCATGAAATACATATTTTGAAGGAGCGTCACGTGATCTCGAGAAGGAACGCCATAAAATCAATGGCCGGCGCCGCCCATTTCGGCCGAGTAACTGCCGGCTTGAACTCTAAACTCCAAAACAGCATCAGGCGAGATACTCAAGCTTTGCGTATTGAAGGTAGGATCCGTATTAGTCACGCCGTCGAGTAGAAAATAGTTTGCGTTCGGCCGGCTGCCCCCGATACTTAACGTTGACCGCTGACCCGGCTGCCAATAAAGAGGATGCACGTCGCCTGCTTGCGCTCCATGGCTCATGGGTGAGCCAGGCACGGTAAGCGACAAGTCAAGAAGCATGCGGCCGTTTAAAGGAAGGTCTTTGATAGACTGCTGTTCGACTATCTCGCCAACGCTTGTATCGGCCGCTTTCAACGACTCGGCGAAACCGACTACCTCGATCGTCTCCTTAGTGCGGTCCAAGGTGAGCGTAAGATCGAGCCGCATCTGCTGACCTATCTCCAACCGGAGGCTCCCCGAGAGGGGTGTGAAGCCGGCCGCCTCGACCTGGAGCTCGTATTCGCCTGGAGGCAGACCGGCAAATTCGTACGGTGCTTCATGATTCACAGTCACATTGCGCACTGCACCCGTACTAAGGCTTTGATCTGCACGCTCGCTTGCTGTACCGGCCGCTGCTGAGGATCTTCGATGCGGCCGCTTAGAGAGAGGCGAGATTACTCTGCGCCCATACCGCCGCAAGAACCGCGAATAACGAGCCAAGAACTCTCCTCATCCGTACAGGTCATTTGTACGTTCCGGTCGAGTCGGACGCGATAATATAAATCGATTAGTCGTACCCGCCGAACATCAGCAGCGAGATGTCTTCGTCGGTCACGTTATAGAGAGCGTGGAGGTTTCCGGCTTTCAGCAGGCTGAAGCTGCCTGCCGTCATAGTCCGAATCTCAAAGCAGCGCTCCCGTAGCGAGGACTGGCACCAGTCGCCCGTCATCATGATTCCCGCCCCGGTCAGTAGGAAGAAGATTTCCTGGTTGTCCCGGTGCCGGTGGATACCGATACCGCATTCCGGCTTCAGAATGTGCAGGTCCATGTACTCTACCGCGAGGAACTTTTCGTAGCGCGAGCTTCCGGCCTTGTTTCCGTTTGCGTCGAACATCCACGGCTCAACTTCACGCCCCAGTTCGCCGCTATTCCGGAAATCGAAGTAATTGGAAAGGACGTTCCGGTAGTGCAGAAATCCGAAGCCGCCATGCGGGGATTCACTGACACCGACCTTCAAGAAGTTATCCCAACCCCGATAGATCATATTGAACTGGTACCGATAATTCTGACCTCCTTTTGAGTCCCACCACGTCTGCGTCTGATCGGTCCACGCAACTTCTAAGGTCAAAGGAATGACCGGATGCATCGTATGATTCGGCGCCACGGTTCTCATGTCGCGGTTATCCAGCCCTTCGCGCGCAAAATCCTCATAACTGCCCTGGACGAGATTGGGATTCGTAATCAAACCGCCTCGATCCATTGCGGCGGCGCCCTTCGCGTCCAGCTTGCTCCGCAGGTCGGAGCCGGGATAGCCCCAGATTTCGATTTCGTACCGGTCCGTAGCCGGATTGTATGGCACATCGATCAGGGTGGGGACTGCAACATTCTGCACTTTTAGATAGAGCTTGATGCTGGCGCCGAGTTTGTGGCCCGACATCTGTGAAAGCTTAGAATCCGGTCCTCCCCGGTAGGAGAGAAACAGGAAAGGTCCCGTCCATTCCCCCGGGTTCGAATCTTCCCTCGTGGTTGCCCAGCCGCGAGCAATCCACGTGTCTGTGCAGCGGAAATCTTTGATATTCTGCTTTTGAAAGTCCTCTTTATTGTCCTGCGCGCGGGGGTCGGTTACGTTCCACGATGCATCCGCCGGCCCATATAGCTCGAGGAAATCGAAGGGAACAAGATACTGGACCTCGTTCAGCAGATAGTGCTCCCGCTCGGCGGAAAGTTCTATCGCTTCGAGTACTTTCATCAGCCGCGCTAGCGGATTATTTGACTTGTAATCAATAGTTGCAGGCGGCTTGACTGTAAAAACCTTATCGCCGCTTACGATAGTCATGGGCATCAGTCGTTCTCCAGGCTTTTAGGCGCTGTGGTATCCGAACGCGACGAAGCGTAGAGGCTTGTCGCTGTTCAAATTCCGGATCCCATGAATGCCGCCGCTCTTGGTGTAGATCACGCTGCCGGCTTCCACCTTCACCTCACGCACATCGTGCTTAGCCAGCCCGAAGATGTCCACGGTGCGCAGTGGATACTGATTCGAATCCGACAGTTTTGGGTCGTCGCCATCGCCCATATACGCGATTCCTTCGCCTTCAAAGATGTAATACAACTCCTCGCTTCCGATATGCTGGTGGGTCCCTTCGACGGTGCCCGCAGGGATCGTCACCTCGTGGAAATACACGTTCGAGCTGCCGAGTTCGCGCTGAACCACCCACCGCATCTCAATCGTGTTGTCGTTCGGGCCGGCCCGGTTGTAATCGGCGGCGGTTGGCTCGGTCATAGCGTTCTTATATCGCACGGGCAGAATATCGCGTACTCTCTGGAAAAACCAGCCGCGCTGGAAATCGATCAGATAATTGTTGACCTGAACCGTATTTTCCGGAGCGCTCGGCGTCTGTGTATTCGGAACCTGGTAGGTCCGGCCGTAATCGTTGTCCCATTGTGGATTGCCGATCTTATATCCGAATGGGAAATCGATATCGCTCTCACGAAAAGCGAGTTCCACCTGCCGGATCCCGGCAATGTCCGCCAGCGCAGGATTGAATCTCCGGATTCGTGTAATGCTGCCTTCGCGACCCATCAGGTTGGCGACCTTAGCATCATGATGCTTGGTCGGGGGCGGCTCCAGATTGTCCCAGATTTCGGTCTGGTATGCGCCAATCCAGTTGTCATACTGCAGGCGTATCAAAGCTTCGGCGTTCCTGGCCGAGTCCTGGTGGATCAACTTAAGATATGCCAGCACGTTTTCCTTGAGGAACCGCTCCTTTTCCCTCGCCTGCTCAACAAGCCGGGAGGCGCGGTACTCGATCCGAATGAATCGCGCCAAAATAGCGCCATCCAGAAAGACGAGTCCTTTCATGACCATCGTGTCAAGCTTATTCCGGACCTCATGCACATAATAACGGTAACGAGAGCTGCGCGTCGCATTGAGATATTGCGCGTGGTATATGCGATCGGGGAAAAAAACAATACTGAAGATCGAGTTATCCGGTGTATTCTGAATCGCAGTAAATCTGGCGTCCATATCAGGCCTCTTTTACAGCCGTGCTAATATCTGGTCGGCTACGCGGAACGAATTTGCCTCAATCGTGTTCGTGGGGTTACCACTGCCGGAAGTCGGCATAAAGGCGCCGTCAGTCACGTAGAGATTATCGAAGTCCCAAGCGCGGCAGTTAACGTCGAGCACCGAATCGTTCCGGTCCGTGCCGAAACGAGCGCCCCCTAGAATGTGATTGGCGATGCGAACTATTCCATTCGGCGCCATGTAGGAACCGCCCTTACCAACGAATTTAAAAGCTTGTATGTCGCGTCCGGAGAGTTGAAGGATTTGCGCCGCCTGCTCAGCGTAGGTATCCATCAGATATCGATCGTGCCTGTGCCAATCCTTGATAATGTAGGCAACCGGACGGTTCCATTTATCAGTGATGGCCGGGTGAAGTTCAATACGGTTATCGCGCTGAGGGACCTGGTTGGCCATGAAACTGATGGACAGCCCACGGCCGAACTCGTTATCAAAATAGTCCACGAGAGCTTTCGCTTTCAGATCCGAAGCCCACATAAAGCCGTTCCAAAGGTTATCGAGATCCATAGCGTCCTTTGTCCGGAGCAGCGATATCGGGAGTGCCTCGTCCGACGTGTTGTTATAGAGCGCGCCGCCGGCCCAAAGTCCGTACTCGCGCAGGAACTGCTCCGTGCTGCAGCAGTCCGTTGCCCAATCCGCGTCCAGGGCGATGGATTTGTCGTAGCGTTCCGGCAAGACAGCGCTCGCTCCGCCGAAGCAGTGCGTCATAAAATAGCGGCCCAGCAGATCGTTCTGATGGATGGCTTTATCGAACGCACGGTCCTGAAGAGCTGAAAGCTTCAGCAAACGTATGGATTCGATAGCCGAGCACGCCACAACAACAACCTTGGCCTGTGCCGATCGCTCCACTCCGCCGGGATCCAAATAGTAAACCCGGTCCACTTTTCCGTTCTGATATGTGAGCCTGGTTGCAACCGAGTTACACCGAATCGTGAAGTTGGGCAGATCTTTTACTGGCGATAGTAGCGAGACCCAGGTGCTTGACTTTAATCCGAGCGGATCTCCATATCGGTTCACATAGCTGGTCTTCGCCGTCTCGGGGTCGGTCGGCACTTTTCTCCCACTCGGCGCATGATCCCGTGTGATGACAGCCAGCGGAGTCCGGTACGGCAGTATGGGATTCTGCGGATTAAGCTGTTTGGCCAGCATCTCCATTCCACGCCGGGCATATTCGCTGATGCCATTTGGAGCGAGCGGCGGTTGGTATACGTCTTTGCTGAATGGCTTCTGCTGATTCTCCCGCGTGCCGTTTATTCCGACTAACTCTTCAGTCTTGACATAATATGGCTCTAAGTCTTGATACGAGATCGGCCAATCGCGAGCTTCGCGCTTAATGTCGTTATTGGGATCTTCCCGGATGTCATTGCGATTCTGGTTAAATGTAGCGAGTTGAAAGTCAAGCGGCGAAAACCGGAACGAGACACCGCCGTAAAGCTGCGTGCCTCCGCCGACGACCTGCGCGGTGTAACCCTCAATCGTCGCCTTGTCGGCGTTATTTACATCGCGATAAATATGCGGTTCATCGTTCAGATCCGGCTCAACATGGCTGGAGTAGTATGATTGCCCGTTGTTCACCACAGGCAACTGAACGCGCTTTTCCGGCCCGTCGGAAATCAGTTCGTCTCGCTTAAAGTCGGAGCGGCCGTTCGGGCTCTGGTACTGTGGACGAAACAATGGTCCTTTCTCCAGTACCAGTACGGACTTACCCGCTTTGCCGAGAATATGGGCGATGGGCGCACCACCCGCGCCGCTACCGATGATAATCGCGTCAAATTGGTCCTTGATCATGTTCTACTCCGAAGCGGTTCAGCCGAGATACTCGGCGTTGGTGCCCAGAGGCATTTCCATCGCACGGCGCCAGTCGAACAGAGTTTGTCCCGGCTGCCCGGGGGCGGGAGATGGCAGCGTGTATCTCTCGGCGAGATAGGCCCAGCCCGCCGCGCCTGCGTTGCCCCCGTACTTCGGATGGCAAAATGCGCCCGTGGCCACATGACGCCGCAGGAGATAGAGGAAGTACTGCGGGTTCGAATACGTCTGATAATCCCACCCCTGCACCTGATTTGAAGCCATCTCGTTATACAAGTCGAAATAGATCTCGCGGCTGATGCGAGAAGGTTCCATGTAAGGATTTCGCTGGCGCAGGATGCGATCGATCAGCCGCAGACAGATTTTATAGTCAGCCAGGTGCTGGCGCTCTTCACGGGCAAGAATGTTGTCAATAAAGTTTACTTCCCCGACCGACGCATCGAGCCGATAGACGTTGTTGTACAGGCTCTCTTTGCTTGTGCGGTCAAGGTGATCATAGAATCGCGCCAAGAAATTCGTTGAATCTGCTGTCTGAAAAGGAAGGATCTCCGTCGAGAGCCGATACAGAATATCGAGCTCCCACCGTTCCAGCACGATCGGCGACGTGAAGCTGTCCGTAAAAAATCGTGACCAGACTGCGCCATTGTCTAACGCTTCTTCCTGCGGATTTACCGGGTCATTGACCGGCTCTCCTCCGTCCACGATGAACCGGTAGCGGTGTACCTGCCCTTTTGGGATCACATAGGTAACGGACCAATATCGCGTCGCTTCGCCCTCCCACATGGCGCGCCGCATCGGAATCGGGTCGTATAATGTGGCGAACGTACCAATAACAGAGACATTGGCAGGCGAGGTCGCATTCGCGCCGGCATAGATGAATGTCACATCGTTGTAGTCGCCGAATGTTTTCGAATCCGTAACAGCGTCCGCTCCTCCACCGTATGTATCGATGATGGGGAATCGCCACGCCTCAGCGACCCGGTCCCGCGGCGCATCCACCTCCGGTGGGCCATAGGCGTGGCGGCGGTCGGTGTTGTATCGCGCTAGATACTTGGCGCAATAGTTCAGCAGATATTGATCGTCTTTAACGTAAAAGTAACCTGGCATTTCCGTGGCTTCCGTCTGTTCACCGGGACAATAGGGTTTTCAGAATATGGCTTTAGACGACTTATGTCAAGCCACTCCCGGGAACCCGAAGTTAGAAGAGCAGCTTCAGGCCGAACTGAATCTGCCGGGGCGCTCTCGCCAGGCGTATTGCGCCGGCCTGCGGAGTGTCGATCGACGCGATAGGCAAGCCGAAATTCGGATGATTGAAGAGGTTGAAGAATTCGGAGCGGAACTCCAAAGCTGCGCCCTCGGATATCGCGAACGATTTGGAGATGGAGACGTCGAAATTCACCAGGCTGGGGCCGCGCAGAATGTTTCGGCCGGAATTGCCGAAGTGATACGGACTGGTCCCGCCGGCGCCTTGAGGCAGGAAAGCAGAGACGTCGAACCAGTGGTCTATGCTCTGTCCGGCGCCTAGCTCACCGCTGCCGATGCGGTCCGGCCGAATAGCGCCCCCCGGTCCGGCGTTCGTTCGATTTGTTGCTACCACCGGCGTAAACGGCATCCCGCTTTGGGCGACCGTGATGCCATTGATCTGCCAATCCCCCGTAATCGCGTTCACCAGTGGATTCACGTTGTTCAGAACCGGCTTGCCTTTTCCAATCGGTAGCGGATAAATATAACTTACGACCAGCCGATGCTTCGCATCGAAGTCGGACAGTGCCCGCTCCACACGCCAGTTCAGCGAATCCTGAGGCAAGGGGCTGGATGCATCGCTCCCTTGGGTCGTGTAGGAGCCGTCATCGATCGATTTTGAAAAAGTGTAAGCGGCCAGCACGTAGAGACCCGCCGTAAATCGACGCTCCAACTTGACCTGTAGCGAATGATAGATTGAACTCTCCCGGTTCAGCACGCCTTCCACCTGGTTCACGGCGTTCGAGATGAGGGAGCGCCCGACAGGTGGCGTGGGTCCAGGCCTTGCTTGGTTCAAGTTTACCGCTCCGGTCAGGTGCACGCCTCGTGCTGCAGCATAGGCCATGTCGGCGACAAAATTTCCGGGAAGCACACGCTGTACATCCAACGTCCACTGCTGCACGTAGGGCGTCGGCTGATCTCGCTGGACAAAGACAACGTCCCCGGACGGATGCTTCGGGTCTTGTACGGGTAACAACATTCCGTCGGAGACTCGTGCGGAAGGTGCAAGAAAGTTGTATACGGTGGCGAAATTCGATCGAAACGGCGGATTCGTCGTGAGGCGATCGCTACCCGCGCCCACCGCTGAGGTAACCAGGGGCAGATACCCGATTCCATATCCGCCTCGGAGGACCGTCTTCCGGTCCGAACTCGCTGTGTAAGCAAAACCCGCACGCGGACTGAAGTCGTGATAATTGGTATCAAGCGTGCTCCCGGAGACGCCGTTCGTCCCCGCAAGAATCAGGGTTGCCGTTCCCAGATCGAAGTTGGCAAGGCGGTTGTGCTGCTCGGTCGCTGGCTCGAACAGGTCCCACCGAACTCCGAGGTTTAACGTGAGCCGTCTACTTACGCGGAAATTATCTTCGAAATACGCCCCGTATTCCTTAATGCGTTCGCCCCAGGGCGGCGTAATGTCGCGCTGCGACACCAGCGGATACCCCAATAGTGCGCTCGCCAGCGCGCTTCCACCCGCACCCGCATTGCTGGTGGAAAGCGGAGAAAAAAGCAGCAGGCCGCGCGACCATGTGGATTGGTCCATATTGAACGCGCGAGCACGAGCCGAAAAGCCGGTTTTGACGATATGGCGGCCACGGATCCACGTGAAGTTATCTGCAAGCTGCGGAATATTGTGGTTCTGACGGAAGGGACTGCCGGCGGGCGCTCCGAAGGGCGAGTAGCCGGCCGCGACGTAAAGCGGAAACCCGTTCGTGCGGCTGTCTGACTGCGAGACGTTCAGAAAGCGTATCCCTGCATCGGGTTCATACTGCGTTCCGGGAGACGGAGGCCCGAAGAATCGGTCCCGCTTGTATCCGAATACGATCTCATTCACAGCCGCTGCACTCAGCACCCGCGTGTAATTGATCGTAATGCTCCGCGGCGCCGTGTTTATGATGCTCGAGACGAGATTTCCGTTCAGCCGCGGTCCCAGGTACGGCTCGAGCACCGTTGTTCCGTCGCCATAGGTGATCACGCTAGATAGCCGGTCCGATTGAGTGGCGTAGTAGTCCACGCGTCCGTCGAAATTGTCGCTCGCAGAAGGATTTCGCCTGGAGGCAATGAAGTTGAACGGCAGCGGCGCATTCGGTTGCGGAAGCAGCGAGAACATCAGCGTGGAGGGTTTGTCGAAACGGCTTTTTGGAATCGTATTCCGCGGAAACGGCGCCCGCGGGGAAGTCAGAGGATCGTAGATAACGGTCTGCGGCAGCAGCGCCGAGAAGTCGCCGTCGCGCTCCGCCTGAGTGGCCACCGTGCTGAAAGCCGCTGCTGCTTGCCGGACCCGCGTCCCCTGATAATCGCCGAAAACGAACAGTTTGTTTTTAACGATCGGGCCGCCCGCAGCCCCGCCGAACTGGTTGAAATTGTATCCAGGCTTGCTGCTATCGAAGAAGTTTCGCGCATCAAGCTGTCGATTGCGAAAAAATTCAAATATGCTTCCATGCCATTCACCAGTGCCGCTTTTCACGTGCGCGTTGATGATTCCGCCCATCGACCGGCCATATTCGGCGCTGAACGTATTCGTCAGAATTTTGAACTCGCCGATGCCCTCCAAGTTAGGCTGGACCCGAATCTGGTCGTTCGACGGGCTGGTCACATCCAATCCGTCGATCAGATAGCTGTTGGCCTGCCCGCGCCCGCCGGTAATATTGACTGTTTGCGAGAAGTTCCCTTGCGGCCCCGGCTGCACACCGGCATTCAGGCCCAATAATAATTGGAAATTGCGGCCATTTAATGGTAAATTCCGGATCTGTTCCTCATCGATAATCTCCCCCAAACTGGATGTTTCCAACTCCAGAAGCTGTTCCGCGCGGCCTACGACGGTGATTGTCTGCCTCTGCTCTCCCGGCTGCAAGGTGAAGTTAACACTAAGCGTCTGGTCCAGCGACAGAATCAGTCCGAGCTTCGATTGCGGCTGAAATCCCGGCCGGCTGACATCCACGCGGTAGTGGCCGGGGAGTAGATTCGCCGCAAGAAAAATTCCCTCTGAATCCGTGTTAATGGCTCGCACGACGTTGGTATTCGTGTCAGTGATGCGAACATCCGCTTTCGGCACAAGAGCCCCGCTTGCGTCGGTGATGACGCCGGTTATTGTCCCCGTGGATACCTGGCCGGGCAGAGACAAACCGCCGGGAAAGATAAGGGCAACAGTAACGATCCTGAGAGTAGAAGTGCGCGATTGCATGGGCGAACCTCGGTCTTTCGTATTGTTGGCCACCAGCCATAAAAAATAAAGTCTTTTTTTGGAATAAATATGTATAGACTAGATCAATATCCGGAACAATAATTAGGATATATACGGGGAATTATAAGGATTGGATCCCGTCATAACCCGAAGGAGATATGCTTCGACGGTCTGCTTCATATGCTCTAATCGTTGTGGGGATTGGTGCGGCTTCCGCCCGTGCACAGCCTCCGCGCCCGGTACTCGAAGCCTTGCCGCCATCGCCTCGAACCAAGGTCATAACGCTTTCCTACATCAACCCCTTCGATAGGAGCACAAACGAGGCGCTTCTTGAATTACCTCACCAAGTCAACGGTCGCATACCGCTGATCGTTACCCCGCACGCGGCAAACTGGACTCAGGAGATGAACCGCTCGCTGTGGACTGGAGTGGCGGACCGTTTTGGCGTGATGATTCTGTATCCCCGGCACCAAGGCAAACTGAATCCGCGGGTCACGTTCGGCTCACCAAAGCAGATGTGCAATTTGGAGGCAGCCGTCGCAGAAACCAAACGCCGGTACCCCGTGGAT
>Ga0070741_10003215_pt1 | contig 41167 bp, 35 predicted proteins | sample Coa_R1_4_FD_66440 | JGI IMG/M metagenome (GOLD analysis project Ga0070741, IMG submission 66440) | Surface soil microbial communities from Centralia Pennsylvania, which are recovering from an underground coalmine fire - Coalmine... | ecosystem: Environmental > Terrestrial > Soil > Unclassified ... | reverse complement strand
GACGATGCCGACGGCGAGCGTGATGCCGAGGAGCGTCATGTTGTTCAGCGTGAACCCCATGATCGCCATCAGCGTGAACGTCGAGACGATCGACGCCGGAATCGCGAGCGCGGAGATGATCACCGCGCGCAGGTTCCGGATGAAGAACATGACGACGATCGCCGCGAACAGGCTGCCGTAGAGGAGGTGCTCCTCGAGCGACGCCACCGACGCGTAGATGAAGCGCGAGTCGTCGCGCACCATCGTCAGCTTGACCGACTTGGGCAGCGCGCGCTCGATCGACGGCAGCTTGGCGCGGACGCCTTCGATGACGGCGACCGTGTTCTCTCCCATCGCGCGGCGGATGTCGAGCTCCACCGCCGGCTTGTCGCCGAACCACACCGACGAGGTCGGCCGCTCGAAGCTGTCCTCCGCGTAGCCGACGTCGGAGACCCGCACCGGCGTTCCGTTGACGGTCGCGACGACGATGTTGTTGAAGTCGTCGCTCGCGTCGATGCGGCCGAGCGTCCGCAGCAGCAGCTGCCCCTTGCCCTGCTCGACGGTGCCGCCCGGGATCTCCACGTTCTCGGCGACGACCGCGTCCCTCACCTGCGCGATCGACAGCCCGTACGAGTTCAGCTTCTCGAGGTCGACGACGACGTGGATCTCGCGCGCGCGCGTGCCGGCGATCGTCACCTGGCCGACGCCGTTGACCGTCTGGATGGCGCGGGAAATCTGCTTGTCGGCGATCTCGGTCAGCGTGCGCAGGCTCATCGCGTCGGACGAGGCCATGATCGACATGACCGGATCGGCGTCCGGGTCGACCTTCGTGATGACCGGCGGCAGCAGCTCCGGCGGCACGTTCTTGATCGCCGCCGCGACCTTCTCGCGGACGTCGTTCGCCGCATCGTTCAGGTCGCGCTCGAGGACGAACCGGACGGTGATCTGACCGCCGCCCTCGTTGATGCGCGCCGACAGCTCGTCGATGCCCGACACGCCGCTGATCGCCTCTTCCATCGGCTCGATCACCGAGGTCGAGAACTCGTCCGGGCTCGCGCCGGGCAGCGACAGCGCGACGTTCACCGTGGCCGGATCGGCGCGCGGGAACAGATCGACGCCGAGGTTGCGGAACGAGAAGATCCCGAGCACCACGAGCGACATGACGAGCATCGTGGCGAACACCGGCCGGCGAACGCACAACTCAGACAACATAGGCAGATCTCGGTTCTCGGTTCTCGGCCGTCGGGTGACGGCGGTCTACTCGGTCTTCTTCGCCGCGCCGCCGACCGCCACCTTGATGCCGTCGACCAGCTTGTCGACGTCGGTCACCGCCACCGGATCGCCCGCGTTGACGCCCGCGACGATCTCGATGCGGTCGCCGATGCGCTCGCCGACCTTCAGCTCTTTCGCGGCGAGGCGGTCGCCGGCGATCACGAACACGCGGTTGACGCCGTAGCGGTACTGCAGCGCCGCGTACGGCAGCGTCAGCACCTTGTCGGTTTTGTTCGTCTGAATGCGGACGCGGGCGAAGGTGCCCGGCTTGAGCAGCGCGTCGGAGTTCGGCACCAGCGCCTCGAAGCCGAACGCGCGCGTCGCGGTGTTCACCGACGGGCTGATGCGCGACATCCTCCCCTCGATCGCCTTCTCGGGATAGGCGTCCACGTGGAGCTCCACCGGGTGGTTGACGGTGACCCACGGCACGAACTTCTCGGGAATCTCGCCCGTCACCTTCAGCGGATCGAGCCGCACGATCCCCATCACCGGAATGGGCGTTCCGGCCGACCCCTTCACGAGCTGACCGAGATTGACGTAGCGCTTCGAGACGTACCCGTCGAAGGGCGCGCGGATGTAGGTGTCGCGCAGCTGCCGGTCGGCGAGCTTCGCCGCGGCGTCGGCGGCGGCGATGTTCGCCTCGAGGTTCTTCGCGCCCTGCAGCGACGAATCGTAGCTCGCCTGCTTCGACTGCAGCACCGCCTGCGCATCGTCGAGCGTCTGCTTCGGCACGAGCTGGCGCTTGTACAGCTCGTTCGCGCGATCGAAGGCCTGCTTCGCCTGGACGAGATCCGCCTGCGCCTTCTGCACGTCGGGCGTCTTCTCGATTTGCGGCAGATGCTGCGGATCCGGTGCGCCGTACTGCGCGAGCGCGCGCTGGAGCGCCGCTTTCTGCTGCGCCAGGTTGTATTCCGCCTTTTCGCGATCGAGCTCCACGAGGGCGTCGCCGGTGTGCACGCGATCGCCGAGGTCGTGGAGGACCTTGCTGACCAGACCGTCGGCCTCGGACGAGACCGTCACTTCGTCCACCGCGGCGAGCGTCCCGACCACCTCGACCGCGCGCTGCACCGACTGTTCCTGCACGCGCTCGACCGCCACGTGTTTCGTCACATCGTCGCGGCCGCGCGCTTGCGCGGTCTCCGATTTGCCGCAGGCAGAAGCCGAAAGCGCGAGGACGGCTGCCGCCGGGGCGAGCCACACCGCGCGCCGCACACCAATATGAGTCATAACACTCTGTGACAAAAGCGTTAACGAGACATATGAGTATACACGCCGGATCGCGGCGGCTGCTTCGTTGTAAAGGATTGTCTCTAAAAGGGGTTACAGCGCTAAGCGGCGCAGCCGGAGCGCGTTGCCGATGACCGACACCGAGCTGAGCGTCATCGCCGCGCTCGCCCAGATCGGCGTGATGAGCAGGCCGGCCACCGGGTACAACACGCCGGCCGCGATCGGCACGCCGACCGTGTTGTAGACGAACGCAAGAAACAAGTTCTGGCGAATGTTGCGCACCGTCGCGCGCGAGAGGCGGCGCGCGCGGACGATCGCGCGCAGGTCGGCCTTCACGAGGGTGATCCCGGCGCTTTCCATCGCCACGTCGGTGCCGCTCCCCATGGCGATGCCGACGGTCGCCTGCGCGAGCGCCGGGGCGTCGTTGACGCCGTCGCCCGCCATCGCCACCACGCGGCCGTTGCGCTCGAGCTCGATGACGATGTCGCGTTTGCGCTCCGGCAGCACCTCGGCGTGCACCTCGTCGATGCCGAGCTGCGAAGCGATCGCCCGCGCCGTCGCGGTGCGATCGCCGGTCACCATCACGATGCGCACGCCGTCCCGATGGAGCTGTTCCACGGCCTCGCGGGACGTGGCGCGGATCCGATCGGCGACCTCGATTGCGCCCGCGAATTGCCCGTCGACGGTAACGCGAATGCCGGGCCCTTCGATCACGACCTCGCGCCCTTCGACGCGGCCGCGGACGCCGCGCCCGGTGAACGAGTGGAAGTCCGACGCCGGCGGGATCGCGAGCCCCCGCTCCTCCGCCGCGCTGACGATGGCCGCCGCGAGCGGGTGCGCGCTGCCGCGCTCGACCGCGGCCGCCAGGCGCACCACCTCCTCTTCGCGCCAACCCGGCGCCGGCGACACGCGCGTGACCCGCGGGCGGCCTTCGGTGAGCGTTCCGGTCTTGTCGATGACCAGCGTGTCGACCCGCGCGAGCAGCTCGAGCGCCTCGGCGTTCTTGATCAGCACGCCCGCTCGCGCACCCTCGCCGGCACCGACCATGATCGCCATCGGCGTCGCCAGGCCCAGCGCGCACGGGCACGCGATGATCAGCACCGACACGGCGGCGACGAGCGCGTGCGCGAGCCGCGGGTCGGGTCCCCGGATCGACCACACCACGAAGGTGACGACCGCCGTCAGCACGACCGCCGGCACGAAGTACGCCGCCGCCCGATCCGCGAGCCGCTGAATCGGCGCGCGCGTGCGCTGCGCGTCGCTGACCATGCGCACGATGTGCGCGAGCAGCGTGTCGGCGCCGACGCGGTCCGCGCGCATCGTCACGCTGCCGTTGGTCACGATCGTCGCGCCGATCAGGCGATCGCCCGGCCCCTTGTCGACCGGCAGCGACTCGCCCGTGACCATCGCCTCGTCGATTGCGGCGGTCCCGTCGACGACGACGCCGTCCACCGGCACCTTCTCTCCGGGCCGCACGCGGACGACGTCGCCGATCCGGACCGCATCGAGCGGCAGGTCCAGCTCCTGCCCTTGCCGGACGACGCGCGCCGTCTTCGGCGCGAGGCCGAGCAGCCGACGGATGGCCGCGCCGGTGCGGTGGCGCGCGCGCAGCTCGAGGACCTGTCCGAGCAGCACGAGGACGGTGATGGCGACCGCGGTATCGAAGTAGGTGTCGATCTGCCCGTGCATCGCGAACCCCGGCGGGAACAGGCCGGGGGCCGCCGTCGCGACCGCGCTGTAGACGTACGCGGCGCCGACGCCGATGCCGATCAGCGTGAACATGTTCGGGCTGGCGTTCGCGAGCGAGGCCCACATCCGCTCGAAGAACGGACGGCCGGCCCACAACACGACCGGCGTCGCGAACACGAGGCCGAGCCAGTTGATCGCCGAGGCCGGCACGTGCCGCGACACCCAGCCGCCCGCGATCATGTCGCCCATTGCCAGCAGGAACACCGGCGCGCCAAGCGCCACCGCAATCCAGAATCGCCGTGTCATGTCGACGAGCTCGGGATTGGGCGCGTCCGACAGATCCGGCACGCGCGGCTCGAGCGCCATCCCGCACTTCGGACACGCGCCCGGCTTGTCGCTGACCACCTCGGGATCCATCGGGCAGATCCACTCGGTTGCGGCCTCCGGCTGCCGAGCGCCGGGTGGCGGTTGCGGCGTCTGGAGCCCACCGCGCCGGTCGCCGCGCACGAACTTCTCGGGGTCGGCGGAGAATTTCGCGAGACATCCCTTGCCGCAGAAGTGGTACGTCGTGCCGTCGTACTCGAATGCGCCCGCCGCGCTTGCGGGATCGACGGTCATGCCGCACACCGGATCGATCGCGGCGGACGGCTGCGGCGCGGTGGCCGATCGTCGAGGCGCGGCCGACGGCGTCCGCTTTCCGAGGCCGCCGAGCGTAATCGCCTGCGGCGCCGCGTGCGGCATCGGCTCGCGGTGCCCGGCCAGGAACTTTTCGGGATCGGCGGAAAACTTCGCGAGGCACCCCTTCCCGCAGAAGTAGTACGTCGCGCCCTTGTAGTCGAAGGAGCCCGCCGCCTTCGCCGGGTCGACCGTCATCCCGCAGACCGGATCGATCGCCATCAGCGCCGCTCCTCCGCCGGTGCCGCCAGCGCTTCGATGATCGGACACTCGGCGTCGCCGCCGCGATGGCACGAGTCGACCAGGACGGCGAGCGCGTCGCGCATCGACGCGAGGTGCGCGATCTTCCGATCGATGTCGTCGATCTTGCGCTCGGCGATTGCACGCACGCGGTGCCGCTCGCGGCGGCGGACGCCGCGAAGCCTGATCAGCTCCTCGATTTCGTCGAGCGAAAAGCCGAGGTCCTGCGCCCGTTTGATGAACCGCACGATCGCGACCGCATCGTCGGAGTACTCGCGGTAGCCGGAGCGGCCGCGGCGCGCGCGGCCGATGAGGCCGCGCCGCTCGTAGTAGCGCAGCGTCTGCGCGTTGACGCCGGCGGCCTTCGCCGTTCGCCCGATCCACATGACCCTAGTGTAAACCTTGCAGTTAAGTGCAAGGTCAAGTGTGGAGGGAGATCCATCGCGGCGGCGCCGAACCACGAAGACCGGGCGCGGACCCGGCGTCCGCCTAGCGCGGGAGCCGCTCTGCCGTCGTGAACCGCGGTTCGATGTCCACCGGGATGTTCGTCAGGCGGTCCAGCGCGCGCTGAATCACGGGGCGCACCACGCCGCTGTCGCCGAGCGCCTTCGCCTTCGCGTAGTTCCCTTCCGCCTGGATGGTCATGATCTCGCGGGTCAGCCCTTCGACCGCCGACGCGATCTTCGCGGGGTCGACGGCGAAGGTGCCGTCGGTCGCCGTGAAGCCGCCGTGATCGAGCAGGTAGTTCAGCTGCACGGCGATGCCCTTCCCGTGCGCCTCGGTGACGCCGAAGCGGATCGATCGAAAAGTCGACGCGAGATACGTCGTGTAGAGCTGGCGCTGCAGCGTCTTCGGCAGGACTCCCTTGTCGATCATGTGCTGGATCGCGAACAGGCTCGAGATGTCGGCCTTGGCCTCTTCCAGGAAGCTGTAGGTCTCCTTCAGCTCCTGCCGCACCGTCGTCTGACGGCCGGCGACGGTGATGTTGTGCGGCCCGAGCCCGTGCATCAGCTCGTGGACGACGATCTGCGTGAAGAACGCGTCGAAGTTGACGTCGGCCTGATCGCTCGGCGTCAGCACGATCCGCGAGATCGGCACGAGCGTCTTCGCGAACTTCGCGTCCTGCACGTTCTTCAGCATCACGCGCTTGGTGCCGCGCTCGGCGACCACGCGCTCGTCGTTCGGCAGGTTGAAGGCGGCCGTCTGGACGCCGCGGTTGCCGTCGCCGGCCGCGTAGATCTCGTTGACGACCGCGATCGGCGCCAGCGCGCCGAGCCGCGGGTTGCGGTACCTGGGGTCGATCGGCAGATGATTCTCGATGTCCTGCAGTTCGCCCGCGAAGCGCTGCAGCTTGGCGCTCTCCGCTTCGTCCTGCACGGTGATGAACGACTCGAACGCCGCCTTGTAGTTGAAGAGCTCGTCCTCGTACACCTCGTAGGGGCCGATCGTCGGCTCGATCGCCCCCTTCACGTTCATCCACGCGACGTCGCTCTGGTAGTAGTCGTTCGACAGGAAGGCGTCCGCCCGCGCCGTGAGAAACGTCTTCAGCGTCGGCTCGGCCGCGATTGCGGCCGCCTCGCGCAGCAGGGCCGCCGCGCGCGCGAGCTCGTTCTGGTACTCGACGCTGTAGGGCACGGCGGTGAAGCTGCTGCCGCTGCGGCGGATGACGGTGAAGAAGCCGGTCGCGCGCTGCCGGTCGGCCTCGGAGAGCGACTTCACCCAGCTCTCGATCTGCGCCTTCGACGCACCGTCGGGATAGAAATTCGCCGCTTCCGGCTTGACTGCCGGCGCGCCGGGCACGAACGGCGCGTTGTGATCGAGCCGCGACCAGGGGCCCTTGTTGATGAAGAAGTAATGCAGGCGCGCGCGCCCCTCCGAGGACGCGTCCCGAGCCAGCTCCATCAGCATCGCCGGATTGCCGGCCCACACCTGGCGCAGGAACAACGCGTCCATCACCTTCGATGCGTCCACGAGCTTGCCGAGCACGCGCCGGTCGGCGTCCGAGAGTTTCGACAGGTCCGCGCCGATGTCGGTCGGCGCGAACCGCGCCGTCATTTGCTGCAGCTTCGCGGTGTCGGGCATCTGCGATCCGGTCTGCTGGGCAGCCGCGACGGTGGTCACGAACAGCGCGACGACGGCTGCGGTGGGAAATCGTGTCATGGGCTCGATCCTAACGGCGGTCGGAGCTCGGCGCCACGGGGACGGCGTCAATGCACCCCGCGGGACATCGACAGCGTCGCGGGATCGGCGCCGAGCCGGCGAATGGCCGCCTCCCACATCCGCTCCGGCGGCGTGTCGAAGATCAACGCGCGATCGACGTCGCTCATCAGCCACGCCGACGCTTCGAGCTCCGCCTCGAGCTGACCGGGCCCCCACCCGGCGTACCCCACGATCAGCCGCGCGTGCGGCGGCGGATCCGGCTCGAGCAGCCGCCGGAGCAGATCGGGGGAGGTCGACAGGTACAGCTCGTTGGTCACCGGCGCCGCGGCGTACGCGCTGCCGTGCCCGGGATCGTCCGGCGAGTGGCCGACCAGAATCCAACTGCGCTGCGGATCGACCGGGCCGCCGATCCACACCTGCAGGTCGCGATCGGTCGCGACCGGCGGATCGAGGGCCACCGTCACGCGCCCGGTCGTCTCCAGCGGCCGGTTGACCACCAGCCCGAACGCGCCGCGATCGCTGTGCGAGCACAACAGGACGACCGTGCGTTTGAAATTCGGGTCCGCCAGCTGCGGCATCGAGAGGAGAAACGCGGGCGCGAGCGAAGAAGACACGTCAGCCGCTCCTGGCCCCGATCATAACGAATCCGCGCCGCCGCGCCGCGACAGCGCCTGCCGGACTTTCGTCAAATCGGCCGTGAACCGCCGCATTTCCCGGTGGCGCGACTCGTCGTCGGGCGCGCGCAGGATCGACGACGGGTGCACCGTCGCGATCACGAACGGCGCGAGCGGCGACGCGACGAACTCGCCGCGGTGCGCCGTCACCTTGAACTGCCGTCCGAGCAGCGCCTGCGCCGCGGTTGCGCCGAGACACACGATCGCGCGCGGCTTCACGAGCTGGATTTCGGTGTCGAGCCAGGGGCGGCACGCGGCAATCTCGCCGGCGTTCGGTTTCTTGTGGATGCGGCGCTTGCCGCGCGGCTCCCACTTGAAGTGCTTGACGACGTTGGTGACGTAGACGGCGGCGCGATCGATGCCGGCATCGGCGAGCGCGCGATCGAGCAGCTTGCCGGCGGGTCCGACGAACGGATGGCCGGCCAGATCCTCCTGGTCGCCCGGCTGCTCGCCGACGAGCATCAGCTCGGCTTTGCGCGCGCCTTCGCCGAACACGGTCTGCGTGCCGCGCAGGTACAGATCGCACGCCTGGCACTGCTTCGCCGCGTCGCGCACGGTGGGCAGCGTCGGCCGATCGGGAATCAATTCAGCGGCGTCGCGTGTCGGTTTCTTCGGCATTGCGCAGCGCGATCGCGACGTTGCGTCGCAAGCCCTGTGCCTTCGTGCGGCGCATCGGGCTGCGCCGCAGCGCGGCGGCGAGCTCATCATCCGATCGGTCGGCCAGCGTCAGGAGATCCACCTGGTCCCACGCGGGGCGCGGCTGCCAGGCCGCATCGCCGCTGCGGGGCGCCACCGCGTTCCACGGACACACTTCCTGACACACGTCGCACCCGTAGACGTGCGAGCCCATGCCGCCTTCGAGCTCGCGCGGCACGTCGCCCCGCAGCTCGATCGTCAGGTACGAAATGCACCGATTCGAGTCGAGGACGCCCGGCGCGACGATCGCGCCGGTCGGGCACGCTTCCAGGCACAGCGTGCAGGTGCCGCACTGGTCCGTGGCCGGAGCGTCGAGCGGCAGCGGCAGGCTGCAGATGATGACGCCGAGGAAGATCCACGAGCCGAGCTCGGGGTTGATGACGCACGTGTTCTTGCCGATCCAGCCGATGCCGGCGTGCTGCGCGTACACGCGTTCCTGCACCGGACCGGTGTCCACGTACGCGCGCGCGTCGAACGGCTCGGGCGACGCCTCGCGCATCCACGCGAGCAAGCCGTCGAGCCGCGCGCCGACGACGTCGTGGTAGTCGTCGCCCCACGCGTAGCGCGCGATCTGCGCGCGGCGCGGGTCCGCGCACTCGGTCGAGTACGGGCGATCGGTGTTGTAGTTGGTCGCGGTGACGATGACGCTGCGCGCCGTCGGCACGACGCGCCGCACGTCGGCGCGCCGCTCGGCCGAGCGCTGCAGGTACGCCATCGTCCCGCCGTAGCCGCGCGCGAGCCATTGGTCGAAGAACGACAGCTCCGGCAGGTCGGCCGCGGGCGCAATCCCGCACCGATCGAAACCGAGTTCGCGCGCCTTCTGCTTGATCGCTCGCGCGTCCACGATGATGACCTGCGAGGCCCGACGTTCAGCCGCGCGTGACCAGCTGCCGCAGCACGTACGGCAGGATGCCGCCGTGGCGGAACGCGACGAGTTCTTCCGGCGTGTCGATGCGCGCGACCGCCTGGAACTCGATCGGCGCGGCGCCGCCGAGCGCCCGGACGGTGATCAAGCCGCCGGGCTTCAGCCCCTGCGCGATGCCGACGAGGTCGTACGTCTCGCGCCCGGTCAGGCCGAGCGACGCCGCGTTGATGCCGGCCTGGAACTGCAGCGGCAGCACGCCCATGTTCACGAGGTTGCTGCGGTGGATCCGTTCGAAGCTCTCCGCGATCACCGCCTGGACGCCGAGGAGCAGCGTCCCCTTCGCCGCCCAGTCGCGCGACGATCCCGACCCGTATTCCTTGCCGGCGAGGATGAGCAGCGGCACGCGATCCGCCTTGTACTGCATCGCCGCGTCGTAAATCGTCATGACGTCGCCCGACGGCACGTGCGTCGTCCAGCCGCCTTCGGTGCCGGGCGCGAGCTGGTTGCGGAGCCGCACGTTCGCGAACGTGCCGCGCATCATCACTTCGTGGTTCCCGCGGCGCGCGCCGTACGAGTTGAAGTCCTTCGGCTCGACGCCGTGCGCCATCAGATACTTGCCGGCGGGGCTGTCCTTCTTGATCGACCCGGCGGGAGAAATGTGGTCCGTCGTGATGCTGTCGCCCAGCAGCGCCAGCACGCGGCCGCCGGTGATGTCGACGACCGGCGCCGTCTCCATCGTGATGCTCTCGAAGAACGGCGGATTGCGGATGTAGGTCGAATCGGCCTCCCACGCGAACCGATCGCCGGTCGGCACGTTCAGCTTGCGCCAGCGCTCGTCGCCCGTGAACACGTCCGCGTACTCCGTGCGGAACATGTCCGACGTGACCGCGCTCAGCATCGTCTCCTGGATCTCGCGGTCGGTCGGCCAGATGTCCCGCAGGTAGACGGGCGTGCCCGCGGGATCGATGCCGATCGGCTCGGTCGTCAGGTCCAGCGTCATGCGCCCCGCGAGCGCGTAGGCGACGACGAGCGGCGGCGACGCGAGATAGTTCGCGCGCACCTGCTGCTGGATGCGGCCCTCGAAGTTGCGGTTGCCGCTGAGCACCGACGCGACCACCAGGTTGCGCGCGTCGACTTCCGCCGACACTTCGTCGGGCAACGGACCGCTGTTGCCGATGCACGTGGTGCAGCCGTACCCCACCAGGTTGAAGCCGAGGCGATCGAGATAGGTCTGCAGCCCGGACTTCCGCAGGTACTCCGTGACGACTTTCGAGCCGGGCGCGAGGCTCGTCTTCACCCACGGCTGCGTCTTCAAGCCGCGCTCGACCGCCCGCTTCGCGAGCAGCCCGGCGCCGATGAGGACGCTGGGATTGGACGTGTTGGTGCAGCTCGTGATCGCCGCGATGACGACCGATCCGTGTTCGAGCTGCGTCGCCGCGACATCGGCGACCGCCACGGCGGCGCCCCCGCCCATCGTCGCCGACACGTGCGCGGAGCCGCCGGCCTCGGCGCCCGTCTTGGCCGCCTGCGGTGTCGCCGCCATCATCGCCGCGAGCGATGCCTGGAAACCGGCCTTCGCCTGCTTCAGCGACACGCGATCCTGCGGGCGCTTCGGGCCGGCGAGGCTCGGCTCGATCGTCGCGAGGTCGAGCTCGATCGTCTCGGAATACGCCGGCTCGGGCGCGCCGGACACGCGGAACATCCCCTGCGCCTTTGCGTACGCCTCGACGAGCTGGACGCGCGCCGGATCGCGGCCGGTCAGCCGCAGGTAGTCGAGCGTCATCTCGTCGATCGGAAAAATGGCGATCGTCGCGCCGTATTCCGGACACATGTTGCCGAGCGTCGCGCGATCCGCAATCGTCAGGTTCTCCAGCCCTTCGCCGAAGAACTCGACGAACTTGCCGACGACGCCATGCTTGCGCAGCAGCTCCGTGATCGTCAGCACGAGGTCGGTTGCCGTCGCGCCCTCGAGCATCTGCCCCTTCAGCCGCACGCCGAGCACCCGGGGGATCAGCATCGAAATCGGCTGACCGAGCATCGCCGCCTCGGCTTCGATGCCGCCGACGCCCCACCCGACGACGCCAAGGCCGTTCACCATGGTGGTGTGCGAATCGGTGCCGACCAGCGTGTCGGGATACGCCAGCGATCCGTCGTCGCTCGTCATGACGACGCGTGCGAGGTACTCGAGGTTGACCTGGTGGACGATGCCGGTGTCGGGCGGGACGACCTTGAAGTTGCGGAAGGCGTCCTGTCCCCACCGGAGGAACGAATAGCGTTCCTTGTTGCGCGAGAACTCGAGCTCCGCGTTCAGCTGGAACGCATCGGCGCGGCCGAAGTAGTCGACCTGCACCGAGTGATCGATCACCAGTTCGACCGGCTGCAGCGGGTTCACTTTGTTCGGGTCGCCGCCGAGGCGCGCGATGCCGTCCCGCATCGCGGCGAGATCGACGACCGCGGGGACGCCGGTGAAGTCCTGCAGCAGCACACGGGCGGGCGCGAACGAGATTTCCTTCTGCGCGCCGCTCTTCAGATCCCACCGGGCCAGCGCTTCGACGTCGGCCTGCTTGACGAAGCGGCCGTCCTCGTGACGGAGCAGGTTCTCGAGCAGGATCTTCATCGAATACGGGAGCCGCTCGATTTCGGGGAAGCCTGCGCGCTGCAGCGTGGGGAGGCTGAAGATGTGGTGGGTACGACCGCCGGCCGCGAGCGCGGTGCGCGTTCCGAAGCTGTTCACGTCCGCCATCGGTGAAAGTCCTCGAAGAAATCCAAAACCTCATCGTACCACTCAATACCGCGCCGGATGCCTTCGCGGGGCTCGGCGCGATCTGCCAGACGTCACGAATTTCGTGCATTTTCTGCACGAATCGCCGCACACGATCCCACATTGCCCCGGCCCAAATGCTTTAACGTCGTTAATTTCGTGCACATGTGGCACATCTTTGGTATCATTCCGGCGGCAGGGAGGCCGGCACGATGACGTTGGAACAAGTCCGGAGCAAAACGGAACGGATTCGGGAGTTCTCGGCATTGCCGTTCCTGCTGATCGCCGCGGTCAGCGTGCTGGGAGCGTTCTACAAGGGCCAGCCCCAGTCGGTGACCGGCGGACCGGTCAACTCCGGCGATGTCGCCTGGATGCTGACCGCGACGGGCCTCGTGCTGTTGATGACCCCCGGCCTCTCCTTTTTCTACGGCGGCATGGTGCGCACGAAGAACGTCGTCTCGACGATGCTGCAGAGCTTCGTCGCGATGGCGGTGATCAGCATTTTGTGGATCGTGGTCGGCTTCAGCCTGGCCTTCGGGACGAGCGTGCACGGACTGGTCGGCGACCCGCGCACGTTTTTCATGTTCACGCACGTCGGCACCGCCACACACCCCGATCTCGCGCCGACGATCCCGCTGATTCTCTTCGCGCTGTTCCAGCTGAAGTTCGCGATCATCACCCCGGCGCTGATCACGGGCTCGTTCGCCGAACGCGTGCGCTTTACCAGCTACCTGCTGTTCATGTGCCTGTTCAGCGTCTTCATCTACGCGCCGCTGGCCCACTGGACCTGGCACCCCGACGGGTTCCTGCACCGGCTCGGCGTGCTCGATTTCGCGGGCGGCACCGTCGTGCACATGTCGGCCGGTCTGGCCGCGCTGGCTGGCGCGCTGGTGCTGGGCCGGCGCACGACGCACAAGAACGGCGAGTCGCACACGCCGGCCAACATCCCGTTCGTGATCCTCGGGACCGGGATGCTCTGGTTCGGCTGGTTCGGGTTCAACGCCGGATCGGCGCTGTCGGCGTCGGGCCAGGCGGCGATGGCGTTCGCGACGACGAACACGGCGTCGGCGGCGGCGGCGCTCGCGTGGATCTTCTTCGACGGGATGCGCGGCCACAAGCCCTCCGCCCTCGGCGCCTGCGTTGGCGCCGTCGTCGGTCTGGTGGCGATTACGCCGGCCGCCGGGTACGTGACGATCGGCGAGAGCATCTTCATCGGCACGGTGGCGAGCGTCGTCTCGAATCTGATGGTGCACTTGAAGAACAAGAGCGCGACGCTCGACGACACGCTCGACGTCTTCCCGTGCCACGGCGTCGGCGGCATGGTCGGGATGATCATGACGGGCCTGTTCGCCAGGGACGTCGGCCTCACGTCGGGCCACGCGTACACGTTCCTGGTCCACTGCGGCGCGCTCGTCTTCGTCGCGGCGTTTTCGTTCGGCGGCTCGTGGCTGCTCTACCGCATCACCGATGCGATCATCCCGCTGCGCGTGTCCGAGGAGCAGGAGGCGCTCGGCCTCGACCTGAGCCAGCACGGCGAGGTGATGCAGGACATGGCGCCGTTCGTCGAGAGGCCCGCGCTGGCCAAAATCGCGTAGCGCGCCGGCGCGCCCGCCGGAGCGCTGGACGACTGCGTCATGGAACGATGGACCCGCGACGAGATCCGACGGGTCGGCTACCTCGTGGTCGACCTGATTGCGCAGCATCTCACCGACATCGACCGCAAGCCGCCCTTCACGCCCGTTCCGCGCGACCAGGCCGAGCGGGCGCTGGCCTCTGCCGCGCCCGCGACCGGTTCGTCGGCTGACGACATCCTCCGCACGTTCGCCGAGACGATCGAGCCCTACCCGTTCGGCAACGGGCACCGCCGCTTCTGGGGCTGGGTCAATTCGCCGCCGTCGGTGATGGGCGTGTTCGCCGACGCGCTGGCGGCCGCGATGAACCCGAGCTGCGCCGGCGGCAACCACGCCGCGATCTACGTCGAGCGCGAGGTGAGTGCGTGGCTGCGCGACATGCTCGGGTTCGACGCCGCGTCGATGGGCCTGCTCGTCAGCGGCGGCTCGATGGCGACGCTCACCGCGCTCGCCGTCGCGCGCCACGTCAAGGCCGGCGTCGACGTGCGGCGCGACGGCCTGCGGGACGCGCCGTCGCCGTTCGCCTTCTACCTCACCGAGCACGGCCACAGCTGCGCGCGCAAGGCGATCGAACTGCTCGGGTTCGGCAGCGCGGCGATCCGTACGATCGCGGTCGGCGACGACTACCGGATGGATGTCGACGATCTGAACCGCGCGATCGCCGGAGACGCCGCGAACGGCGTTCGCCCGATCGCCGTCGTCGCGACGCTCGGCACGACCAACACCGGCGCGATCGACGATCTCGATGCCGTTGCCGACGTCTGCGCGCGGCACGACGTCTGGTTCCACGTCGACGCCGCGTACGGCGGGCCGGCGGTGCTGCTGGACGAATTCGCCTCCGCGCGCGCCGGGCTCGCGCGCGCCGACAGCGCCGCGCTCGATCCGCACAAGTGGATGTTCGTCCCCGTGGAAGCCGGCTTCGTCGCCGTCCGCGATGCGAACGCGATGCGGTCGACGTTCAGTCTCGTCCCGCCCTACATCCGCGGCGCCGGCAGTCCGACCGGGGTGTACGGCCTTCCCTGGTTCAGCGAGTACGGATTTCAGCAGACGCGCGGCTTCCGGGCGTTGAAGGTGTGGATGACGCTGAAGCACGCCGGCGTCGACGGGGTTCGTCGGGCCGTCGCCGACAACGTCGCCCTCGCCCGCTATCTCGCGGACTGCGTCGACCGCGCGGCCGATTTCGAGCTCGTCGCCACGGGCCTCTCGGTCGTCTGCTTCCGCTACCGCGGCGACGATGCGCTGAACAGGGAGATTCTCGAACGGCTGCAGCTCGGGGGCGACGCGTTCCTCACCAGCACCGAGTTGAACGGACGGTTCGTGCTGCGCGCGTGCATCGTCAACGACCGCAGCACGCGGGACGACGTCGACCGGATGCTGGGCGCAGTGCGACAATCGGCGGTGTGAGCGACCGCCTCGATCGCTTCGTCGACGCGCAGAACGCCGCCGACGCCGGCTACCCATCGGCGCTCGACGAGATCAGGCACGGCCGCAAACGTTCGCACTGGATCTGGTACGTCTTCCCGCAGCTCGCCGGCCTTGGCCAGTCGCCTGCCGCGCAGACCTACGGCATCGCGGGACGGGCGGAGGCGCTCGCGTATCTGCGACACCGAGTGCTCCGCGACCGCCTGCTCGAGATCGCGACCGCGGTCGCCGGCGAACTGCGCGCGGGCACCTCCCTGCGGTCGCTGATGGGATCCGACATCGACGCCAGGAAGGTGGTGTCGTCGATGACGCTGTTCGCGACGGTTGGGGAGGGGGTCGACGACGAGGTCGCGCGCGCGGCGCGCGAGATCCTCGATCTGGCCGCGGCACAGGGCTATGCGCCGTGCGAATATACGCGGACCGCGCTGCAGCATTCGCGCTAGAATCGCGCGCGATGCGCACCCACGTTCTCGCGATCGCCCCTGTCACGGCCATTCTTGCGGCGGCGCTGACGCTGGGCGCCGCCACGCCCGAGCGGATCATCTTCGCACGCGTGTTCCCCCAGCCCGGGCAGATCGGATTGTTCGTCGCCAACGCCGACGGCAGCGGCGAACGCGCGCTGCTGCCCTCGCGCGACATGGACTACGACGCCGTCTTCTCGCCCGACGGGCGCTCGATCGTGTTCACCTCCGAGCGCGAGGGTTCGGCGGACCTGTTTCGCGTCGCCGCGGACGGCACCGGCCTCGAGCGTCTGACCGACAGCCCGGCGTACGACGATCAGGCGGCGTTTTCGCCCGACGGGCGCCAGATCGTCTTCGTGACGACGCGCGCCGGCGGCACCGCCGATCTGTGGACGCTCGATCTCCGGACGAAAGCGGCGCGTGCGGTGACGTCCGGGCCGGGCGGCGATTTCCGCCCCGCGTGGTCGCCCGACGGCGCGTGGATCGCGTTCTCGTCGGATCGCGAGAGCGATCTGCCGTTCGCCCACGGCCGCTGGGAGCACCTCCAGCTCGCCGATCTCTACATCGTCCATCCCGACGGCAGCGGCTTGAAGCGGCTCACCCCGCACGGCGATTTCTGCGGCAGCCCGAAGTGGACGCCGGACAGCCGGCACGTCGTGGCGTACTGCATGAGCGCCGAACAGACGCTCGACAATCGCCGCGCGGTGCAGGAGCACCCGGAAGACACACACCTCGTCTCGGTGGACGTGACCAGCGGCGCACGCTCCGAGATGAAGGCGGGCCCGGGCGTGAAGTTCAACCCGTCGCTGCTGGCGGACGGATCGCTCGCCTACATCCGCAAGGACGGCGATCCGGGGATTTACTACGCGGACGGGCGGCGCGGACCGAAAGGCGAGATCCGCTTTGCCTCCTGGTCGCCCGGCGGCGAGCGCGTCGTGTTCCACAAACGCGTGCCGTTCGACGGCCCCGTGTGGAAGCAGACGTTTAGCCGTCATCCCGGCTTCGACCTGACGCTGACCGGCATCCAGGCGTCGTACTCGCCGCGCGGCGATCGGTTCGCGTTCGCAGGACGGCCGCTGCCCGGATCGGTGCTGGGCGCGAGCATCCAGGTGGCGAAGACGGGCACGAACGAGTCGGCGACGATCTATCAGGATCCGACGCGCAACATCATGGCGCCGGCGTGGTCGCCCTCCGGCGATCGGATCATGTTCGGCATCGGCACCTACGCGGCGTTCTACGACGGATTCCACAGCCAGTTCCTCAAGGCGGGCGATCGCGCCGAAGGCGGCGCGCAGATCGCGATGGTGCGTCCCGACGGCAGCGGCTACACGCAGGTGACGAGCGGCGCGAGCAACAACGGCTTCCCGTCGATGGCGCCCGACGGTACGCGCTTCGTCTATCGCACGTTCGGGCCGGACGGCGAGGGCCTGCGCATCATGAATCTCGAGACCAGGGCGGTGACGAAGCTGACGGAGGGGTACGACAACTTCCCGCTGTGGTCGCCGCGCGGCGACCTGATCATGTTCTCGCGTCAGGCCGACGGCGACTACGAGATCTACACCGTCAGGCCGGACGGGACGGACGTGAAGCGCGTGACGTTCTCCAAGGGCAACGACGCGCACATGGGCTGGTCGCCGGACGGAGAGCACATCGTGTTCGCGTCGACGCGCATGGGGTTCAAGGACGAGGCCGTCTACACCGACGCGCCGCAGCCGTACGGCGAGCTCTTCGTCATGAAGTACGACGGCACCGACGTCCAGCAGATCACCGACAACCAGTGGGAGGACGGCACGCCCGCGTGGGTGCCGCAGCCGAAGACGATCTCCCGCCGCTGATCCGCGCCGGCGTCCTCGCCGCCGCCACCGCCCGCCGCCGCGCCTCGCTCGGCAACGCGATGCGGTCTTGTCGCCTCCGAGCTCCGCGGCCCGGACCCTCGCCATGTGCTATGCTTCTTCCCATCGATAGACGATGGGGCGAGGCGAATCGATTGAGCTGCTGCCCGGAACGCTCGACCTGCTGATCCTGCAGACGCTCGCCGGCGGCGCGCAGCACGGCTACGGCATCGCGCAGCGGCTGAAGCTGCTCTCCGAGGACGTGCTGCAGGTTGGCGAGAGCTCGCTCTATCCCGCCCTGCAGCGGCTGCTGCTCAAGGGCTGGGTGAAGGCGGAATGGGGCGCGTCCGAACACAACCGCCGCGCGCGGTTCTACACGCTGACCGCACCGGGCCGCCGCCAACTCGCGGCCGAACGCGCCGAATTCGATCGATTGATCGTCGCGATCCGCCACGTCCTCAACGCCACGTAGCGAGCGTCCGATGCGCGCACTGCTTCGCCGCGTCTGGTTTCTCCTGCGCCGCCGCCGGTTCGAGGCGGAGCTCGCCGAGGAACTGGCGTTCCATCGCGCGATGACCACGCCCGCGGCGTTCGGCAGCGCCGCGCTCTCGCTCGATCGCGCGCGGGACGTATGGATCGCCCCGTGGATCGCCGACCTCACGCGCGACGTTCGGTTCGCCGCGCGCATGCTCGTGCGGGAGCGCGCCTTCGCGGCGGCGATCGTCGCGGTCCTCGGTCTCGGCCTGGGCATCGCGTGCATGCAGTTCGTCATCCTCGATGCGATCTGCCTGCGCGGGCTGCCGGTGCCGCGCGTCGATCGCGTGCTGTTCGTCGGCGCGCACGACGCCCAGCGCCACGACGTGGCGTTGTCGTTCCGCGAGTACGAACGCATTCGCGACGTCGCCGGCCTTCGCGCGCGGCCGCGTACGCCTCCGCGCCCGCGGTGCTCGGCGACGACGACCGGGCGCCGGATCGCGCGCTGACCACGTACGCGACGGCGACGCTGTTCGACGTCCTCGGCGAGCGTCCCCGCCTCGGCCGCGCATTCGATCCGTCCGACGATCGCCCTGGCGCGCCGGCCGTGGCCATCCTCAGCACTGGGATCTGGCAGGCGCGGTATGGCAGCGATCCGCGGATCGTGGGCCGCCGCATCCGCGTGAACGGGACGCCGACGACGATCGTGGGCGTCACCGGCGATCGATTCCGGTTTCCCGGCGTCGCCGATCTGTGGCTGCCGCTCGCCGCGATGCCTGGGATCACGACCGAGCGACGGACGGCGCGCGCGTTGAGCGTCGCCGCGCGCCTCGACGATGGAATGACGCTCGCCGGCATCCGAGACGATTTCGCATCGACGTCTAAGGAACTGGCGCGCGCGTTCCCCGCGACGAACACGTCCATCGCGCTGACGGCGGTGCCCATCAACGAACGGTTCAGCGGCCGGGTGACCGACTCCGTCTGGCTCACGTTCGCCGGCGTCGGCATCGTCGTGCTGCTGATCGCCTGCGCGAACGCGGCGAATCTCCTGCTGATCCGCGCTGCGAGGCGCGGCCACGAGATCGCCGTGCGCGCGTCGCTCGGCGCGTCGCGGGGCCGCATCGTGCGTCAGCTGCTGGTCGAGAGCGCGATGCTGGCGGCGCTCGGCGGCGCGGCGGGGGCGGTCGCGGCCGCGACGGGACTGCACTTCGTCAACGCCCTCGTACCCGAGAACACGCTGCCCTACTGGGCGGCGGAATACGTGCTGAACCCGCGCGCGTTCGCCGCGATGGCCGGCATGTGCATCGTCACGGTGCTCGTGTTCGGCGTCGCGCCGGCGGTCCACGTCGCGCGCACCGACGTGAACGGCGCGCTCAACGCCGGCGGGCGCGGCGGCGTCGGCACCCTGCGCGGCCGCCGCTGGACGACGGTGCTGCTCACGGTCGAATGCGGGCTGACGATGGTGATGCTCGCGACGCTCGTGCTGGGCGTGCGCAGCGTCCGCGATGCGGGCCGCCGCTTCATCGCCGTCGAGCCGACGCACGTGTTGACGACATGGGTGACGCTGCCGGCCGATCGCTACAGAACGAGCGACGCGCGCCAGGCGTTCTACCGCACGCTGCGCGATCGGATTGGCTCGCTGGCCGGCGCGTCGACCGTCGCGGCGGCAACGACGCTGCCGCTCGGCGGCGCGACGCCGCGCCTGCTCGAGGTCGACGCGCGCGCGCAGCCGCCGACCGATCCGCGTCCGACCGTGTGGACGGTCGGCGTGTCGCCCCACTACTTCGACGCCGTCGGCGTTGCGCTCTCGCGCGGACGCGGCTTCGACGATCGCGACGGCACGGGCGGTCCCGGAGCCGCGATCGTCAACGAGCGCTTCGCCGACATGTATCTCGGCGACGGCGATCCGATCGGCCGGCGCATCCGACTGTTCGATCCCACGCTGTCCGCCGCGCTGTCGCCGCCGCTGACGATCGTCGGCGTTTCGCCGATCATCCGGCAGCGGACGCAGATTGCCGAACCAGATCCGATCGTGTACGTGCCGCTTGCCGCCGCACCGCCCACGTCGGCCGTCGTGCTGGTGCGATCGTCGGGCGACCCGTCCGCGCTGGCGGCTCCGCTGCGCGAAATCGTGCGCGCGCTCGACCCCGAGCTGCCGCTCTATCGCACGATGGCGATGGAAGCAGCGCTCGACGCGTCGCAGTGGAACGGTCGCGTGTCGACGCTGCTGCTGTACATCATCGCCGCGGCCGCCGTGGTGCTGGCGACGCTCGGGTTGTACGCGGTCATCGCGAACGCGGTCGAACAGCGGACGCGGGAGATCGGCATCCGCGTCGCGCTGGGCGCTCGACGGGCGCGGCTGGTGGCGATGGTCGCGTCGCGCGCGGCGTTCCATCTCGTTCTGGGGATTGCCGCGGGCGTCGGCTGCATCGTCGCGTGGGAGCGGTTCGTGTCGAGCGGCGGCGGCGAGGCCGGCAACCGCGCGACGGGGTTCAGCGCCACCGATCCGTTGACCGTGATCGCCGCGATCGCGCTGCTCGCCGCGATCACGCTCGTTGCGGCGATCGTGCCGGCGTGGACGGCGACGCGCGTCGATCCGATCGTCGCCCTGCGCCACGAATAGCCGGGCGGCCCAGACACCGGGCGCGGCCGGTACGGCGGCGTCGGCGCGTCCGCTACAATCGTGCGCCATGACGCCCGCGCCCCCATCCGCCGCGCTCGACCGAGAGAGATCGTCGAATGACGGTTCCACCGATCGCGGCACGCCCGCGCGCCTCTCGCGCGCCGGCTGGCGCATCGTCCTGCTCGCGAGCCTCGGCGGCACGCTCGAGTTCTACGATTTCGTGATCTTCGGCATCTTCGCGAAGGACATCTCCGACGCGATCTTTCCTGCCGCGACGCCGCTCGTGTCGCTGATGGCGTCGTACGCGGCATTCGCCACCGGCTATCTCGCGCGGCCGATCGGCGGGATCGTGCTCAGCCACTACGGCGATCGGTACGGCCGGCGGCGTGTCTTCCTCTGGTCGGTCTTCGTCATGTCGGGTGCGACGCTCGGCATGGGTCTCGTGCCCGATTACGCGCGCGCCGGCGCGGCGGCTGCCGCGCTGATGGTCGTCCTCCGCCTGCTGCAGGGATTCTGCCTCGGCGGCGAGCTGCCGGGCGCGCTCACCTATGTCGTCGAGACGGCGTCGGGCGTCGCGCCGCTCGTGTGCGGCGTCGTGTTCGCGTGCGTGACGATGGGTGTGGCGGTGGCGACGGGCGTCAACCTGGCGGTGCGCGCGACGCTGGCGCCGACGATGGTGCCGATCTACGGGTGGCGCATCGGGTTCATCGTCGGCGGCCTCGGCGGCGTGCTGACGTTCGTGCTGCGGCGCTCGCTCGAGGAGTCGCCGGAGTTTGCGCGCATGAAAGCGCTGGCGCTGCGGCAGCCGTTTCGCGAGCTGCTGCGGACGCACACGATGCCGGTCCTCGTCGGCTGCGCGCTGCTCGCGGCGACGGCATGCTTCACCGGCCTCTACTTCTCGCACCTGCCGGCGTATCTCGCCGCGGTGCTCCGGTACGACGCGCGGCAGGCGGTGCTGGCGCAGACGATCGGCGTGATCGCGCACGCGCTCGCGATTCTCGTCGTCGGGTGGATCGGCGATCGCGTGTCGCCGCTGCAGCTGCTGCGGGTGGGGGCGGTGTTGATCCTGCTGCTGGCGTATCCGTTCTATCACGCGCTCGAAACGCGCGCGATGGACCTGACGGTCGTCCTCGTCCTCGGCGGCGCGTGCGGCGGGCTGATCAACGGGTCGTTCGCCGTGCTGCTGACCGACCTGTTCCCCACGCGCATCCGGTTCTCGGGGGTCGCGCTGTCGTTCAACATCGCGTTCACGATCTTCAGCGGCATGGCGCCGCTGGCGGCGACGACGCTGATCCGCGAGACGGGGGCGCTGTGGGCGCCGGCGATTCTGATTGGGGCCGGCGCGGTGCTGGCGCTGGTCGCCAGCGTGGGCGTGGGGAGGTTTGGCGGTCACGTGCTGGCGCGGCGGTGAGGGCGGGGGCGGGGCGGAGGGTCGGGGACGGAGTTGACTCCGTCCCGGGTCCGTCCCGGGTCCGTCCCCACTGATGCTCGCCTGACCGGCCACGAACGGACAGAAGCGGTCAACAACGGATCAAACCATCGCGGGGACGGAGTTGACTCCGTCCCCACTCCGTCCCTACTCCGTCCCTACTCCGTCCCCAGACCCCAATGCTCAGCAATATCCAGCAGCGGTAGCGCCGATAGAACCCGCGACCACATGCACCGACTCCTGACCGCGACGGGTGCGCTCGTCGTGTCCGCGCTGTGCGCCGCACCCGCCCGCGGGCAGACCGATCCGCCGCCATCCGCCCTCAAAGTGCCGACCGTCGTCTGGGCCGCAGGCGCCGCGACCGACTGGATGACGACGTACCGGTTCTCGAGCGCGTACGGCGATCTGCTCCACGAATCCAACCCGCTGATCCGTGGCCTCGACCGCCATCCGGCCTGGCTGGTCGCGGCCGGGGCGTCGATCGACGCGGCGACGTGGTGGACCGCGACCCGCTTCTTCGGACGCACACACCCGCGCTGGACGAAAGCGGCGCTCTACGGCGGTGCCGCGTTCCGGGTGTACCTCGCGGCGTACAACATCGGGAAGATGCGCGAGGCCCAAGCCATCCGCGACGCGCGCGGCTACTGACCGCCGATCGCCCCGCCCCGCCGGCGCCCCCTCCGCTTACGGCGTTCGCGCGAGGAACTCCGACGCAATCCGCGCGATGTCGCGGTGCTCGACGTCCGCCGCGTCGTTCATGGCGCGCATGTCGTCGGCGCTGATGCGCCCGCCGAGCCGCTCGAGCGCGGCACGCACGCGCGGATACTGCAGCAGCGTCTCGGCGCGCGCGACCGGCGCCGCGTCGTACGGCGGGAAATAGTGCCGGTCGTCCTCGAGCTGAACGAGATCGAGCGCCTTGATCAGACCGGCCGTCGCATCGCCGGCGATCATGTCGACCTGCCCGGACGCGAGGGCGCGGTAGGTCAGCGTCAAATCCATCACGAGCGGCGCCGCCGGAAAATGGAACCCGTACGCCTTCGCCAGCCCCGGATAGCCGTCCGGACGTTCGACGAACTCGTAGCCGAATCCGGCGCGCCAGCGCGGCGACGCGCGCGCGGCGTCCTCGATCGTCCGCAGATGCTGCGTGCGCGCATCGGCGCCGCGCACGAGGATCGCGAACGTGTTGTTGAACCCGAGCGGCGGCAGCAGCGCCCGGCCGGAACGCGCGTACAGATCGCGCACCGTCGTGAACACGCGCGTCGCGTCGTTGGCGACCGGCTGGTGGAAGATCGCCGTGAGCGCCGTTCCGGTGTACTCGACGTAGACGTCGATGTCGCCGCTGCGCAGCGCGCGCTCGCAAATCAGCGTGCCGCCGAGGTTCAGCCGCCGGTCGACGGCGAACCCCTCGCGCTCGATCGCCTGCGCGATCAGCTCGCCCAGCACCAGCTGCTCGGTGAAGTTCTTCGACCCGACGACGATCGACGTCCGCGAATGGCGCGCTTCGATCCCGCTGACGCCCGCGGCGGCAATCAGCAGCAGCGCCGTCGCCGCGACGACCGCCGGCCCCTGCGTGCGGCGCCGCGCGGTCAGCTGGCGCTCGGCCCACAGCAGAAGCGCGTCGACGACGAGCGCGAGCAGCGCCGCCGGGATGGCGCCGGCGAAGATCACCGTCGTGTCGACCATCGACAGGCCGCGGTAGATGTACTCCCCGAGGCCGCCGGCGCCGATCGCCGCCGCAATGGTCGCCGACCCGACGCCGACGACGGCGGCGACGCGCACACCGGCGACGATCGACGGCAGCGCGAGCGGCAGCTCCACGCGCCGCAGCAGTTCGCGATCGGTCATGCCCATCGCGACGCCCGCCTCGCGCACCACCGGATCGATTCCCCGCAGCCCTGCGATCGTCGTCCTGACGATCGGCAGCAGGCCGTAGAGAATCAGGACGACGAGCGCGGCACGCGCGCCGACGCCGCCGATCAGCGGCACCGGCAGCAGGAACCCGAACATCGCCAGGCTCGGGACGGTTTGGACGATGTTGGCGATGCCGACGAGCGGCGACGCGAGCCGGGGCCGCCGCGCAGCGGCGATCCCGAGCGGCACGCCGATCGCAATCGCGACGAGCGTCGACGAGGCCACGAGCAGCACGTGCTGCGCCAGCAGGGTGGCCACTTCGGTCCGGTGCGTCGACCAGAACTGCAGCAGCGCCGTCATGCGCGTGGCACGCCGCGGCGCGCCTCGGAATCGGCCGGCCCCAGCGCGGCCCTGAGCTTTTCGAACGGATCCAGCAGCCGTCGCACGCGCGCGTCGCCCGACGCGGCGATCGCGAGCGGGTCGCCGAACGCGATCAGCTGCCCGTCTTCGAGCACGCCGATGCGGTCGCCGAGCGCAAACGCCTCGCCCATGTCGTGTGTGACGATGATCACCGTCTTGCGCAGGCGCTCCTGGATGCGGCGGAACTCCGCGTGCAGCTCGCTCCGCGTCAGCGGATCGAGCGCGCCGAACGGCTCGTCCATCAGCAGGACCGGCGGATCGGACGCGAGCGCGCGCGCCACGCCGACGCGCTGCCGCTGACCGCCCGAGAGCTCGTCCGGCCAGCGCGCGGCGAACTGCGGCGCGGGCATGCCGACGAGATCGAGCAGCTCGTCGGCCCGTCGATCGATCCGCTCGCGCGGCCAGCGCTCGAGCTCCGGAACGACGCCCACGTTGCCGCGCACGGTCATGTGCGGAAACAGCCCGACGTCCTGGAGCACGAACCCGACACGACGCCGCAGGGCGATCGGGTTCCATTCGCGCGTGTCGCGGCCGTCCACGACCACCACGCCGGCGTCAGGAAGCAGCAGGCGGTTGATCAGCTTGAGGATCGTCGTCTTCCCGGCGCCGCTGCGCCCGACCAGCGCGAGCACGACGCCCGCGTCGAGGACGAGCGAGAAATGGTCCAGCACGCGCCGTCCGCCCGGGCGCGCGAACGACACGTCGCGGAATTCGATCGCGGGCGGCATCGGCCTTGAAACGGTACCACCGGAGGCGCGGCATGCCAAAACAGTCGAGACCCGACGATCAGAAGGAAGAGATGCCCAACCAGGCGGCCAACAAGGAGCCGGCGGAGGGCTCGCGCGACACCATCCTGAACCACGACGACGGCGGGGGCATCACGAACCGGCCGCGGTCGGAAGAGGACGCCAACCAGGAGCGCGTGCCGCCGCGCGGCGAACACAAGGAGGGGTCACATGCGTAACGACGCCCGACCCGTCGGCCACGACGAGCCGCCGATCCCGGAACCCCGCGAGGATCCGCGCGACTCGGTGACCCACGATCGTCAGTCGCACATCATCAACCGTGAGGCGGAGGACAACGCGCGCCGCGACGACGCCGACGTCGATCCCGCGATGCCCACGGGCGACTCGACGCTGCGGACGAACATCTAAACCCGGCGTCACCGGACGCTAGAAACGCACGAAGAGCGACGCCGAGATCATCGGCGCAACGTGCGTACGGCCATCGACCGCCACGGCCTTCGGCCGCACGCGCGCGTGCGCGTCGATCCGAAGGCCGATCGACCTCACTCTTCCTTCGCGGACACGCAGCACCCTCTCGAGGCCGCCGCCGAGATCGACCAGCGCGCCAGCATCGGCAAGCGTCGCGGCCTGGTGGAGCTGGCGGACGTACGCCGCCCCCGCCGTGACGAACGGCGTCGTGCGCGTCTGCGCGGCGCGGCGGACGAGAAACCACGACGCGGCGCCGCCGACGGTAAACTCCTGCAGCTGTTCGTCCGCCGTGACGGCTGCCGCTCCCTCGACGTCGTCGGCCGTCGTCACGCGCAGCTGCGGACGCGCGTACGATCCCGTCGCCTCGACGTCGAGACGAGTCGAAAGGCGGACTGCCACGCGCGCTTCGACAACCGGCGTCGACGCCAGCTCGCGCGAGAAGCCGAACACCGTTCGCGCCGTGTTGTTGCCCTGCGTCTCGGTCGCCTCGACCGCCGACATCGCCGCGCTCCCGATCCAGCCGGCGCCGACGCCAACCTCCACGCGACCGTCGGGCGGCTGCGCGGCAGCGGTCGACGCCGAGGCGATTGCAATCGCCGCGACTACCACGCACGGCCGCAGCCTCATTTCGGCACCACGCCGATCGCCACCGCGCCGGTGTCGCCTCCGCGCGGCACCACGACCAGGCGATCGAGAAACGCGACCCGAAAATTCAGATCGACCGTCGCGGAGCTGCTGAAGAAGCTGTCGAGATCGGCATCGTCGAGCGGTTCGACGCGGACGATGTGCGGGCCGGGCGAGAGCCCGCCGATCGAAAACTCGCCCTGGGCGGTCAGCGCGAACCCGCCGACCATCTGTCCCGTCGCCACGTCGATTGCGACGACGTGCGCGCCGAACAGCGGCTGCCCTGCCTTGGCCACGCGGCCCGACAGGCTGCCGAGCCCTGCCGCGTCGGCCGTCGGGTAGAGATCCGTGATGCCGGCGATGTCGTCGGCTTTCAACGTGCGCGCGGCGATGCTGCCGGCCGTGAACGCGATCGGAAACATCACCGCTTCGGCCGAGATGACGACGCGGCCGCCGCCGTCGCGCAGTTCGGTCTCGCCGAGCGCCGAGTGCCCGAGTCCGCCGAAATGGCCGATCTCGTGCGTGGCGATGCTCTGCAGATCGTACTTGCCGCTCTCGCCGTTCGGCGCGACCGACCAGGCGAACGACGCGTTGAAGAAGATATCGGACTCGATCACCTCGCCGGTCGCGTCGTCCAGGACGAAGTCGGTGGACGCGAGGACGCGATCGAGGTCCGGCCGCGCGCGGAAGCCGAGGACCGAGAGGCCGTCGTCGTCTCCGGGCTGCGCCGACGTGACGCCGGCGAACTGGTACGCGATCGTCGCGGTCGGCACGGCCTCCCACGTCGCGAACGCTTTCGCGATCGTCGACTCGAAGTCCGCCGGCGTCACGCCGGGCAACGCGCTCTGGGCGTTGACGTAGTAGCGCGGCGTCTGCGCCCACTTCACCGTCACCGTCTTGCCGTTCACCGTCTGGCCGAAATGCAGGTACGCAAACGCCGGCTGCGGCTGCACGAGCGCCAGCAGCAGGGCGACCAGGCGCTTCATCGCGCGCCCGCGAGCGCGCGGACGCGCGTTTCGAATTCGTCCAGCGCCATCGGGATGGGCGACCGATCGCCGCGGACGATCCGGACCGGTCCGGACGCCGATGGCCACATCGCCGGAGACGTCACGACCCAGCCCGTGTCGCGCGTCAGCAGCAGCCGGTACACGCCCTGGCTGAAGCCGACCAGATGCGGAATCGCCGGACCGTTGGCGCCGAGAAAGACCACCACGTGGTCGTCGACGGCAAACTCCGGCGCGCCGACGAACACGCTGCGGAAGCGCCCGAGGCGCCCCCCCGGCACGCGGAACTGCACCGCCGCGCCGAGGTTGCCCTTCACGTACCGTTCGACCTCCAGCGTCACGAGCGTTTCGATCGCCCGGTGATCGTCGGTCCACCGCGCGTCGACGCCGACGACGCGGCCGCGGGCGATCGCCACGGCATCGTGCGAGAGCTCGCCGAGGTCCGCGGGCACCAGCGTCGTGGCGCCGACCGACGACGCGGCGAGCAGACAGGACAGGAGCAGGGTCAGTGTGCGCATCATGTTCGTTCCCCGACGAGACGCAGGATCGCTTCGGCCGCGCGGCGGCTCGCGCCGGCGCCGCCGAGCCGCTCGCGCACCCGCGCCAGGCCCTCTCGAATGCGCGCCGCACGCCGGCGGTCGGTGAGCATCGCGATCGCCTCGCGCGCGACCGCGTCGGGTGTGAACGCGTCCTGCACGAGTTCGGGCACGATCGGCTCGCCGGCGATGAGGTTGACCATCGCGATCGACTCCACGCGCACGAGATGCCGCGCGAGGCGATACGTCATCGGCGACACGCGATACACGACGACCATCGGCGTGTCGTGGAGCGCCGCCTGGATCGTGGCGGTGCCGGACGCCGTCAGCGCGACGTCGGCCGACGCGAGCACGGTGTCGGTGTCGCCCTCGATGGTCGTCCAGCGACGCGCGGGGCCGACCACCGCGTGCGCGGCGCCCGCGTCGGCTGCCGCCTCCGCAAACACCGCGTCGTCGAGGTGCGGCGCGCGCGCGACGACGAACTGGACGGCCGGAACGGCGGCGCGAATCCGATCCGCCGCGGCGAGCAGGTCGGGCAGGATCCTCGACACCTCGTTCGCGCGGCTGCCCGGCAGGATCGCCACCGTCGGCGCGCCGGGCGACAGGCCGTGCGCGCGCAGGAACTCGGCGCGCGGCGCGCTGACGGCGGACAACTCGACGAGCGGGTGGCCGACGAACTCGGCGGGGACGCCGCCCTCGCGGTAGATCGCCTCTTCGAACGGAAAGATGACCAGGACGCGATCGGCAAACGCGCGGATCGTCTTCAGCCGCCCCCGGCGCCACGCCCAGATCTGCGGGCTGATGTAGTAGATCACCGGAATGCCGAGCCGCTTGACGCGGCGCGCCAGCCGGAAATTGAAGTCGGGAAAGTCGATGGCGACGAGCGCGGCGGGACGCTCGCGCTCCGCGGCGGCGACGAGCGCGCGCATCGCCGCGAAATACTCGCCGAGCTTCGGCAGGACTTCGGTCAGCCCCGTCGCGGCCAGACCGCGGTAGTCGACGACGAGACGGCCACCCGCGGCGGCCAGTTGCGGGCCACCGAGACCGAACACGTCGATGCCGGGATCGATCGCGCGCAGCTGGCGGACCAGCGCCCCGGCATACAGATCGCCCGACGCTTCGCCGCACGACAGCAGCAGGCGCGCGCTCAAGACGCCGGACGCGTGAACAGCGTTGGGTCGACGCGCGGATTCACCTTGATCTCGCTGACGCGCCGCTCCAGCTTCAGCTCGCCGGCGCTCCGCACCGCGCGGAACGCGAACTGAATGCCGTCGACCGCGCGGTAGTCCGAGAACGTTTCCTCGATCACCGCGCCGCCGGGCCCTCCGACGAACGCCTGTTTGACGACGAGGCCGCTGGCCGGATCGAGGTTCAGCACGACCGGGTTGAGATCGCGCGCCGACAGCTCGAGCGCGTGGGTGACATGGCCTTCGGCATCGCGCACGTCCGGCAGCGCCCGCGGCGTCACGTTGCCGTCCTTCGCGGCCAGCAGCAGCGCCAGCACGTCGCGCCGAAGCCCGTCGCGCGCGTCGCGCGCCAGCGACTCGGGTCCGCGCTGCACGCCGCGCGCATCCTTGATCCACGTGTCGATTCCGTCGAAGCCCTGGACGACCAGGCCCTGCGGTGTCTTCGTTTCGATCCGGAAGCGGCCGGGATACTGGATGTAGTTCGTCGATTCGGCGGAGCTGGTGCGCTCGCCGCTCGTGCTGGTCAGCGTCTGCCTGACGACGATCGTGCGGACGGCGCGCAACTTGTCGAGGCCGCCCTTCGCGGCAATCGCCCAATCGACGAGGGCCAGCGCGCGGCTCGCCTCGGCGTTGGCCGCCTGCACGGGCGCGTAGCCGACCGGCGCGAATGCCTTGAAGGGCTGCGCTCCGCGGGCGTACCCGCCTCCTCCGCCGACTTCACCCGCTTCATCGGGTGCGGCGCTGCCGGCCGCCGCGCCCGCCCGGCGTTCCTCGCGTTTGAAATCGGCGGCGGTCAGGTCGAGATCGGTCAGCGCCACCGTCTCGTATTGCGCGAAGCCGATGCCCCGAAGCTGCGACGCGAACGCCGACGCGTTGCCGACCAGCACGATCGACAGCCGATCGGGCCGCAAGTACTTCTGCGCGACCCGCTGGATGTCGTCGACGGTCACCGCGTTGACGCGGTCGCGGAACGTCTGCAGCTCCTGGACCGGCAGGCCGTAGAACAGCACGTTCATCACCTGCATGGCGATCGAGTTCGGCGTTTCGATCGTCAGCGGGAAGCTGCCGGTCAGATAGGCCTTCGCGTCGATCAGCTCGATCTCGCTGACGCGCTCGCGCTGCAGCCGCCAGAACTCGTCGACGATGAGCCGGAGCACCTCGCCGGTGGCTTCGGATCGCGTGTTCGTCTCGGCTTCGACGTCGCCGCTCTCCTTCAGCGTGTCGAAGCTCGCCTGCGCGCCGTACGTCAGCGCGCGCTGCGTGCGCAGCACCTGGTGCAGGCGGTTGCTCCCCTCGCCGCCGAGGATCCGGATGGCGAGATTCAGCGCCATGTAGTCGGGGCTCGTGCGCGGCACCCCGATATGCCCGACGCGCACCTCGGTCTGCACGGCGTCGGGCTTGTCGACGACGAGGAGGCGGCGCGTCGGTTCGGGCGGTGCGATGAACTTGTCGGCGGCGACCTCCTTCTTCTCCCAGTCGCCGAACACTTTCTTCGCGGTCGAAAACGCGTCCGCGGCGCTGACGTCGCCGACGATCGCGAGGATCGCGTTGTTGGGCACGAAGTACTTGTCGTGGAAGGCGGCCAGATCGTCGCGCGTGATCGCGCGCAGCGTCTCCGGCGTTCCCGTTTCCGGCATGCCGTACGGATGGAATCCGTAGACGAGGCGGTCGAAGACCGAATTGGCGACCCATTCCGGATCCTGGAGGCTCACCTGGAGGCTCGACAGCGTCTGGTTCCGCTGCCGATCGAGCTCGGCCTGATCGAGCGTCGGATGCCGCGCCATGTCGGACAGCAGCCGCATGCCGATTTCGACGCCGTCCTTCATGACGGTCATGTTGACGAACGTCAGATCGCTGCCGGCGCCGGCGCTCATCTCCGCGCCGATGAAGTCGATCGTGTCGTTCAGCTGCTGCGCGGTGCGGGGACTCGGACCGGCCGTTCCCTGGTCGAGCAGCGATGCGAGCAGCCGCGCCACGCCGAGCTTCGCCTTCGGATCCTGCGCCGTCCCCGCGCGCACCAGCAGCCGCATCGTCACGGCCGGTTGTTCGTGGTGCAGCACGGCGACCACCTGGAGGCCGTTGGCGAGCGTCTGCACTTCGTACGGCGGGAAGTTGATGCTGCGAGCCGGCAGCGGCCGCGGCGGCGTTTCGCGCGGCCACGCGAGCTGCTGCGCGGAGGCGCCGAGGCCGATCGACGCGAGCGCGACCGTTGCGACGGCGGTCGCCATCGTCGCGGTTCCGAGCCCCCTCATTGCGCCGCCTTTCCCGACGGCATCAGCGTCAGCACCATCCGGTTCTCGGGCCGGAAGTACTTCTGCGCGACGCGCTGCACGTCGGCAACCGTCGTCGACTGGAAGATGTCGAACTCGCCGTCGGCGGTCCTGATGTCGCCGTGGATGACCACCGCGTGCGCGAGCTGCAGCGCCTTCTGCTGGTTCGACTCGCGGCCGAGAATGTAGTCGCGCGCGAACTGGTTCTTCGTCCGCTGCAGCTCGTGATCGGTGATCGGCTCGGTCTTCAGCTTCTCGATTTCCGCGATCAGCGCGTCGGCGACTTCCACCGTGGTGTGCGGCGGCTGGACGATCGCCACCGCGTAGAACAGGTTGGGATCCTCGATCAGGTTCGCGGTCCCGAACGCCGCCACCGCCATCTGCGTGTCGTAGACCAGCTTCTTGTAGATGCGCGAGCTCTGGCCGTCCGACAACACCTTGCCGACGATGTGCAGCGGATAGGAATCGGGATCGCCGTCGCGCGTGATGTGGTACGCGACGACGACGGCGGGCAGCGGCACGGCCGCGGCGATCGTCGCGCGCTTCTCCTTCGTCTGCGGCGGCTCCTGCGGAATGTCGCGCGGCACCGGCTTCGCGGCCTTCGGCACGCGCGCCATGTACTGGTTGACGAGCTGCAGCGCCTGCGGCGTCTCGAAGTCGCCCACGAGCACGAGCGTCGCGTTCGAGGGCACGTAGTACGTGTGGTAGAAGTCCTGCACGTCCTCGATCGACGCGGCGTCGAGATCCGCCATGCTGCCGATCGTCGGATGCTTGTAGGGGTGCGTCGTGAACGCCTGATCGTAGATGATCTCGTTCAGCCGCCCGTACGGCTGGTTGTCGACGCGCATCCGCCGCTCTTCCTTGACGACTTCGCGCTCCGACGTGAACGTCTCCTTGTCGACGCGCAGCGTGGCCATGCGGTCGGCTTCGAGCCACAGCATCATCGGCAGGTACTGCGCCGGCGCCGTCTCCCAGAACACGGTCTCGTCGTCCGTCGTGTAGGCGTTGCTCTGTCCGCCGACCGACGCAATCATCGACGTGTGCGCCTCGGGCTGGACGTTGCGCGACCCTTTGAACATCAGGTGCTCGAACAGGTGCGCAAACCCGGTCCGCCCCGGCTTCTCGTTCTTCGATCCCACGTGATACACGAGCTGCAGGTGGACGATCGGCGTCGAGTGGTCTTCCTCGAGGACGACCGTGAGCCCGTTCGGCAGCGTCATCAACTGGTAGTCGAGTTTCGCGGGGCGGACCGCCGCCGCGAGCGTCGCCGAAAACGCCGCCACCAGCGCCGCGGCGAGGACCTTGACCTGCATCCGGCGATTATCTACTGACTACGCGTATCCCCGCGAGCGCCCACTGCTCGGCATCGAGGCTGGTCGGATAGGCGTCGAACCGCCGCTCCACGCCGCCGAAGATCTCCAGCGCGGCACCTCGGCCGTTGATGCGGATCCCCGCCTGCCCGAGCCCGCCGTATTGCGTGCTGCGGTTGTACACCGCCGCGTCGACGCCGTACATCTCGCCGTCGCCGCGCACGAACACGCCCACGGTGGGCGTGATCGGATGCCGCGCGAGCAGGTGCAGCTCGCCGAACCACCGATAGTCGACATACGAGTGCTGGTTGACCCAGCCGCCTTCCACGTCCGCGTCGACGGTGGTGTCGCCGAGCTTGATGCGGTGCAGCAGCCGGCCGGCGATCTCGTTGTAGGCGATCGCCGGCAGCTTCAGCCGATCGCTGAGGTGACGGGACAGGTGATGAAAGACGAACACGGCTTCGGTCGAATCGCCCACCCGAAGCGACGCGTTCCCTTCCAGCGTGTAGTTGCCCTGGTTCGGATCGAAGATCCGCAGCTCGTTGCCGAGCACCGCTTCGTAGTCGATGCGCGCGCCGAGTCGGCCGTACCCGTAGTCGACGACGTCGAACTGGCCGCCGAAGTGCGTGTCCCAGCTGAATCGCTGGTTGTCGATCGCCAGCGCGCTGGCCGCGAGCTGAAAGTCGTACCGCGGCAGGAACTCGATCCCGTTCGAGGGCGTGACGACCGGCTGGAGCAGTTGAGCGGATGCGGGCGCGGCGACGAGCCACGCGAGGACGGCGGCGGCGCTAAGTTTTCGCAAGCTTCTCCTCGAGTTCGGCGATGCGTTGCTCGAGCTCTTCGACGCGGCGCTTGAGCGCGGGCAGCTGACGGTAGACGACCGTCGCGCGCCGCCACGTGTCGTGATCGATCGCGGGATGGCCGGTGACGAATCGATCGGGATCCACCGACTGCAGGACGGCGCTCTTGGCGCCGACCTTGGCGCCGCGCCCGACGGTCAGGTGCCCGCTGACGCCGGTCTGCCCGGCCAGCATCACGTCGTCTTCGATCGTGGAGCTGCCGGCGATGCCGGCCTGCGCCGCGATGAACACGCGTCGGCCGACGACGACACCGTGCGCGATGTGCACGAGGTTGTCGATCTTCGTGCCGGCGCCGATCCGGGTGGCGCCGACCGCGGGGCGATCGATCGCCGCGTTCGCGCCGATCTCCACGTCGTCCTCGATCACGACCGTCGCCTGCTGCGGGATCTTGACGTGCGTGCCGTCGTCGTCGGTGGCGAAACCGAAGCCATCGCTCCCGACGACGACGCCGTCGTGCAGGAGGACGCGGTGACCGATCGTCACGCGATCGCGAATCGAGCACTGCGAGTGCACGATGCAGCTGTCGCCGATGGTCACGCCGGCGCCGATGACGACGTTCGGAAACACGACGGTGCGCGCGCCGATCGAAGCGCCCGCGCCGATCGAAACGAACGCGCCGATCGATACGTCCGGACCCAATGTCGCGTCGGCCGCGATCGAGCAGCTCGGGTCGATGCCGGAAGGCGGCAGCGGCGCGGTGGCGAACAACGAGAGCGCACGGGCGAACGCCGCATACGGATTCGAGCACCGCAGCAGCGCGCAGCCAGACGGCGTCAGCCCTCGGGCCAACTCGCGGCTGACGAGGACGGCGGAAGCGCCGGTCGACCTCAGCTGGTCGAGATACCTGGTGTTGGAGAGGAACGACAGATCGCCGGCCGCCGCCTGCTGCAGGCCCGCGACACGTGAAATCTCGACGGACGGATCTCCCTCGAGCGCACACCCGAGCCGGTCGGCGATCTCCTGAAGCTTCAAGGGATTTGAGGATATCCTAGCATCCTCAAATCCCCGGATGGGCTAGACGGAGGTTCGCCGTCCGCTCACCAGATTGACGATGAACAGGACGATGGCGATCACGAGCAGGATGTGAATGGCGCCCGCCGCGACCTTGAACGCGAGACCGAGGGCCCAGAGGATCAAGAGCAGGACGATCAGAGTCCAGAGCATGTGCGCGCCTCCTGGACCGTCGCTCCGCAAGTGACATGCCACCGATTGACCTGATGCTGCGCTTGCTGCTCGCGGCCGCACTCGGCGCCGCGATCGGCGTCGAACGCGAGCTGAGGCGGAAGCCGGCTGGGCTTCGCACCAACATCCTGATCGCGCTCGGCTCCGCCCTGTTCACCACGATGTCGATCGATCTCGCGACGAGCGGCGGCACGCCGGATCGGATCGCCGCTCAGATCGTGACCGGCATCGGCTTCCTGGGCGCCGGAGCGATTCTGCGGAGCCGCGGAGAGGTCCACGGGATGACCACCGCCGCGACGATCTGGGTGAACGCCGCGGTCGGGATGGCCGCCGGCGCCGGCGCGTACACGACCGCCACGCTCGCCACGGTGATCACTCTCGTCGTCCTGGCGGTGCTGGGGCCTGCGGAGGATTATTTCGAACGCCGCTCTTCTTCACCCGCTGCGGCTGACGAGGCGGCGAGACGAGGGCGGGACGACCGGCCTTCTCCCACGCACCGACGATGAGGCCGGCAGTCGCAGAGATCGCCTGTCCGAGCTGATCCTCGAGGACCCCTTTCACCCCGGCCAGAAATTTGTCGAAGTATTCGTCGTCGTAGACGTCCTTGCCGGCGGCCGCCGATTTGTCGGCCGCGAGCACTCGGTCGACGAGCCGATTGCTGGCCAGCAGCGTGTCGAAGGCGGCGTCGCGCGGGTTCGTGATCGGCCGCAGGGGCGGCGGCGTGATCGTCAGCTTCGATTCGTAACGCTCGAACAGCGCGCTTTCGAACCGCGCGTGCACGCCGTCCTGGCCGGTCGCCAGCCCGTCGTAGTTGTCGGTGGCGTGCAGCGGCTGCGTCGCGTCCTGGATGTAGTGCGCCGCGATCGCGGAGAACAGGACGACGTTGTTGGCGGCGAACCCTCCGCGCGGGAACGCCTCGAACGCGCGGCGGAGGTTGCCGAACTCCTCTTCCTGGCGCCACGGCAGCGTGCCGTAGCGGCGCAGCGTCTCGACGCCGAACTTCTCCACCGCGGCGTCGTAGTCGCGCGGCAGCGCCGTGAACGGATAGGGACCGTACTCCTTCACGCCGAAGTCGACGAAGTGGTTCGGATCCTCCGGCCAGCCGATCGCGCGCCACAGGTCGGGATCGATGACGCGCATGACCGCTTCGTCGCGATGCGCGTCGAAGAAGGGCTTCAGCTGCGGCGGCAGCAGATCGATCGCGCGCCGCATGATGTAGCGGTGCGCCGACGAGCCCCACGCGAACGCCGGTGCCGGCGCGAGCGACGATGCGATCAGGACGAACGCGACGAGGAGCGCTTTGCGCATACGGATATGTTACTGTCGCGCGAGGACACACGTCGTCTCCCACACCATCGGCGTGGCGTTCATGACGGCGAAGTCGGCGTTGGTCGGGTGCGTCCAGACGCTGAACACCATCTTCATCGGCCGAAGACGGCGCGGATCTGCGGGCGGCAGCGTCGCCCGATAGGCATCGAACCAGAGATACGCGTACTGGGGATCGCAGAACTGCGCGACCAGCGCGTCTCGATAGAGAAAATCGGTCAATTGCTGATCGACGCGTTCGGTCGACGCCAGCGCGATCTCGCGCCATTCTCCTGTCGGCTGCTGCTCGTAGGCGGCCGTGCGGTGGCGATACAGCGCGAATTCGACTTCGTTGAACACGTGGACGAATCCCAAACCGGCGACCATCGGGGCGTGGCGGCGGATGACCTCGCCGCGCAGCGGATCCTGGATACCGACCCACTCTCCGACAAACGCTGCCGTCAACAGAACCATGCCGAGAAGCAGCGCTGCGGCAAATCGTCCTTGTTTCAACTCAGCGACGGGCGACCCGCCCGACGGCGCGGGCATCGCGCTGTTCCAGAACACAAGTCCCCAGAGAACGACCTCGTAGGCGCCCAACTGCTTCAAGTGCAGGACCACGGTCGCGATCGCGAAATACATCAGGCCCCAGACGATCACGAAGCCGCGCGTCACACGCGAGAAGAGCGCGAGCGGCAGCAGACACAGCTGCCACACGAGCATGCCGTACGTGGTGATTCGCGAGAACACGAGGAGCGCCGCGGGCGCATCGTGGTAAAGGCGCTGAGCGAGCGGCGCCCATGTCGGATTCGCGATCGGCGACAGGAACAGGACGGCGGTCATCGCCCCGCTTCGCCACGTCGGCGACGCGAGGTGCTGCCACGCCGAATACAGGGACAGGATCGCGTATGCGACGAGTGCAAGCGCTTGCCCGACGTGCAGCCGGTCGAGTTCCGGAGGGCCCCAGAACCCATACAGGCGTCGCCAGAGCGCGCCGATTCGCGTCGGACGGCGAAGCAACCATGCGTCAATCGAGCATGTGTAGCCCGCCGGCGTCACCAGCAGCGGAATGAGGCAGTTGGCAGCCACCAGCGACCCGAGGCTGTAGGTGCCGGCGGTGACGTCGATGACGAGGTTCAGACCGAGTGCGAGGGCAAGAGCCGCAAGCGGCGTCGCAATTCCCACCGCCAGCATGCCGCTCATCAGGCACCCGCTCGCGAGCGCGATCTGCACGGCCGGCTCGGTGTGATGGCGCGCGGCGGCGACCTCGGGATAAAACCGAGCGAACAGCAGCACGGATAACAGGACCCGCAGCAGGTCGAGCCGGAACAACGCGGCGCTCAGGTCATCGGAACGGACGAATCCGACCCTTCTGAGCCCGCGGGCGGCGAGCCTGATGGCCGTCGCCACGAAATGGCGCACCGGCTCGAACGCCCGCCCCACCCGGACGGCACAGAAGATCGCCGCCGCGACACAAGCCTGGATCAGAGGGCGGAGGGCGGCTGTTGTCAATCGGCTCGTCCGACGTTTCCGTTCCCTGGAGACACGCGACATCGTACACGGCCGAGCGGCATGCCTGCGATCAATTCACGACCGACTCCGTGTCGGCCTCGACGTCTCCACGAATTCGCCGGCATAATGTTTTGATTGGACAACGTCACCCACACGCTGTTCGGGCTGACGCTCGCGCGCACGCCGCTCGGCCGCGCCGGGCGCGGCACCACCGCGGCGCTCGTGATCGCGTCGAACGCCCCCGACGTCGACGTCATCTCGCTCGCGCGCGGCGGCGCGAGCTACATGCACTGGCACCGCGGTCCCACGCACGGGCCGTTCGGCGTGGTCGGCCTCGGCCTCGTCAGCGCGGCGATCGCGTGGTGGTGGGCTGGCCGTCGCGAGGAAGCGGAGCGCCCGCGCTTCGCCATGCTCGCCGTCGTCGCGATGCTCGGCGTGGCGCTGCACATCCTGATGGATCTGCCGACCTCCTACGGGACGCGGCTTCTCAGCCCCTTCGACTGGCACTGGTACGCGTTCGACTGGCTGCCGATCGTCGACATCTACCTGCTGATCGCGCTCGTCGCCGGACTGTTCTTCGGGCGCCGCTCGCCGGCCGCGCGGCGCCGCAACGCGGCCATCGCGCTCGTGCTGATGGGGGTGAACTACGGGTTGCGCGGCGCCTCGCATCACGAAGCGCTTGCGCTCGCGCCGCGCCTGTTCGGCCCGACGCTCCCCGCGCGCTGCCCTGACGCGCCGGGCACCGCGTCCGCCCTGGACTGGTGGCCCAGGAGCCGGAACCCGCGACCGGCGACCTCGGAGGCCGGCGCGCGGCGATGCCTCGTGGAGATCGCGGCGGTGCCGACCTTCCTGTCGCCGTTCGACTGGCGCATCATCGCGCAGGCGTCGAACTCGTACGACGTGCGCGACATGAGCCTCACCGACGCGCGGTTCCGCAACCCGGCGTCGCCCGACGAAGTGCTCTGGCGGCAGACCGTCCGCTACCCGAACATCTGGACGGCGGCCGCGGTCCGCGCGGCGTCGGCGCCGCTCGCCCGGATCTTTCTCGGGTTCTCGCGCTTTCCGGCGGCGCGCGCGTTCACCGACGGCGCCGGCGTGACGACCGTGCGCTTCATCGACATGCGGTTCGCCGCCGGCCTCGTCGCCATCGAACAGCCGGTGCGCCGGTCGCAGCCGTTCAGCGTGACGGTCCACGTCGCCGGCGACGGGCGCGTGATCGACGAATCGCTGGGTCGCTGATGCCGCGGCTCGGCGCGCACATGTCGGTCGCCGGCGGCCTGCCGCGCGCGGTCGATCGCGCCGTCGCGCACGGCTGCGAGGCGCTGCAGATCTTCGCGAAGAACGCGAGCCAGTGGCGCGGCCGCGAGATTCCGGCCGCCGAGATCCGCGAGTTCCGCGCGAAAGTGAAGGCGTCGGGCATCCGGCCCGTCGTGTCGCACGCGAGCTATCTGATCAACCTGGCGACGACGAACCGCGCGCTGCGGCGGCAGTCGATCGCGGCCATGGGCGACGAGCTCGATCGCGCCGAAGCGCTCGGCCTGCTCGGCGTCGTGCTCCATCCGGGCTGCTACACGGCCGGCAACGAAGCCGACGGCCTCGCTCTCATCGCCGACGGGCTGCTGGCGCTGCTGCGCGCGCGCCGCCGCGGCCGCACGATGGTGCTGCTCGAACAGACGGCGGGTCAGGGCACCGCGCTCGGCGCCACGTTCGAGCAGTTGGCCTCCATCATGGCGAAGATGAACGACCACCGGCGCGTCGGCGTGTGCCTCGATACGTGTCATCTGCTCGCCGCCGGCTACGACTTGACGACCGACGAGGGCTACGCGTCGACGTTCGCGCAGTTCGAACGGCTGATCGGGATCGAGCGGCTGAAGGCGTTCCACCTGAACGACTCGAAGCGGCCGCTCGGCAGCCGCGTCGATCGCCACGAACACATCGGCGACGGCTTCGTCGGGCTCGGCGCGTTCCGCCGCATCGTGAACGATCCGCGGTTCCGGGATCTCCCGATGATGCTCGAGACCCCGAAGACGGAGGGGCGATCGCCCAACGTGATCGCGGTCGATCCGCTCGACGAACGAAACCTCAACACGCTGCGGCGTCTCGCCGGCCGGGCGTAGCGTCTCCATGCAGGGCGATCAGGAGCCGGGCCGCGGCAGCGCGTCTCACGGTTGCCGCAGCACGTCGGCCGGATCCAGGCGCGAGGCGCGATAGGCCGGCACACACGCGGCGATCAGGCCGACGAGGGCGAGCACCACGGCCGCGACCGCGAACGCGACAGGATCGCGGGGCGACACGCCGAACAGCAGCGACGCCGCGAATCGCGACAACGACAGGCCGAGCAGCGCGCCGGCGCCGATCCCGACCGCCACGAGCGCGGCCACGCGCGAGATCACCTGGGCCAGGACGCGCGACGGCTGCGCGCCCAGCGCGAGGCGAATGCCGATCTCCGATCGCTGTCGCGCGACGGTGTACGCCGTCACCCCGTACAGCCCGATGGCGGCGAGCACGAGCGCCAGCGCGCCGACGACCGTCGAGAGGGCGGCGACGAGCCGATCCTCCGCGAGCGCCTCGTCGACCTGGTCGGCGACCGGCCGGAACGTCGTCCGCATCTCCGGATTGGCGGCGGCGAACGCGGCCGCGAGATCGTGCGTGAGCGCGCGGGGCGAGGCGGACCTCGATCGAATCGACAGAAAGTAGCTGGTCCACATCACGGGACCGTCGAACTGCTCGAGCGGCAGATAGATCGCGGGCGTCGACCTCTCGCGGACCGAGCGGAACACCGCATCGCCGACGACGCCGACGATCGTGCGGGTGTCGTAGGGAATGTCGCCGGCGATCGGCACGCGGAACGACAGCGCCAGTCGCGTGCCGACGGCGTCGGCGCGTGCGCCGAGCAGGCGCCGCACGAACGCGTCGTTGACGATCATCGCGTGCGGCCGGTCGGGCGTATCGCGGTCGTCGAAGTCGCGTCCGGCGCGAAGCGGGATGCCTTCGGCGGCGAACCAGCCGGGCGTCACCGTATCGATCTGCGAAACCGCCTCCGCGTCGTCGGCCGGCTTCGTCCCCGGAGCCGACACCACGAAATCGCCGAACATGCCGCCGATGAGCGGCGGATTCGCCGAGCCGCCCGTCGCCGCGACGCCTGGAACGGCGGCAGCGACGTCGGCCAGGCGACGGTAGAACGCCTTCCGCTCGCCCGCCGCCACGTTCGGCGCCGTGACGGTCGCGGTGACGACGCGATCGCGATCGAACCCGAGCGGCGCGCGCACGAGCTCCGAGAACGTGCGCACGAACAGGCCGGCGGCAGCGATCAGCGCGAGCGAGGTGGCGACCTGCGCGACGAGCAGCGCGTTCGACAACCCGCCGCGCGCCGCGCCAGCCGTGCCGCGGCCGCGCGCGTTCAGCTGCTCGATCGGGTCCACGTGCGCCGCGCGCCGCGCCGGCATGACGCCGAACAACAGCGCGACGACCGTCATCGTGCCGGTGGTGAACGCGAACAGCCGCCAGTCGAACGACAGGTCGAGAACGACGCGTGCGGACGCGGTCGAGAGCGCGGCCGTGATCGCGCGCTCGGCCCCCGCGGCGAACAGCAGGCCGACGGCGGTGCCGCCGGCCGCCATGGCGAGGCTCTCGACGAGCACCGGGCGCGCGAGCTGCCACCGCGAGGCGCCGAGCGCGACACGAACGGCGAGCTCGCCGCGGCGCGCCTCGCCGCGGGCGAGCAGCAGGTTCGCGAGATTCGCCGACGCGATCAGCAGCACGAGCGCGGCGATCGCCAGCAG
>Ga0070741_10003214_pt1 | contig 41169 bp, 38 predicted proteins | sample Coa_R1_4_FD_66440 | JGI IMG/M metagenome (GOLD analysis project Ga0070741, IMG submission 66440) | Surface soil microbial communities from Centralia Pennsylvania, which are recovering from an underground coalmine fire - Coalmine... | ecosystem: Environmental > Terrestrial > Soil > Unclassified ... | reverse complement strand
CCGGCGAACACGCGCAGGCCGGTGACCGGGCAGGTGCGGGACCGCTCCTCCCGGATGCCGGCGAGGATGCGGGGGACGGGCTCGGCGTAGGCCATCTCTGCTCTCCTCGGTCGGGCTCACCGGGTGACGGTGAGCGTTCCCTTCATGCCGGCGGCCTCGTGGCCGGGCACGCTGCAGTAGAAGACGTAGGTGCCCGCGGCGAGCTTCGCCCGCACGGTGGAGGTGCCCCCCGCGGTGACGACGGCGCCCTTGACGTCGACGCCGTTGCCCTTGATCGCCACGTTGTGCGGCACGGGCGAGGGGTTCTTCATCACGATCGTCACCGTTCCCGCCTTCGCCTCGAGCACGCTGCGGTCGAAGCGGAGCAGGCCCTTCGGGTCGGCCGTGAGCATCAGCGCGCCCGCGGTCGTGGCCGGGGAGGTGGCCGGGGAGGCGGGCGTCGCGGTCGCCTCCCCGGCCAGCGCCTTCTGCATCGCCGCCGGCGTGACGACGTCGATGAAGCCCCGCATGTCCTGGTGCCGGAGCCCGCAGAGCTCGTTGCAGACGATCAGGTACCGGCCGGGGGCGCCGACCGTGATGGAGACGCCGGAGGCGTGGTTGGGCGCCAGCTCGAGGTTGTAGTTGACGGTGCCGCCGACGAGCGAGAAGCCGTGCAGCACGTCAGCGGCGGACATCCAGATCCGGTAGCGCGTGTGCGCCTGCAGCACGAGGTGCGGGAACCAGGAGAAACGCGCCGCGAGCAGGTACCCGTCGCTGCCCGGCGGGACGTAGACCCGTCCGTCGGCGCCCCGGTGCTGCTGCGCGAATCTCGTCACCTGCGCCGCGAAGTCCTTCGTGCTGACGTAGCGGTAGGTGGAGGGGACGTTCTGCTTGCCCCAGATCAGCCAGCCGATCACGAAGGCGGACATGACCGCGGCGGAGGCCAGCACGAGCCAGAGGAAGACGCGCTCGTCGCGCGGCAGCCGCCGCGCCCAGCCGGGCGCCGGCGACGCGACGGGCGACTCGGGAGCGGACGTCACGGCGACACCCTGGGGATGCCGCCGAGGTAGCGGCTGAGGATCTCGAGCGTCGCCCAGACGAGGTAGAGGAACGAGATCGCGGCCGCGATCACCGTCCAGACCGGGAGGTTGTCGAGGATCGACTCGACGAAGCCCGTCCGCGCCGGCTCGGCGGCGGGCTCGGGACGCTCGGGCGGGGCCTGCTCGTCGAACGGCGTCGCGGTGCTCACGTGCGCTCTCCTCTCCTGGAGCCTTGTCGGGAGTGTCGGAGCCTACGAGCCCGCGTTCCTGATCAATCTTGATCAGGGGACGGGCCGAGCGCGGCTGTTCAATGGCCGCGATGCGCGTTCCCACGGTCGGCTTCCGGCTCGCCGCGCTCGCCGCGGCGCTCGCCGCGTGGGCGCTCGTCGCCGTCGGCGGCATCGTGCGGGTGACGGAGTCCGGGCTCGGCTGCCCCGACTGGCCGCTCTGCGACGGGCGCCCGCTGCCGCACGGCAGCAAGGAGCCGATCATCGAGTACAGCCACCGGGCGGTCGCGGGTCTCGTCACCGTCCTCGTCGCGCTCGTCGCCGTCTGGGCGTGGCGGCGCTACCGCGCGCGGCTCGACGTGCTCGTCCCCGCCGTCGCCGCGGCCGTGCTCGTGCCCTTCCAGGCGCTGCTGGGGGCGATCGTCGTCTGGCTCGAGCTGCCGAGCTGGATCGTCGGCGTGCACTTCGTGGTCGGCCTGATCTTCCTCGCCGCCGTCGTGGCCGCGGCCGGCGCCGCGTGGCGCCGCCCCGGCCGCGTCGCTGCCGGCGGCTTCGTGCGGCTCGCCTGGTGGGCGGCCGCGGCCGGCCTGCTGCTCGTCTCGCTGGGAGCCGCGGTCGTGTCCGCCCACGCGGACGAGGCGTGCGGACGCGACTGGCCCGACTGCAACGGCGCCTTCGCCGCCGGCGGCGCGGACGCCTGGCTGCAGGTCTCGCACCGCACGGCCGCCTACGCCGTCGCGGGTCTCGCCCTCTGGTTGGCGCTCTCGGCCTGGCGCGGGCGGGGGCCGCGCCTCGCGGGCGTCTCGCCGCTCGCGGCGGTGCTCGCCCAGATCGGCGTCGGCGTCGCCATGGTGCTCGCGGGCGAGGAGAGCGCGGCGCACGAGCCGCTCGAGATCCTCCACGTGGCGGGCGCGGGCACGGTGTGGGCGCTGCTCGTGGGGCTCGCTGCGCTCGTCGGTGCTCCCGCGGCGTCGCAGCGAGCGGGAGCTGCCGTGCCGGCGCGGGCGCGCTGAGGTGGGACGGCCGCCGCTCGTCGTCGCGTGGGAGGTCACGCGGGCGTGCCCGCTCGCGTGCGCTCACTGCCGGGCGCGAGCGCAGCACGCCGGTCACCCCGCGCAGCTCACGCACGAAGAGGGTCTCTCCCTGATCGACGACCTCGCGACGGCGTACCCGGGCGCGGTGCTGATCCTCACCGGCGGCGAGCCGCTCACGCGCCCCGACACGCTCGAGCTCGCCCGTGCGGGCACGGCCAGGGGGCTGCAGCTGGCGCTGTCCGTCGACGTCGGCTGGCTGCTCACGCCCGAGAGGTGCCGCGAGATCCGCGCGGCCGGCATCCGCGCTGTCTCCTTCTCGCTCCACTTCCCCGACGCCGAGCGCAGCGACCGCTTCGCCTCCACGCCGGGCTTCCACGCCGCCGCGCTCGAAGGGCTCGCGAACCTGCGCGCCGCGGGCCAGCACGTGCAGCTGCACACCACCGTGATGCGCTCGAACGCCGCGCTGCTGCCGCGGCTGCACCGGCTCGCAGGCGAGCTCGGCGCCGCAGCGTGGGAGCTCTTCTTCCTCGTCCCGACCGGGCGCGGCGAGCGCCTCGCCGGCGAGGAGCTCCAGCCCGCCGAGCAGGAGCGCGTGCTGCGCTGGCTGTACCGGCTGCAGCGCACGTCACCCTTCCCGGTCAAGCAGATCTGCGCGCCGCACTTCCGCCGCGTCGAGGTGCAGTCGGCGCGGGCGCGGGGCGAGCGCCGGCCGGCGCGGGTGACGGCCCGGCTGACGACGATGTCCCGCGGCTGCCTGGCGGGCAACGGCTTCGCGTTCGTGTCGCACGTCGGCGACGTCTGCGGCTGCGGCTTCCTGCCGCTCGCGGTCGGCAACGTCCGCGACCGACCCTTCTCGGCGCTGTACGCGGAGTCGCCGCTGTTCGCCGCCTTCCGCGACCCCTCCAGGCTGGGCGGGGACTGCGGCGCCTGCGAGTTCCGCGCCGTCTGCGGCGGCTGCCGCGCCCGCGCGTACGCGGCCACCGGCGACCCGCTCGCGGAGGAGCCCGACTGTGCCCACGAGCCGGCCGGCCTCGTGCCGGCGGCGCGCTGAAGAGGGAGGAGAGACATGGACGTGACCACGACCGTCGCCGAGCTCGTCGCGGAGCGGCCCGGCCGCGCGCGCGTGCTCGAGCGGCTCGGGATCGACTACTGCTGCGGCGGCAAGGTGCCGCTTCGCGACGCCGTCGCTGGGAAGGGGCTCGACCCGAGCACGGTGCTCGTGCTGCTCGAGGCGATCGACGACGCGGTCGCCGCGGGGCGCGACTGGCGCGAGGCGTCGCTCTCGGAGCTGTGCGACCACATCGTCCGCGAGCACCACGCCTACCTGCGCGACGAGCTGCCGCGCCTGGCGGCCCTGGCGGAGAAGGTCGAGCGCGCGCACGGCGGCGAGCACCCCGAGCTCCGCGACGTGCGCGCGACGCTGGGCGCGCTGACGATCGAGCTGACCGGCCACCTCCAGACCGAGGAGCGGCTCGTCTTCCCGGCGCTGCGGCGGCTCGGGGCCGGCGGGGAGCTGGAGCCGGCGCAGCTCGACGGCGCCCTCGCGGTGCTCGAGCAGGAGCACGACGAGGCGGGCGTCGCGCTCGCCCGGCTGCGCGAGCTGACGGGCGGCTTCGTTCCGCCGGCAGGCGCGTGCAACAGCTTCCGCGCCTTCTACGCCGGGCTCGCCGACCTCGAGCGCGACCTGCACGAGCACGTGCACGAGGAAAACAACGTTCTCTTCCCGCGCGCAGCCGCGCTGGTGCACGTGGAGCGGAAATCCGGGCGGCGCCCGCCTGCGAACTTCCGGAGGGCCGGGTGAGTCCGGCCGCGTCGAGAGGAGGTTCGCATGCGCAGGCTCGTGATGGGGGTGCTCGTGCTCGGGGCCGTCGGCGCGCTCGGCGCCGCTGCGGCGGCGCTCGCCGGCGACGACTACGGCTACGGCGGCGGCTCGACCAGTCAGAGCACGGCCGGCGCCTCGAGCGCGTCGTCCGAGACGTACGTCTTCAAGGCGGCGCTGACGCGCGGGCAGGAGGTGCCCAGGCCGGTCGGCGCGAAGGCGACGGCGGCCGGCACGTTCAGCGCGACGACGAAGGAGCAGGGCTCGACCAGGACGTTCCACTGGAAGCTCACGTTCCGCAACCTGACGGGCAAGGCCGTGGCCGCGCACGTGCACATGGGCAAGCGGGGCGTCTCCGGGCCGGTGCTCATTCCGTTGTGCGGGCCGTGCCGGAACGGACAGACAGGGACGCTGAAGATCACGTCGGCTGCCGAGGACGCGATGGAGCGCGGCAACGCGTACGTGAACGTGCACACCGCGAAGAACAAGGGCGGCGAGATCCGCGGCCAGATCCGGGTCGTCGCCTCCTAGACGGCTCGTCGGCGGCTGGTGCGGCGGCGCGCGTCGGGCCGCGCCGCAGCGCCGGCGCGGAGCTCGGCGGCGCGGCGGCCGTAGGATCGGCGGCGTGAGCCCGCCGGGCGAGAGCCGTCGCGTCCTCGTCGTCGCCGCCACCGTCGCGGAGCTGTGCGGCCGCGAGGGGCTCGTCTGCGGCGTGGGACCGGTGGAGGCGGCGGCCGCGACGGCGCGCGCGCTCGCCGTCGAGCGCGCGGACGCAGTGCTGCACGTCGGGCTCGCCGGCGCCCGGGCCGACGCCGGCATCGAGCCCGGCGCTCTCGTCGTCGGCTCCTCTGCCTGCTACGAGGACCTCGCGACGAGCGAGGAGCTCGCCCCGTCGACGGTGCGTCCCGATCGGCGGCTCCTCGCCGCGGCCGCGCGCGCGCTCGGCGCCGAGCCGCTCCCGATCGGCACGAGCGCACGCGTCGGCTCCGTCCGAGCCTGCGCCGTCGAGGCGATGGAGGGCTTCGCCGTGCTGCGCGTCTGCCAGCTCGCCGGGGTGCCGGCGGTCGAGGTGCGCGCCATCTCGAACCGGCTGGGCGAGCCGCGCGCCGACTGGCGGACGGACGTGGCGCTGGACGCGCTGGCTCGCGCGCTGCCCAGGCTGGTGGCGGCGGTCGCGGCGACGGCGTCGCCGGCACGGTAGCCCCGCCGGGCCGGGCCGGGCCGGGCCGGCCGGGCCGGCCGGGGCGCACGGGCTCACGGGTGCCCGCCGCCTTGTGGCTCAGAGCCACAAGGCGGCACGCAGTGCCCGTTCGGCAGGGTTGCCCGCGCCCCGGCCCGGCTGACTCTGCGCGCACTAGCTCGCGAGCTTGGGCCTGGCGGCACGGTGGACGACGAGGAGCACCGCGCCCGCCACGAGCAGCGCGAGCGCGAAGCCCCCAGCGGCGCCGATGCCCGCGTCCGTCCAGTCGAAGCCACCACTCGCGACGACGACCACGGGCGGCCTCGAGCCTGCCGCGACCGCTGCGTCGCGGGTGTCGGGCGAGCGCCCGTCGCTGGCGGCCGGCGCCGTGCGATCGAGGACGCTGCCGCCGTACGGGTGCGCGTTCGCGTACCGCTCGAACCAGTCCGGCCTCTGCGCCGTCGCGCTCGCCTGGGTGGCGGCGTCGAGCGTGTCGGGCGAGCGGCCGTCGCGGACGAGCTGCACGGACACGGTCGAGCCGCCGCCGCCGAAGTGCGCCGCGTCGTTCCGCTCGACGAAGCCCGCGCTCGGGCTCGCGCTCGACGCGGCAGACGCGGCGTCCCTGGTGTCGGGCGAGCGCCCGTCGCGGATCCCGGCGCCGGCAGTCGCCGTGGCGAGCGCCGCGACGGCGCACGCGCCGAGAACGAGCCCAAGCCGCTGCGTGAGTCGAAGGTTCATGGCTCCTCCTTGCCTCTCGACCGCCCCGATGCGGTCTGGTGGCCAGCCACGCTGCAAGAGCCCGGTTGCGCGGCGGCAAACGCCGGCAAACGAGCGGTAAACGCGCTCGATCGGTGCTAGCCTCGGCTGGACCGGCCGAGGGGGCACGACGTGGAGTTCCGGATCCTCGGGCCCCTCGCGGTCGCCGACGGCGAGCGCGAGGTGGCGTTGGGCGGGGCGAAGCAACGGTCGCTGCTCGCAGTGCTGCTCCTGCGGCGGAACCAGCTCGTCTCGTCCGATCGGCTCGTCGACGAGCTCTGGGGCGAGCGGCCGCCGGCCACCGCGCTGAAGACGGTGCAGGTCTACGTCTCCCAGCTGCGCAAGCTGCTCGGCGGCAGCCGGATCGAGACGCACGGACACGGCTACGTCCTGCGGCTGGTCGCGGGCGAGCTCGACGTCGAGCGCGTCGAGGAGCTGGTGGCGAGGAGCCGCGAGGAGCGACCGCGCGCGGCGACGGCGACGCTCGAGCGGGCGCTCGCCCTGTTCCGCGGCGAGCCGCTGCAGGACCTGGCGTACGAGCCGTGGGCGCAGCCCGAGATCGCCCGGCTCCAGGAGCTGCGGCTCGTCGTCCTCGGCCTGCGGCTGGAGGCGGAGCTCGCCCTCGGCCACCACGCCCGAGTCGTCCCGGAGCTGGAGCGGCTCGTTCGCGAGCACCCCGAGCGGGAATGGCTGCGGGCGCAGCTCATGCTCGCCCTCTACCGCTCCGGCCGCCAGGCGGAGGCGCTCGACGTGTATCGGGAAGGCCGGCGCCTTCTCGACGAGCAGCTCGGGCTGGCGCCGGGGCCGGAGCTCCGCCAGCTCGAGCAGCGGGTCCTCCGGCACGACCCGTCGCTCGCTCCACCCGCGGCGCCGTTGCGCGAGCGGGCGCGCCGGCGGGGCCTCGTGCTCGTGCTCGCCGGGGCGGCGCTCCTGCTCGCCGCCGCGGTCGGCGCAGCCGTCGTCGAGCTCACTCGTGGCGCCGGCGGCGGGGGCGGTGGTGGTGCGGCTCTCGAAGCGGTGGCTCCGGACGGCGTCGGCATCCTCGACCCGACGTCCAGCCGGCTCGTCGGGCGGGTGCCGATACCGGGCGGGCCCTCGCTCGTCGCTGGGAGCGGGAACGTGGTGTGGGTGGCGAGCGACGCGAGCCGCACGATCTCCTCGATCGAGGCCGGCGAGCCGGCGCCGACGCACGTCGTCGCGCCGAACGCGGTGCCGAGCGCGCTCGCCGCCGCTGACGATGCGGTCTGGGTGCTCGACGGCAGCCGACGGGAGCTGGTGAGGATCGACGCGGCGTACGGCGCCGTCACCCGGCGGATCGTCCTGCCGCGCGCTCCGCCGTCGCCGGCGACGAACCGGAGGCCGAGCAGCTTCAGCGTGGCGGTGGGCGCAGGAGCGCTGTGGGTCACCGACGGGTCGACACGGCTGCTCCGCATCGACCCTCGGGAGGGCCGGCCCGTGCGCGCCGTCGACCTCCGCGCGCCGCTCGACGACGTCGCCGTCGGCGAGGGGGCCGTCTGGGCGATCAGCGGGCAGGCGGCGACTGTCTTCCACGTCGACGGCGGCGGCTCCGTCCGGAATCGCATCCGGATCGCCACCCGCACCGGCGCGAGCGCGCCCTTCCCGCTCGCGGTCGCCGTCGGCGAAGGCGCGGTGTGGGTGCTCGACGGCAACACGCAGACCGTGACGAGGATCGATGCACGGCTCGGCGGCGTCACCGCCACGATCGCCCTCGGGATCGGCGCGAGCCCGAACGAGATCGCGGTAGGAGCCGGAGCCGTGTGGGTCGCGAACGGCGGCAACGGCACGCTGGCGCGGATCGACCCGCGCACGAACGTCGAGACCGTGATCCCGATCGGCGGCAGCCCGGCCGGGGTGGCCGTCGCGGCCGGGCGCGTCTGGGTCGCGGTGCAGCCCGGCTTTCGCGTCGGCGTCGCGCTCCCGCGAGGGAGGCTCGACGCCTCCTCCACCGCGGGGCCGCAGCCACTCCCGGCCTCCGTGTGCTCGCCCGTCGAGTTCGCGGGGCGGGGGAAGCCGCGCTACCTGATCGTCTCCGACCTGCCCCTGCAGGGTCTCGCGAGCCTGGCCGAGACCCTGCAGCAGAGCGACGCCGTCAGGTTCGTGCTCGCGCAGCACCGCTTCCGGGCCGGCCGCTACGCGATCGGCTACCAGCTCTGCGACAACTCGATCCCGCAGACCGGGGTCTACGACATCCGCACGTGCCGGCGGAACGCGGAGGCGTTCGCTGCCGACGCGGACGTGATCGGCGTCGTCGGCGCGTACGACTCCGGCTGCGCGCAGGCGCAGCTCGCCGTCCTCAACCGGGCTCGCCCCGGGCCGCTGCCCATCGTCAGTAACAACGCCACCTCCGTCGGGCTCACGCACGCCGGTCCCGGAGCGGCAGCGGGGGAGCCGGACAAGTACTACCCGAGCGGCACGCGGAACTTCGCCCGCGTGGTGGCTGCAGACGACGTCCAGGGAGCCGCAGACGCGTTGCTGGCGAAGCAGCTCGGCGTGGCGAGGCTCTACGTGCTGCACGACGCCGACCCGTACGGGTTCGGGATCGCGTCGAACGTACGCCGGGTCGCGGTCGGGCTCGGCGTGCGCGTGGTCGGCTTCGCGCAGTGGGATCCGCAGGCACGCAGCTATGCCGCGCTCGCCCGGAAGATCCGGCACGCACGTGCGGATGCCGTCTTCCTGGGCGGCAGCATCGGCGTCTCGAACGGCGCGGAGCTCGTCGCGAGCCTGCGCTCGGTGCTCGGTCGCCGGATGCGGATCCTCGCACCCGACGGGTTCACGCCGATCGCGGCGTTCGCTCGGCTGGCGGGCCCGGCGGCGGAGGGAGTCACGGTCAGCGTCCCCGCGCCGGCTCCCGAGCGGTTGCGCGGCAAGGGGAGGCGGTTCGTCGCGGCGTTCGGGAAGGCGACCGGCAGGCCCGTCGAGGCCTCTACGGTCGCCGCCGCGCAGGCCGCCGAGGTGCTGCTCGAGGCGATCGCGCGCTCGGATGGAACCCGTGCGTCGGTCACGCGCGAGCTCCTACGGACGAAGGTCTCGAACGGGATCCTCGGCAGCTTCGCGATCGACCCGGCCGGGGACACCACGGCTGGCGCGGTCACGATCTACCGAATCGAGCACGGGAGACCGCTGCTGTTCGAGGTGCTCACTCCGCCGGTGTCGCTCGTCCGCGGCTAGACGAGCTCTCGGCTCGGAGCCGTGGGGCGGCCGAACCGAGACGCCGGTAGCGTTCGCCCGCGATGGCGCGGGGTGGAACGCGGAAGGAGCCGCCGGCGAGGCGGGGCACGGAGGCGCGCCCGAGGCGCGACGGGGAGACGCTCGGGCGGGGAGCGCCGCCGCCGCTGCCGCCGGCGACGCGGACGGTCGGTCAGCTCGTGGCCGAGTCGATCCGGCTCTACCAGCGCCACGTCTGGAAGGCGCTCGCGATCGGGTTGCTGCCCGGCGTGTGGGGTGTGGTGGCGACGGACTTCTCGCGCTGGGTGGCGCTCGCGTTCGCCGTCGCGGGCGCGCCGGTGTTCACAGTCTCCTACCTCGTTGCCTGCGGGGTCGTCGGCGGCGTGCCGGTTCGCGGTCGGCCGGCCGCGACGGCCTTCGCCGGGGGCGTGCTCGTGTTCCTGCCCTTCCCGTTCCTCGCCAGCGTGTTCGTGCTGCCCGGGCTCGCGTGGCTCGCCCTGTTCGGCCTCGTCGTGCCGGTCGCGCTGATCGAGCGGCGCAGCCTGGCCGGCTCGTTCCGCCGCGCGCAGCAGCTCGCCCGCGCCGACTTCGTGCACGTGCTCGGCGGGCTGTGCACGCTCGCGATCGCCGTCGTGCTGACCCAGGGCGTCGTGTTCATCCTGCTGCGCAGCTTCGCGGACACGGCGGCGCGCACGTCCGCGTCGCTCGCCGGGATCGTGCTCAGCCCGCTGCTCTTCCTCGGCGCCGCGCTCCTGTACGTCGACCAAGCCGCCCGTGTACGCTCGACTCCTCGTTGACCGAGGAGGGACGATGCCGCTCTACCTGATGCTGACCACGCTCACGGAGAAGGGCGTGCAGACGCTCAAGTCGAACCCGGGCCGGCTGCGCGAGGTCAACCGGGACGTCGAGGAGCTGGGCGCGCGCGTGCTCCACCAGTGGGCCTCGCTGGGGGAGTACGACTTCGTCAACGTCGTCGAGGCGCCCGACGACCTGACGGTGGCCAAGGTCTCGGTGGCGCTCGGTGCGCGCGGCAGCGCCAAGCTCGAGTCGCTGCCCCTGATCCCCGTCGACGACCTGCTCGCGTCGCTCGAGGCGTAGGCGGGAGGCCCCCGCCCTCACGCGAGCCCGTACAGCCGCAGCGCGTTCTCGCGCAGGATCGCGCGCGCGGCCTCCTCCACCTCTGCTGTCGCCAGCAGCTCGGGCAGGACCTCGGCGAGCGCCTCGCGCCACCACCTCGCGGCGAGGAAGTACAGCTCGGGCGTCCGCGCGGCGTCGGAGGCGTACATGAGCTTCGAGAACGGCGCCAGCTCGAGCGCCTCGCGCAGAGCCTCGGCCGGCCGGGCGACGTGCGGGATCGTCAGCGAGAGGTCGAAGCAGACGTTCGCGTAGACGTGTGCCAGCCAGCCCGCCTCGCGCACGAACGGGTAGCAGTGGAGCAGCACGAACGGGGTCGCGCGGTAGCGCTCGAGCAGCGATCCGAGCAGGCCCGGGCGGGCGGCGGGGAGGAGCAGGTCCTCGTCGCCGAAGCCGCAGTGCACCTGCACGGGCAGAGGGCCGGCGCGCTCGTTCGCCTCGAGCGCGGCGTGCAGGACGGCGTCGACGAGCGGCTTCGCCTCGAGTCGCCGCCCGCCGCGCGCGAGCGCCTCGGCGGCCGCGGCGTCGTCCGGCGGGCCGACGTCGAGACCGCTGCGGTAGGCGGCGATCGTCTTCAGCGCCGCCCAGCCCCCCGCCCGCGCGCGCGTCACTGCGTCGCGGACGCGCTCGAGCAGCTCGTCGAGGCGCCGCTCTCCGGCCGCGAGCGCCTCCTCCGCCACCCGCTCGATCCGCAGCACGGGCGCGGACGCGCAGCCCGCGAGCTCGCCCATCCGCTGCCACCCCTCGCCCTCGTCCGGCGCCGGGAAGCCGTCGTCGAGCAGCAGCCACTCGGTCCCGGTGGCGCGCAGGAGCGACGAGGCGTACTCGTCCGCCGGCGTCGCCAGTCGGCGCTCGTAGACCGCCGACTCGGTCGGCTCGCAGCCGAGGAACGATGCCAGCTCGCGGATCGCGCGCCGGTAGGTCGCGGACGTCGCCACGTGCGGCCACTGCTCGGGCTGGCCGCTCTCCGAGAAGAGGCCGCGGAACGCGTCCAGCGTCGCGGGCGGCTCGCGCAGGATCCCGTGCGCGTGCTGGTCGACGAGCCCGAGCGAGCTCAGTACTTGAGGAAGTGACCCTGCTGCTCGAATGCCTCGTCTCCGGCCGAGTAGGCGCTCCACTCCGATCGTCGCACGGCGAGGTAGGACGCCGCGAGCACCGGGCCCAGCGCGCCCGTGAGCACCTGGTCCGCCTCGAGCGCGTCGAGCGCGTCCGCCTGCGTCGCCGGCAGGCGCGCGATCCCGCGCCGCGCGCGCTCCTCCTCCGCCATCGTCGCCGGGTCGATCTCGACGGGATCCGGCAATTCGAGGCCGCGCTCGAGCCCGTCCAGCCCGGCGGCGAGCAGCCCGCCGAGCGCGAGGTACGGGTTGCAGCTCGCGTCCGCCGCCTTCAGCTCCACGTTCGTCGAGGCCTCCTCGCTGCCGCGGAAGACGGAGGGCACGCGCAGCGGCGCCTCGCGGTTGTCGTGCCCCCAGCAGGCGAAGGCGCCCGCCCAGTACTGCGGCACGATGCGGTGGTACGAGTTGAAGCTGGGGGCGGTCAGCCCGCACAGGCCAGGCAGGTGCGCGAGCACGCCGGCGACGAACGCGCGCGCGTCCGCCGAGAGGAAGTCGGGGGCGGCCGGGTCGTGGAAGCGGTTGCGCCCACCCTCCCAGAGCGAGAAGTGGACGTGCGCGCCGTTGCCCGCGTTGTCCGGCCACGGCTTGGGCGCGAGCGAGGCGACGAGCCCGTGCCGCGCCGCCACGCCCCGGATCGTCTCGCGCACGAGCACCTGCTCGTCCGCTGCCTGCAGCGCCGGCGCGTGCGCCGTCGACAGCTCCTGCTGGCCGTGGCCGAGCTCGGCGTAGTACTGCTCGAGCGCGATCCCCTGTGCGTCGAGCGCCGCGGCGAGGTCGTCCGCGTAGTCCTGCGCCGCGGTCAGCCCGATGGTGGCGAAGCAGAGCGCCGAGTCGACCGGCACGTAGCGCCCGTCGAGCGCGCGCGCCAGCGAGAACTCGTTCTCGAACGAGCAGCGGAGCACGAGCCCGCGCTCGGCGAGCCTCGCCTGCAGGCGCTTCAGGAACGAGCGCTGGCAGACCGGCGCCGGCGTGCCGTCGAGGCCGACGTGGTCGGTCAGCAGCGCTCCCGTGTGCGGCGCGTAGGGCAGGACGCGGAACGTGTCGAGGTCGGGCACGAGCCGCACCTCGCCGACTGGCCCCATGCCCTCGACCGGCTGCAGCTGGTCGAGCGCGTTCATCGCCTGCATTGCGACGGTGAGCCCGATGCCGCTGCGCAGCCGGCCCTCGAGCCCGTGCCGGCCCGACGCCTTGGCGCGGATCGTCCCGTCGTTGCCACACCAGAGAAAGCGGACGAGGCGGATGCCCGCCTCGTCCACCTGCTCGGTCAGCTCCTCGATCGTCACCTCGCGGGCGTCGGGGTCGGGAACGCGATGTGGTGCTTGTGCACGAACTCGCTGATCGCGTAGATGGCGACGCCGACGAGCGCGGACACGCCTGCGAGCACGCCCAGCCAGATGCGCCAGTGGTCGGTCGTGAACAGCGGCGTCCACGGGTTGCGGAAGGTCACGTAGGCGCCGAACGCGGACGCGAGCATGCCGACGACGCCGCACGCGTTCAGCACCCACGGATGGGCGACCCGCACCTCCTCGAACTTCGTCGGGAAGGCGCGGCGGACGAGGAACACGTCGGCGAAGAGCAGCACCATCGACAGGCACCAGATCACCGTCACCGCGGCCTGGAAGAGCCAGTACGCCTTCTGCGAGTTGTCGCTCGCCACCCACGGGTTGAAGACGGCGACCACGAACAGGGACGAGAGCGCCGTCTGCGCGAGAATCGCGTAGATCGGCACCTTCGTCGTCTTCGTCACCCGGCCGAGCACCCGCGGCATGCGCTGCTCGAGGCCGGACACGAACAGCAGCCGGCTGAACGAGTAGTTGTAGACGACCGTGTTCGAGACGAAGAACCACATCAGCACGAGCCCGATCGCGATCGCAAACCCGTGCGAGCCCCAGAACCCCACCTCGACCGCGCGCAGGATGTCGGTCGTCAGCGCCTGGCTCGAGGAGGCGGGCAGGGCCAGCATCGTGCCCAGCGTCGCCCACAGGTAGGCGAGCATGACGACGATCGAGCCCCAGAACAGGTAGCGCTTGATCGCCTTCATGTGCACGATCTCGACGCCCATGTTGAGCGGCACCTCGATGCCGAGCAGCGCGAGGATGACGAGGCCGAACAGCGTCCACGTGCCTGAGTGGAAGCTCCAGTTGTCGGCGTTCCCCCAGCCGCCGGTGGCCGAGTGGCCCGAGCCCACCGCCCAGAGCACGCCGGCCAGGCCGATCACGAAGATCGCCGCCCCGTAGAAGACGACGGCCACGTTGGCGTACGTCTGCGTCATGCGCAGGCGCAGCGCCGACATCAACGCCGAGAACCAGAGCACGGCGAGGATGACGAGGCCCTGCTGCCACTGCTTCGGCAGCCCGCCCTTGTCCACGAACTGCCAGATCGTGACCACCGCGTCGCCCGTCGCCACCATCACGAGCACCCCCGGCCACCACGCGCAGAAGCCGGCGAAGAAGCCCCAGAACGGGCCGAGCGCCTTCTGCGTCCAGACGTAGAGCGAGCCCTCCTGCGGGAACATCTGGCCGAGCTGCGCGGTCACGAGCGCGCCCGGGATGAGGAAGGCGAGGAAGCCGAGGATCCAGTACGTGAACGCGCTCTGCCCGGCCGGCTGCACCGCCGACGCGTTGACGATGAAGAGGACGATGGCGACGAAGATGATCGTCATGTCGAACGAGCTCAGGACCCGCGGCAGCATGCCGGGAGCGATCCGCTCGGAGATCATCACGCGCTCGTCTGCCTGCACAGCCATGCGCACATCACCTCCGTTCGTGACGAAACCCACGATACGGCTACACGCCGGGGCTGCACAAGAGCGCCGCCAGCAGCCGCGCCCGCACGGGGAGCGAGGCGAGCAGCACGTGCTCGTCCGGCGCGTGCGCGCCGCCGCCCTCGACCCCGAGCCCGTCGAGCACCGGCACGCCCAGGGCGGCGACGAGGTTGCCGTCGGAGCCGCCGCCGCTCGAGCCCGCCTCGAGCTCGAGCCCGAGCGCCCGCCCGTGCTCCCGGGCAGCCTCGAACAGCCGCCGCGAGGTCGGCGTCGGCTCGAGCGGCGGCCGCGTCCAGCCGCCGCCCAGCTCGAGCGTCGTGCCCGCGAGCGCCGGCCGCAGCGCGCGCAACGCCCGCTCGACGCGCGCCATGTCGCGACGCGTGGCCACCCGCACGTCGACGAGCGCCTCCGCCTCGGCGGGGACGACGTTCTCGCTCGTGCCGCCGCGCACGACGCCGACGTTGACGGAGACGCCCCGGCGCTCGTCGTTGAGCGCCTGCAGCGCGAGCACCTGGTGTGCGAGCTCTTCGATCGCGCTCACGCCGTGCTCGCGGTGCGTGCCGGCGTGGGCCGCCCGTCCCGTCACCGCGAGGCGGAAGCGGGCGAGGCCCTTGCGCGCCGTCTTCAGGTGCCCGTCTGGCGTCGGCGGCTCGACCACGAGCGCCGCCGCGACGCCGGCGGCCGCCCGCTCGATGTGCGGCCGGCCGCTGCGGCTGCCCATCTCCTCGTCCGCGGTGAGGAACACGCGGAGCGGCCGGCGTCCGTCGCCCGCCAGCCGGATCGCCTCGAGTAGGAGCACGAGGCAGCCCTTCATGTCGTAGGCGCCCGGGCCGTACGCGCGCCCGCCGCCGACCCGGAACGGCATCCGCTCGAGGGTGCCCAGCGGCCAGACGGTGTCCGTGTGGCCGAGCAGGAGCAGCGGCTCGCCGCGGCCGTCCAGCTGGGCGACGAGGTGGTCGCCCTCGAGCACGTCCACCCGGGCGCCCAGCGCCTGCAGCTCCCGAGCCACGCGCTCGGCCACCGCGCGCACGCCCGGCGAGTACGTCGGCGACTCGATCTCGACGAGCTCTCGCAGGAGTGTCAGCGCGCGCTCCACGCCCGCCCGCGAGGGTAACGCGGCATCGCGCCGGGAGGTGGCGAGCGGCGCGATGCGTCGCGTCCCCGCACGTGGACGGCTCCAACCGGCGAGACGCGTGTCGCCCCCTGGACATGGCGGGGCGGAGCTGCCAGCCTGGACGCGTGCTCGTCCGCGGCGCCTGCCCGCACGACTGTCCCGACACCTGCGCCTGGGAGGTGGAGGTGGCCGACGGCCGCGCAGTCAGGCTCGCCGGCGTGAGGGAGCATCCGTTCACGCGCGGCGGGCTGTGCGCCAAGGTGAACCACTTCCTGGAGCGCGTCTACAGCGAGGAGCGTGTCCTCCACCCGCTGCGCCGCGCCGGCCCGAAGGGGAGCCGGCGTTTCGAGCGCGTCGGCTGGGACGAGGCCGTGGCGGACATCGGCGCGCGGCTGCGGGCGCTCGTCGGCGCGCACGGCGGCGAGGCGGTGCTGCCGTACAGCTACATGGGCACGCAGGGGCTCGTGCAGTCGGGCTCGCTCGACCGTCGCTTCTTCGCGCTGCTCGGCGCCACGCGGCTCGTGCGGGCGATCTGCGGCGCCACCGCCGGCGCCGGCCAGGCCGCGACGCTGGGCGGCACGATGGGGATGCTGCCCGAGCAGCTCGTGCACAGCCGGCTGATCCTGCTCTGGGGCACGAACACGATCGTCACCAACCTGCATCTGTGGCCGTTCGTGCGGCGGGCGCAGGAGGCGGGCGCGCGCGTGGTCGCGATCGATCCGCTGCGGACGCGCACGGCGCAGTCGGCGGACTGGCACGTGCGTCCCCTGCCGGGCACGGACGCGGCGCTCGCGCTCGGGCTGATGCACGTGATCGTGCGCGAGGGGCTGCACGACGCCGACTACGTCGAGCGGCACACGGTCGGCTTCGACCGCCTCTGCGAGCGGCTCGAGGAGTACCCGCCGGAGCGCGTCGCGGCGATCACGCGGGTGCCGGCGGAGGAGGTCGTCGAGCTCGCCCGCGCATACGCGACGACGCGCCCCGCCGCGATCCGGCGGCTGATCGGCATGGAGCACCACGCGCACGGGGCGATGACGCTGCGCACGATCTCCTGCCTGCCGGCGCTCGTCGGCGCCTGGCGCGACGTCGGCGGCGGCCTGGTCGGGACGACCGCGTGGGCCGCCTGGTCACCGCTCGACGCCGCCGCCCTGGCGCGCCCCGAGCTCGAGGACGCGACCCGGCGCGAGGTGAACATGGTGCAGCTCGGCCGCGCGCTGACCGAGCTCGAGCCGCCCGTCCGGGCCCTCGTCGTCTACAACGCGAACCCCGCGGCGATCGCACCCAACCAGGAGCTCGTGCTCGCGGGGCTGCGGCGCGAGGACCTGTTCACGGTCGTGCTGGAGCAGTTCCTGACCGACACCGCCGCGCACGCCGACTACGTGCTGCCCGCGACGACGCAGCTCGAGCACTGGGATCTCGTTCCCTCGTGGGGACACACGTACGTGACGCTCAACCGGCCGGCGATCGAGCCGCTGGGCGAGGCGCTGCCGAACACCGAGATCTTCCGGCGGCTCGCGCAGGCGACGGGGCTCGACAGGCGCTGGTTCCGCGAGAGCGACGAGGAGCTCGTCCGCGCGGCGCTCGCGAGCGGGCACCCGCTGCTCGCGGGCGTCACGTACGAGCGGCTGCTCGAGCGGGGCTACGCGCGGGTCGCGCTGCCGGAGGACTTCCGCCCCTACGCGGAAGGCGGCTTCGCCACGCCGTCCGGGAAGTGCGAGCTGTACTCGCAGGAGCTCGCGGCGCGCGGGATCGATCCCCTGCCGGCCTTCGTGCCGGCGCGCGAGAGCCCGGCCGGCGATCCCGAGCTCGCCGCCCGCTACCCGCTCGCGCTGCTGACGGCCAAGTCCGCGCTCCACTTCCTCAACTCGAGCTACGCCAACCTGCCGCGCCATCTGAAGGCCGAGCGCGAGCCGCTCCTCGACCTGCACCCGACGGACGCGTCCGCGCGTGGCGTCGCGGACGGCGACCTCGTGCGCGTCTTCAACGACCGCGGCTCCGTGACGCTGCGCGCCCGCGTCGGCGACCGCGTGCGGGAGGGCGTCGCCGCCATGCCCTCCGGCTGGTGGGCCTCGCTCAGCCCGGGCGGGTCGTCTGCGAACGCGCTCACGAGCGACGGCCTGGCCGACTGGGGCGGCGGCGGCGACTTCCACGACACGCTCGTCGAGGTCGAGCTCGTCGAGGCGCGGCTCCGCGCGGTGCAGGAGACGGCGTCCGCGGCAGCCGGCCCGGGCGTCTAGCTCGGCCCCGGGACGAGTGCCGACCGGCGCGCGGCGCGGAGCCGCGACCCCACGCCGGCGACCTCGCCCACGACGAGGAGCGCCGGGGAGGGCAGCCCCTCGGCCGCCTCGGCGATGTCCGCCAGCGGCGCGCTCGCCACCTCCTGGTCGGGCAGGGTGCCGCGCGAGACGACGACGGCCGGCGTGTCGGCGCGGACCCCTGCGCGCAGGAGGCCGCGCGCGACCCGCTCCAGGCGCCGGAGGGCCATGAAGAGCACGATCGTGCCGCCGGCGCGAGCGAGCGCCTCGTAGTCCGGCTCGCCGCCGTCCGCTCCGCGCCCCGACGCGATCGTCACCGTGTCCGCCGCGCCGCGATGGGTGACGGGCACGAGCGCGGCGGCGGGAACCGCGGCGAGCGAGCTCACGCCCGGCACCACCGCGAACGGGACGCCCGCGTCGGCCAGCGCGAGCGCCTCCTCGCTGCCCCGCCCGAAGACGAAGGGGTCGCCGCCCTTGAGTCGCACGACCTCGAGGCCGGCGCCGCCCAGCTCGACGAGAAGCGCGTTGACGCGCTCCTGCTCCATGCCCTCGCGGGAGACGACGAGCGCGTCCGCGGGCGCCTCCGCCACGAGCTCCGGAGCGACGAGCACGTCGTGCACGAGTGCGTCGCACGAGCGCACCAGCTCCAGCCCGCGCAACGTGATCAGCCCCGGGTCGCCGGGGCCCGCTCCGACGAGGTGGACGGTCACCCGAGCTCCTGCCGGACGAGCTCGGCGAAGTACTCGCGTCGCGCCTCGTACGTCGGCAGCTCGCGCTTCGCCCAGGGACGGAGCGCGCGTAGGCGCCGCGCGAGCGCGGCGTGCTCCGGGCGGACGACGCGCGCGACCTCGTCGCGCAGCCGCTGCGCCAGCGCGGGCGAGGCCCCGCCGGTGGAGACGGCGACGGCGATCGGCCCCTCTCGATGGACGGCGGGCAGGATGAACGAGCAGAGCTCGGGCACGTCGACGACGTTGCAGAGGAGCGAGCGCGCCTCGGCGTCCCGAAAGACGGTCTCGTTGACCGACCGGGTGGAGGTCGCCGCGACGACGAGGAAGCGTCCGTCGAGGTCCGCGGGCCGGTAGCGGCGGTGCACGAGCTCCACGGGCAGCTCTCCGAGCTCCGGGACGATCTCCGGCGCCACGACGGTGACGCGCGCGCCGCATCTGAGCAGGCCGTCGACCTTCTCCAGGGCGACTCGTCCGCCGCCGACGACGAGCACGGCGCGTCCCGTCAGGTCGAGGCAGGCCATGTAGTACGCGTTCTCCGTCACGGCGTCCTCACACGCCCACGCTGGCGAGCCGGGCGCCCTGTCGGTCGAGCCTGATCGAGATCTCCGCGCCGCCGGCGGCCAGCGAGAGCGTGAACGCCCCCGGCCCGACGGCTGCGAGGGAGACCTGCTCCAGCGGGCGACCGCGCAGGGCAGCGAGCGCGCTCGTCACCTCCTCCGCGCTCGCGGACAGCTCGCGACCGCCGGGGAGCTTGCGGTACGCGCGCAGCGCCGCCTGCTCGCCGCCCGGCCCGTGCAGCGCGCGGATGCGGCCGGTCTGCAGGCCGAGCGCGACGATGCGCTCGAGCGCGCGCGCCTGCTCCTCGTCCGCGACGCTGCCCGCCGCGACCGCGTCGGCGAGCTCTGCCAGCAGGTCGGCGTACGGGCCCGGCTGCGCGGCGTCGCCCACGGCCTCCACCTCGGCCAGCGCGACATCGCGCTCCTCGGCCGTGAGGACGACCGCGCGCGTCGGCTGTTCGCTGTCCGAGGGCTCGCCCGGAGGCTGATGGCCGGCAGGCAGCTCATGGCGCGCCGGCGGCCGGCGATCGGCCGACGCCGCGGCGCTCACGGCGCGCCCCCCGCCTTGTGGCTCAGAGCCACAAGGCAGCTCGCCCGCCGGCGGCGGGGGCTCGCGACACTCGACCGGTCGCTCGGGTGCGGGACGGTCACGCGTGCGTCTCCTCGCCGAGGATGGCGTGCAGCTCGTGCTCGAAGCCGCCGGTCTCGATCGCGCAGTGCATGCCGCACTCCTTGGGCGCGTCGGTCTCCCACCACCAGCGGCCGGCGCGGACGGGCTCGCCCGCGGCCACGGGGCGGGTGCACGGCGCGCACCCGATCGACGTGTACCCCTGCGCGTAGAGTGGGTGCACGGGCACCTCGTGCTCGCGCAGGTAGTCCCACACCTCCTCCTCCGTCCACTCGGCCAGCGGGTTGAGCTTGAGCAGCCCGCCGTGGTCGTGGTCGATCTCCACCTTGCGGATGTCCGAGCGGCTCGCCCACTGGTCGCGGCGCAGGCCCGTCACCCAGGCACCGAGCCCGTCGAGCGCGCGCAGGAGCGGCTGCACCTTGCGCACGTTGCAGCAGAGCAGCCGCTGCTCGACGCTGCGGCGGAAGAGGTTGGGGCCGTGGCGGGCGACGAGGCGCTCGACCTGGAGCGCGTCCGGGGAGAGCACCTCGAGCCGCAGGCCCGGGTAGCGCTCGCGCAGCGCCTCGATCAGGTCGTGGCTCTCCTGCGGCAGCCGCCCGGTGTCGATCGAGAAGACGCGCACCGACGGGTCGATCCGGTACGCCATGTCGATCAGCGCCACGTCCCCGTCCTGCAGCGCCGTCGAGATCGCGACCCGGTCGGCGAACGTGTCGAGCGCCCACGCGAGCACGTGGCACGGCTCCTGCCCCTCGAACTCGACCGCGAGCTCGCCGACCTCGAGCTCGTCGTACAGCTCCACGCTCACGCGGCTACCTCCTCCTTCTCTCGTCGCGCCGCGGCCGGGCGCCCGGCCAGCTCCGCCAGCTCCGCGTCGCTCGTGCGCTGCGCGAACGCGGGGAACGACTCCCCCGGCTCGCGCCGCTGCAGCCATCCGGCGATCAGCCCCTCCACCGTCGCGTCGAGCTCCGTCGTGGGCACGCGCCGGAACAGCGGCCGACCGATCGCCGGCTCGGCACCGAGCGCGCCGCGCAGGTAGATCTCGTACGCCTGCTGGCGCCTCCCCTCCTCGTCCCGCAGCGTCGTCCCCTGGAAGCCGAGGTCGCCGACCCAGTGCTGGGCGCACGCGTGCGGGCAGCCGTCGAGGTGGAGCCGCAGCTCGGCGACCTGCTCGCCGAAGCGGCCCTCCAGGTGCTCGATCAGCGCGCCCAGCCTCGTCTTCGTCTCCGTCACCGAGAAGTTGCAGTGCGGCTCGCCCGTGCACGCGATCGACGAGCCGCGCACGCCGTTCGCATCCAGCTCGAAGCCCGCCAGCGAGAGCGCGTCGAGCGCCCACTCGACGCGCTCCTCGGGCGCGCTCGCGAGCACGAGGTTCTGCTGGCGGGTGACGCGCACGTCGCCGCCGAGCCGTTCCGCGATCCCCGCGAGCGCGATCAGCCGGTCACCCGTGACGAGGCCGAGGTGGACCGGGATCCCGACCGACACGAGACCGTGCTGGCGCTGCGGCTGCACGCCCAGGTGGTCGGCCTGCGTGCCCGGGTGCGGGGGCAGCGCGAAGTCCGGCAGCGCATGGCCGAGCCGGCGCTCCACCTCCGCCCGCATGCCCTCCGGCCCGTAGTCGTCGACCATGAACTTGAGGCGCGCCTTCACGCGCGAGACGCGGTAGCGGAGGTCCTCCTGCCAGGCGTCGAGGAGCGCGCGCAGCACCGGCAGCGCCTCGTCCCTGCGCACGAACACCCCGAGCTCGCGCGCGAGCCGCGGCACGGACGAGAGGCCGCCGCCGACGAGCACGCCGAAGCCCGCCTCGCCCTCGTGCACGGCCCCGACGAGCGCGATGCAGTTGATCTCCGGCGCGTTGCAACGGTGCGCGCAGGCGGAGATCGAGATCTTGTGCTTGCGCGGCAGGTTCGAGTAGTCGGGGTTGCCGTAGAAGAACCGCGTCACCTCGCCGAGCACGGGCGTGACGTCGAACAGCTCGTCGTGCGCCAGGCCAGCGAGCGGGCAGCCGGTGACGTTGCGCACGGCGTCGCCGCAGGCGCCCGCCGTCGTCAGGCCGACCTCGCGCAGGCGGGCGAACACCTGCGGCAGCGACTCCAGCCGCAGGTAGTGGAGCTGGATCGTCTGGCGGGTCGTCAGCTCGCCCTCGCCGCGCCCGTACGCGTTCGAGAGCTCGCCGACGGCGCGCAGCTGCTCGGGCGCGACGCGGCCGGCGGGCAGCTTGATCCGCAGCATGAACGTGCCCACCTTCGGCTTGTCGTGGTAGAGCCCCCACCACTTCAGGCGGACGATGTCCTCCTCGGGAATGTCGGCGTAGCCAGTCGCGATCAGCTGGGGGAGCTCGTCGATGATCCCCAGCGGCGGCTTCTCCAGCTTGAGGCGCTCGAGCGAGTTCCGCTTCAGCACGAGCTCGCGCGTCGGCGGCTCCTTGACTGCCCCTCCACCGGTCGCCTCGCGTGCCACGCTCGCTCCTCTCGGCCCCGTCGAAAGCGCGGGGGCCTCCTCGCGGAGGCCCCGCGGCCCGACCGGGGGGGTTGTCGGGCCTGGTGAAAGACTTCAAGATGTATAGCAACGTTACTTCATTACTGCAAGTAACAGGCGCCGGGGGTCCGGCTTGCTGGCGGAGACGGATCGGGTCAGGCCCGAGGCCCGACCCGATCTCGTGCCGACGTGGCGGGCGTGCGCCTCCGCCGCCCCTAGAACTTGTACTTGTCGACCGTCGCCTTCGTGAACACGAGCGGCTTGTCGAAGATGACCGTCTTGTTCGGGCCGACCGTCCGCTTGCCCAGCTTGCCGGCGGTGAACGACTCGCCCGCCTTGCCGCTCAGCTTGCCCTCGAGCACGGCGTGCGCCGCGTACATCGCCACGTAGCCGAACTTGAACTCGTCCCACAGGCCGACCTTCTTGGCGCAGCCCGCCTTGATGTAGGAGCGCATCTGGCTCGGCAGCCCGAGCCCCGTCAGCGCGACCTTGCCGCACTCGCCCGCCTGCTGCAGCGCCCGCGCTGCCGCCGCGACGCCCACCGTCGTCGGCGCGATGATCCCCTTCAGGTCCGGGTATGCCTGCAGGAGCGCCTGCGTCTCCTGCGCCGACTTGGTGTCGTTGTCGTTGCCGTACGCGATCTTGACCAGCTGCATGCCCTTGTACTTGGGTAGCTTCAGGGCCTGCTTCATGAACTTGATCCAGGTGTTCTGATTGGCGGCCGTCGGTGCCGCGGAGAGGATCGCGATCTTCCCCTTGTAGCCGATCTGCGAGCCGAGCCACTCGACCTGGAAGAAGCCGATGTCCTTCGCGGACGGCGGGCTGACGTAGAGGTCTCGCGCGTCCGGCGCCGTGTCCGCGTCGTAGGAGATCACCTTGACGCCCTTGGCCTTCGCCCGCTTGAGCGCCGGCGCGACGGCGTTCGGGTCGTCGGCCGAGATGATGATCGCGTTGTAGCCCTGTCGCACGGCGTTGTCGATGAAGCCCACCTGCTTCGTCGCCGACGCATCGGTGGGTCCGTTGTAGGTGACCGAGTCGCCGAGCTCCTTGGCAGCCGCCTTCGCGCCGAGGTTGTTCTGCGTGAACACGGGGATGCCGATGAACTTCGGCAGTAGGAACACCTTGTAGCCGGCCGCCTGCTTGGACGGCCGGGCGGTGCCGACGCCGGTTGCCACCGTCAGCCCCAGCACGGCGGCCGCGGCGACGGCGAGAAGCAGCGTGATCCGCCTCCTCCTCATGTGCTCATCCTCCTTGCTCTGAGTCGATCGTTGTCGCGACGGGAACTCGTGCCTGGTCTGCGGGCTGGGTCACCTCCTTCCACGAGGCCTGAGCGCGGCGGCGCCGCAGGCGGCGGCCGCGCGTGGCGCGGGCGACGTTGCCGGCGAGGATCGCTCCGAGGAGCAGCCCGCCGATGACGATGTCCTGGGTGGCGCCCCCGAGGTTCGCGAGCTGCATGCCGTTGCGCAGGACCGCGATCAGGACGAGGGCGAGGAGGACGCCGAGCATCGTGCCCGAGCCCCCGAAGATGTCGACGCCGCCCAGGACGACGGCGGTGACGACGTCGATGAGCTCGGAGCCGGAGGCGGCATCCGCCTGCACGGAGCCGAAGAAGCCGAGGTAGACGATCGCGGCGACGCCGGCCGTGAAGCCCGAGAGCACGAAGATCGTCACGCGTGTGCGCGCGACGGGCATCCCGGAGAAGCGCGCCACCTCCCGGTTCGACCCGATCGTGTAGACGTAGCGGCCGAAGCGCGTCGCGTGCAGGAGCACGCCGAGCAGGACCGCGAAGCCGATCAGCACGAGCAGCGCCACCGGCAGCTCGCTCGCGACGTAGCCGCCGCCGAGCTTCGTGAAGCCCCCGGGCAGGCCCGCGACGCTGCCGCCGCCGAGGATGACGTAGGCGAGGCCGCGGAACGCGGCCAGCGTCCCGAGCGTGACGGCCAGCGACGGCAGGTCGAGCACGCCCACCAGCACGCCGTTGACGAGGCCGAGCGCGGTGGCGACGGCGAGGCCGACGACGGCGGCGAGCCAGACGTGTACCCCCGCCTGCCACACCTGCGCGCAGCAGACCGCGGACACTGCCATGGTGGACGCGACCGAGATGTCGATCTCCCCGGCGACGACGACGAACGTGAGCCCCAAGGCGAGCAGGCCGATGAAGACGTACGGCGTCGCCAGGTCGAGCAGGTTGGCCCAGCGCAGGAAGAAGTCCGACAGCGTCCAGCTCCAGACGCCGCCGCCGACGATCAGCGCCACGAGCAGCGCCTCCCAGCGGGCGACGAGCCTCAGCGCGACGCGGGCGGCCACGTTCACGTCGTCGCGCTCCGGTGCGCCGCGATCATCTCGGCGCGCCGCCGACGGCGGAGCGCCTGCTGCAGCCGCTGCTTGAAGAGGGCGTCGACCGTGACGGCGACGACGATCGCCGTACCCTCGAAGAAGATCTTCCAGAACTCGGAGATGCGCAGGAGCGTGAAGCCGTTGTTGATCGTGGCCACGAGCAGGGCGCCGAGCGTCGCGCCGAGCACGCTGCCGGAGCCGCCGAAGACGTTCACGCCGCCGATCACGACAGCGGTGACGACGTCGAACTCGAAGCCCCGGCCGGCGACCGCGTCGACGCTGGCGAAGCGCGCCGCGAACATGAAGCCGCCCAGGCCGGCGAGCGCCCCGCTGACGGCGAACGCGGTCATCACGCGGGTGCCGACGCGCACGCCGGCGAGGCGGGCCGCGTCCGGGTTGGAGCCGATCACGTAGAGGTCGCGGGCCCACGGCGCCCAGCGGAGGAGCACGGCGCCGACGATGGCGACGCCGAGCGCCATCCAGGCGAGCGATGGCAGCCCCGCGGGGGTCTTCGCCGCGAGGTCGAGGAAGCCCTGCGGCAGTTGCGACGCGAGCACGTTCTCGCCGTGCGTGACCTCGAACAGGACGCCGCGGTAGATCGAGAGCGTCGCCAGCGTGGCGATGATGGCCGGGATCCGACCCACCGTGACGAGCAGGCCGTTGCCGACGCCGCACGCGGCACCCACGGCGACCGCGAGCAGGGCGATCGCGGGGATCGGCACGCCGTGGTGGTGCGCGAGCGTGTTCGAGGAGATGTACGCGGTCAGGCCGACGACCGAGCCGACGCTGAGGTCGATGTTCCGGGTCAGGACGACCATCGTCTCGCCGACCGCGACCGTGACCACCATCGCCACATCGGTGGCGATGTCCTGCCAGTTGTCGACGGTGGCGAAGTTCGTCGCCTGCACGGAGAACAGGAGCACCGTCGCCGCGAGGGCGACGAAGATGCCGGCGTCGCGGAGCCGCGCGACGACGGTCAGGGTCGACACCGCCTCGCCGCGCCGCAGCATCACGCCGCCGCGCCCTCGACGCCCGCTGCCGCCTGGACGATGCGCTCCTCGCTCGCCTCGGCGCGCGGGAGCTCCGCGACGAGGCGCCCCTCGCGCATGACGAGCACCCGGTCGCTCATGCCGAGCACCTCGAGCAGCTCGGAGGAGACGAGCAGGATCGAGAGCCCTGCCGCCGCCAGCCTCGAGATCGTTCGGTGCACGTCCGCCTTCGTTCCCACGTCGACGCCGTGCGTCGGCTCGTCGAGGACGAGGATGCTCGGCTCCGCGGCGAGCCACTTCGAGAGCACGACCTTCTGCTGGTTCCCGCCGGAGAGGCTGCGCACCGGCTGCGCCGGCGACGTCGCCTTGATGCGCAGCTCCTCCATGAACCTGCGTGCGAGCGCCTGCTCGCGGCGGGGACGCAGCACCCCGCCCGGCGTCAGCTCCGGCAGCACCGCCATCGACAGGTTGGTCGCGATCGGCATCGTCTGGACGAGCCCCTGCTGCAGGCGGTCCTCGGGCAGGTAGGCGAGGCCGCGGCGCAGCGCCGCGCGCGGGGAGCGCGGCCGGAAGCGCCTGCCCCTGATCCAGACCCGGCCCGCGTCCAGCCTGTCGATGCCGAAGATCGCCCGGGCGACCTCGCTGCGTCCGGCGCCGACGAACCCGGCGAGCCCCACGATCTCGCCGCGGCGCAGCTCGAACGAGACGTCGGAGAAGACGCCCCGGCGCGTCAGTCCCTCGGCTCGCAACACCACCTCGCCGATCTCCGCCTCTTCCTTGGGGAAGAGCGCGTCCAGCGAGCGACCAACCATCAGGCGCACGATCTCCGCCTCGGTCAGCTGGGTGGCCGGCTGGGTGGCGACGTGGCGCCCGTCGCGCAGGACCGTGACGGAGTCGGCGATCGCGGTCACCTCGTTGAGCCGGTGGCTGATGAAGACGATCGCGACGCCGCGACCGCGGAGCTGGCGCACCGTCGCGAACAGCCGCTCCACCTCGTGCGGCGAGAGCGCCGCGGTCGGCTCGTCCATGATCAGCAGCCGAGCATCCGTCGACAGCGCCTTGGCGATCTCGAGCAGCTGGCGGTCGGCGACGCCGAGGCCGCGCACGGGGGTGTCGGGGCCGAAGTCGACGCCGAGCTCGTCCAGCAGCCGCGCGACGCTCGAGCGCATGCGGCGCCAGTCGACGGCGCCGACCCTCGTGCGCGGGTGCCGTCCGGCGAACACGTTCTCCGCCACGGTGAGGTCGGGGAACACCGTCGGCTCCTGGTACATGGCGACGATGCCGAGCCGGTGCGCCGCCTGTGGGTCCGCGATGCGCTGCGCCGCGCCCTCGACGAGCACCTCGCCGGCGTCCGGGTGGACGACGCCGGTGAGGATCTTCACGAGCGTCGACTTGCCGGCGCCGTTCTCGCCCACGAGCGCGTGCACGCTCGCGCGCTCGATGGCGAAGCTGACGTCGGCGAGTGCGTGCACGCCGCCGTAGCTCTTCGAGAGCTCGCGCAGCTCCACGAGCGGAGCGCTCGCGGCGCTCATCGCGGGTACGCGGCCGTCACGCCGCCGTCGACGTTGAGCACGTTCCCGGTCGACTTCGCCGAGCGCGGCCCGGCGAAGTAAGCGATCGCCTCGGCGACGTCCTCCGGGTAGACGTTGACGCCGAGCCGCGTCCGGCCGCGGTAGAACGCGGACAGGTCGTCCTCCTCGATCCCGTACGTGCTCGCGCGCTCGGCCTTCCAGTCGGACGACCAGATGGCGGAGCCTTCGATCACGGCGTCGGGGTTGACGGTGTTGACGCGGATGCCGTGCGGCCCGCCCTCCTCGGCGAGGCAGCGCGCGAGGTGCAGCGAGGCGGCCTTGGCGGAGGAGTACGCGGCCGCGTTGGCGCCGGCGACGAGCGCGTTCTTCGAGGCGACGAACACGATCGAGCCGCCGCGGCCCTGCTCGACGAGCACGCGGAACGCCTCGCGCGCCGTCAGGAAGTAGCCGCGCGCGAGCACCGCGTAGTTCCGCTCCCAGTCCTGCAGCGTCGTCTCCGTCACGGGGGCGCTCGACGCGAGGCCCGCGGAGCAGACGACGACGTCGAGGCCGCCGTACTCGAGCACGGCCCGGCGCGTCGTCTCGGCGACGTCCTCCTCCTCGGTCACGTCCATCGCGACCGCGACGCTGCGGCGCAGGCCGTGCGTCGCGACGATCTCCTCCGCCACCTCCTGCGCGCCCGCGGCGTTGAGGTCGGCGACGACGACGTGCGCCCCCCGCCGGGCGAGCAGCCGTGCGGTCGCACGGCCGATGCCGCTCGCGGCTCCGGTGACGAGCGCGATCCTGCCCGCGAGCTCGCCGCGCGGGGGCGCCTGCGCCAGCTTGTACCGCTCGAGCGGCCAGTACTCGATCGCGAACGCCTCGCCCTCGGACAGCGAGCGGAACCCGCCGAGGGCGTCGGCCGCGTCCTGGACGGCGATGGCGCGGTGGTAGAGGTCGCGCGTCAAACGAGCCCCGGCGGCGTCCGGGCCGCTCGTGACGATGCCGACGCCGGGCACGATCACCACCCTGGGTCCAGCCGGGTCGATTCCGAAGGGGCGCGTCTCGTCGTCGACGTGCCGCGCGTGGTACTCGCGGTACCAGGCGGCGTAGCCGTCGACGCCGCGGCGGAACGCCTCGCGCAGCTCTGCCGGGCCGTCCCTGTCCGGGTCGAAGCCGACCGCGAGCGGGCGGTGCTTCGTGTGGATGAGATGGTCGGGGCAGGGCGCGCCCACCTGGCTCACCTCGGCTGCGCGCGCCGAGGAGGCGAAGGCGACCGCCTCCGGGCTCCGGTCGACCTCGAGCACGACGCCGTCGGCGTCGGCCAGCAGCGCGCCGCGGAGCGCGGGGAGCGCCTGCGCGAGGAGGGCGGACGCGCTCGCGTCCCCGAGCTCCGCGGTGCGCGGGCCGCCGAGGCCGAAGCGGCCGCGACCGGCGCGCTCGATCGCCTCGGCCGCTCTGGTCACGAACTCGATCGTCGCCCGGTAGCACGCCTCGCCGGTGTCTCCCCACGTGACCAGCCCGTGCCGCTCGAGCAGGACCGCTCTCGCATCGGGGCGCTGCTCGAGCAGCGCCCCGACCCGGCGCGACATGTCGAACCCCGGGCGCTGGTAGTCGAGCCAGACCGCCTCGCCGCCGAACGCCTCGTCGGCGAGACGCCGACCGCCCGGCGTCGACGTGAGCGCGATCACCGCGTCCGGGTGCGTGTGGTCGACGTGCGCCGCCGGCACGAAGGCGTGCAGGAGCGTCTCGATCGAGGGCCGGGGCTGGTCCGGGCGGAGCCCGCAGCGGAGCAGGTAGTCGACCATCGCCGCGTCGTCCATCGCCTGCCGCTCCCGCAGGAGCAGCAGCTCGTCCAGCCGCAGGCCCGCGAAGCCGTGCTCGGCGATCGTCGCCAGGTCGGTGCCCGAGCCCTTCACCCAGAGGACGCGCACCTCCCGGCCGGCGTGGTCGCGGACGACGCCCTTGGCGGACGTGTTGCCGCCGCCCTGGTTGGCGAGCGCCCTGTCGGCGCCGAGCAGGTTCGAGCGGTAGACGAGCTCGTCGAGCACGCCCAGCCCCGAGGCGACGCCCTCGTCCCAGCGATCCTCGGGAACGGGGATGCCCTGCAGCACGCCCGTCACCTCGCTCATACGGCGGCCTCTCTCGCCGCGGCCTCTCGTTCCGCTCGGGCGTCGCTCAGGAGGGCGAAGCGCTCTCGCGCCTCTCGCCACTCGCCGCCGGCGGTCGGCTCGTAGCGTCGCAGCGGGAAGGAGGCGCGCACGACCTCCCGCGCCTGCTCGAGCGTGGAGACGCCGCCGAGGGCCAGCTCCTGCACGAGCGCGTTGCCGACCAGCGTCGCCTCCTCGGGGCCCGCCAGCACCGGCCGCGCCGCTGCCTCCGCGGTCCACGCGCACAGCAGCTCGTTGCGCGCTCCGCCGCCGACGACGTGCAGCTCGTCCAGCGTCGCGCCGACGACGTCCTCGAGCACGCCGACCACGAGCGCGTGCTTGAGCGCGAGGCTCTCGAGGATGCAGCGCGCGACCGCGCCCGGCTCGTCGGGCGCCGGCTGGCCGGTGCGCTCGCAGATCGCGCGGATGCGGGCGGGCATGTCGCCCGGCTCGGCGAGCTCCGGGTCGTCCGGGTCGATCAGCGACCGGAACGGCGCCGCCTGTGCGGCGAGCGACTCGAGCTCCGCGAACGAAAGGGCACGGCCGCTCGCGGCCCACGCGCGGCGGCACTCGTGCAGCAGCCACAGGCCGTTCACGTTCCGGAGCACCCGCCACGTCCCGGCCACGCCGCCCTCGTTGGTCACGTTCGCGGCGAAGGCGGCGTCGTCCGTGACGGGCGCGCTCCGCTCCACGCCGACCAGCGACCACGTGCCGACGCTGAGGAAGGCCGCGCGCTCGCGCTGGAACGGGACGGCGACGACGGCCGACGCCGTGTCGTGGGTCGCGCCCGCGACGACCCGTGGGCCACCGAGGCTCGTCTCGCGGTCGACCTCGTCCGCGAGCCGCGCGAGCGGCGTGCCGGGCGGCACGATCTCGGGCAGGATCGACGTCGGCACGTCGAGGCGCTCGAGCAGGTCCTGCGCCCACGCGCCCGCGACCGGATCGAAGCACTGCGTCGTCGTCACGTTCGTCAGCTCGCCGGCGCGCGCCCCGCAGAGCCAGTAGTGGAAGAGGTCGGGCACGAGCAGGAGCGCGGCGGCGTGCTCGAGCGCCGGGTCGCGCTCGGCCGCCATGGCCGCGAGCTCGAAGAGGCTGTTGATCGGCAGGAGCTGGATGCCCGTCCTGGCGTACAGCTCACGCGCCGGCACGCGCGCGAGCACGCCCGCGAACGCCGCCGCCCGCCTGGCGTCCCGGTAGTGCACGGGGTTCTGGACGAGTTGCCCGCGCCGGTCGAGGAGGCCGAAGTCGACGGCCCACGAGTCGACCGAGACCGAGTCCACGGCCGCCTCGCGCGCCGCCGCGCGGAGGCCCTCCAGCACGCCGCGGTAAAGCGCGAGCACGTCCCAGTAGAGCCGGCCGCGCACGCGCACCGGCTCGTTCGCGAACCGGTGCAGCTCGGTGACGCCGAGCCGCTCGCCGTCGAAGCGGGCGAGCGCGACGCGGCCGCTCTGGGCGCCGAGGTCGACCGCGACCGTCGTCGCCATCAGGCGGACGCTCCTTGGCCGGGGGTCACGCGCCGCAGGTCGCGCGGCCGCGCGGGCGGCGCGGCCCGCTGCGCCGGCTCGACGACGGTCACCGGAATCCCCGCCTGGCGCCAGCGTTCCACCTCGTCCGCGGGGGCGCCCGAGTCGGTGACCACCATCGCGAGCCGCTCGGCCGGGACGAACGAGAGCAGCGCGCTGCGGTGCCACTTCGTGCCGTCGAGGATGCCGTAGACCTGCTCGCAGGCGTCGGCGATCTCCTGCTTGATGCGCACCTCGTCCGGGTTCAGGTCCATCAGGCCGCGCTCGAGGCTGAGCCCGCGGGCTCCGAGGAAGCCCTTGTCGATGCGGGTGCTGCGCAGCACCTCGGTGCCGAGGTCGCCGACGAGCGACATCGCCGACAGGCGCAGCATGCCGCCCGGGACGATCACGGTGACCCCGGGCGCGTCGGCCAGGGCCGCCGCCACGAGCAGCCCGTTCGTGACGACGACGAGCTCTCGCTTGGCGCGCAGCTCGAGCGCGAGGTAGTAGGCGGTCGTGCTCGCGTCGAGCGCGACCGCCTCGCCCTCGCCGACGAGGTCGGCCGCTGCGCGCGCGATCGCCCGCTTGCGCTCCACCTCGAGCCGGAGGCGCAGGTCGAAGCCGACCTCGGTCTGCCCGTGCTGCAGCGCCCGCACGCCGCCGCGAACGCGGGCCACGAGCCCCTCGCGGGCGAGCGCGGACAGGTCGCTGCGCACGGTCACCTCCGAGACCGAAAACAGTTTCGCAAGTTCCGAAACTTGAATGGAATCCCGCCGCTCCAGCAGCTGGAGCACCTGCTGCAGGCGCTGCTGCTGAGCAAGCCCGTTCTTCGGCGGCGACGTGTCGATAGCGCGCGACGCTACGCCCCTCCTGAGCGAAAGTCAAGATCGTGCTTTGACTTTCGTTTGCACACCAAAGCGAAAGTCATTCGCAAACGGCGTGCAGGTGTGCCAAGCTTCGCGCCACATGGACGAGGAGGCGCTGCTCGCCCGGCTGGGCCGGCTCGAGATCGAGACGCCGTCGTGGGGCTACGGCAACTCCGGCACCCGCTTCCACGTGTATCCCTGGCCGGGCGCCGCCCGCACCGTGTGGGAGCGGATCGACGACGCCGCGCTCGTGCACGAGCTGACCGGCTGCTGCCCCTCCGTGGCGCTCCACGTACCGTGGGACCGGGTCGAGGACTGGCCCGCGCTGCGGGAGTACGCGCAGGCGCGCGGTCTCCGCATCGGCGCGATCAATCCGAACACCTTCGGCGACGACGCCTACCGCCTCGGCAGCCTCTGCAACCCCGACGCCGGCGTGCGTGCGCAGGCGCTCGAGCACTGCCGCGAGTGCGTCGAGATCGCACGCCAGGTGGGCTCCACGGCGCTCAGCCTGTGGCTCGCCGACGGGACGAACTACGCGGGCCAGGACGACCTTGCCGGCCGCTACGAGCGTCTCGTCGCCGGGCTCGAGGCGCTCTACGCGGCGCTCCCGCCCGGAGTGCGGCTGCTGCTCGAGTACAAGTTCTTCGAGCCCGGCTTCTACAGCACGGACGTGCCCGACTGGGGGACTGCGGCCCTGCTCTGCCGCCGGCTGGGCCCGCAGGCGCAGGTGCTCGTCGACACGGGGCACCACCCGCAGGGCACGAACGTCGAGCAGATCGTCGCGCTGCTCTTGCACGAGCGCCTGCTCGGCGGCTTCCACTTCAACAACCGCAAGTACGCCGACGACGACCTCATCGTCGGCTCGATCGACCCCTTCGAGCTGTTCCGGATCATGCGCGAGATCGCGCGCGCCGCAGACGTCGGCGCGATCGCGTTCACGATCGACCAGTCGCACAACGTCGAGGGCAAGATCGACGCGATGATCCAGTCCGTGGTCAACATCCAGACGGCGTACGCGAAGGCGCTGCTCGTCGACGAGGCGCGTCTCGCGGAGGCGCAGCGTGCGGGCGACGTGCTGGGCGCGCACCGCGTGCTGCTCGAGGCGTTCGAGTCGGACGTGCGGCCGCTGCTCGCCGAGCTGCGGCGCTCACGCGGGCTCGAGCCCGACCCCGTGGCGGCGTTCCGGGCGCGCGGGCTCGCGGAGCAGCGTGCCCGGGAGCGGGGCGCCGTTGCCGTCGAGAGCGCCTACGAGCGGCTGTGACGCAGCGCAGCGCTTTCGTCCTGCGCGTGCGCCCCGACCGGATCGACGAGTACGTCGAGGCGCACCGGAAGGTGTGGCCAGAGATGCTGCAGGCCCTGCGCGACGCCGGCATCCGCAACTACACCATCTTCCGGGCCGGCACCGAGATGTTCGGCTACTTCGAGGCGGACGACCTGGAGCGGGCCGCTGCCCACCTGGCGCGCCAGGAGGTCTGCGCGCGCTGGCAGGACGCGATGGCCGAGCTGCTCGAGGAGCGCGTTCCCGACGCGGGACCGCCTCCGCTCGAGGAGGTCTTCCGGCTCGACTGAGCGCGGGGCGACGCGTGGTGCGGCGGGAGAGCCTGGCGGGTGAGGCAAGCCTCGCGCCTACGGGGCCGCGAGCGCGAATCCCGTACGTCGCGGCTGCACGCGCAGCGGGCTCGCCGGCAGCCCGGGCGCCGGGGCGAGGTTGTAGCCGCTCGGGGCGACGTCGTTCGGCATGTCCGGGTGGAAGAGCGCGGCGAGGAGCTGGATCTGCCCGCGCCCGACGCCGAGCTCGAGCTGGCCGCCGCCGTAGACGCCGATGCCGCGCTCGGCGCAGTGGTCGTACGCGGCGAAGAGCCGCTCGACCGAGCCGAACCGGGACGGCTTCACGTTCACTGTCCGCGGCGGCCACGGCAGCGCCTCGATGTCGGCGACCGAGTGGATCGGCGCGTCCCAGGTGAGCCGGTCGCGCGCGGCCTCCAGGATCGGACGCGTCTCGTCGGTCACGGCCGGGTCCTCGATCCACGCCTCCGGGAAGCCCTCCACGACGAGCCGGTAGAGGGCCGGGTCGGGCGGGTTGTCGACGACCGTGCCGCTGTAGTGGCCCTTCAGGTCGACCGAGTCGACGCAGCCGAGCTCGCGCAGCTCGGCGACCAGCTCCGCGGTCCAGAGCGGCGTCGCGTCGAGCTTGAAGCGGAGGCCGGGGTGGAGCTCGAGCCAGGCGCGCAGCTTCACCGTGCTGGGCGGGTCGCCGAGGCCGCCGGAGGCGACGAACCTGACCGGCCGCGCCTCCCGGCCCACCGCGCGGCCGAGCGACGTCCCCGCCTGCCGCAGCGCGAGGTCGAGCGCGGCGCTCTCGAACGCCCAGCGGCGGTAGTCGAGGTAGGCGTGCTGCGCCGGCTCGCCATCGAAGAGCGCGAGACCGCCGAGGTGGCTCGAGAACGCGTCGAGGGTCCACTCCCCCGCGAGCGGCAGCGCCGGCCCGCGGGCCTGCAGCGCGTCGTGCTCCTCGCCGTGGTAGGTGACGTCCTCGCCGACGCCCTCCTCGCCGCGCCCGTGCAGGTGCACCACGGTGGTCTTGCGGGTCCAGCCGGACGCGATCTCGGCCGCCAGCCCCTCCAGGGCGTACGAGTCGACGACAAGGGGCAGGTCGCGAACGGCGTCGTAGAGGCTCACGAGGCGGCGTGGGCGACGGCGACGGCGGCGGCGAGGCCGGCGTTCTCGGCGATCAGGGCACGGTTGACGCGCATCGTCTCGCCGCCGCTGCGCTCGTGCAGGAAGGAGAGGACGAACGGGGTGATCTGCTGCCCGCCGACGCTCCGCCGCCGCGCCTCGGCGAGACCCTCCTCGATCAGATCGGCGACGTCGAGGCTCTCGGGCGGAGCGTTGGCGAGCAGGACGCCGCCGCCGCCGAGCGCCCAGTGGGCGTCGGCGATCTCGGCTGCGACCTCGACCGTCTCGACGCGCGCGGACACGGGCGGGCCTCCGTGCGCGCTGTAGAAGAGCGGGAGCGTGTCGGTGCGGAAGCCGAGCACGGGCACGCCGAGCGTCTCCAGCAGCTCGGCCGTCGCGGCCACGTCCAGCAGCGACTTGACGCCGGAGCAGGCGACGAGCGCCGGCGTGCGGGCGAGCGCGCCCAGGTCGGCGGAGACGTCGGGTGGCGAGGGGAAGCCGCAGTGGACGCCGCCCAGGCCGCCCGTGCCGAGGAAGTGGATGCCCACCGCTCGAGCGACGGCGAGCGTCCCGCCCACCGTGGTCGCGCCGACGACGCCCTGCGCGGCGCACGCGGCGAGGTCGCGCGGGCCGACCTTGCGCGCGTCGGGCGTGAAGCAGGCGAGCTGCTCGGGCGTGAGGCCGACCCGTATGGCGCCGTCGAGCACGCCGATCGTGGCCGGCACGGCCCCGGCGGCGCGCACGCGCTGCTCGCTCTCCAGCCCGACCTCGAGGCCCTCGGGCGCGGGAAAGCCGTGCGCGACCAGGGTCGTCTCGAGCGCGACGACCGCGCGCCCCTTCTCGAGGGCGTCGCCGACCTCCTCCGACAGCTCGACCAGCTGCGGCACCCGGCGAGCCTACCCGCCCCGGGCTCGGCCGGCCGCGGCTGCGCGCTCGGCGGCGCGGGCGAGGCCCTCGGCGGCCTCGGCGACGAACCGCTCCAGCCGGCGCCGGACGAGCCGCCCGGTGCCCGGGATGGCCGGCTCGAAGCTCGACCGCCAGCGGATCTTCGTGCCGCGACCCTCGAGCGCGGTCAGCAGCACCTCGGCCTGGTGGCCGACCACGGGCAGCCCCGAGAGCAGCTCGTAGGCGAGGCGGCGGGAGGGCTCGAGCGCGGTCACCCGCTCGCGGGTCGCGACGCGGCCGCTGCGAAAGACGCGCACCTCGCCGACGCCCGCTCCCGACTCGACCTCGGCCGCGTCGAAGCGCGCCCACGCCGGCCAGGTGGTCACGTCCGCGAGGAGCTGGAAGACGCGCTCGGCCGGCGCGGCCGAACGGGCTGTCACCTCGAGCTCGATCATGCTCGTTCTCCTGTTCGTCTCCACGACGTTCGCGTTGCTCGCGGCCGCGCCGGCCCTGGCAGGCGCGGCCGCGAGGGGCGTCAGCTCAGCTCAGACGCCGGCCGCCGGGATGGGGTGGTTGGCGGCGAGCAGCCCGGTCGGATCGGCCTTCGCCCGGATCTGGCACAGGCGCCGGTACGTCAGCTCCGGGTAGAGGTGGCGGGCGCCCACCGGCCGCTCGACGAAGTTCATGTAGCCGCGGCCGGCCTCCCAGCGGGCGAGCGCCGCCCTGACCGCGTCGACGTGCTGCTCGACGGCCGCCTTCGCCTCCGGCGTCGGCGCGATTCCGACGGCGAACAGCGCGAACGCCGCGTCGAGCGAGGCGAGCGCCCCGTTCTCGGCCCTCGGACGGGCGAGCTCGCCGCCGAGCTGGCGCAGCTCGACCGAGAGGAGCGGCGAGCCGGATTCCGCGCCGGCGACCTCGACGAGGGCGTCGATCGCCTCGGCCGGCGCGTCGGCGAGCAGCATCCCGTCGCCGGCGCCGGGGACGGGCGCGGGCGGGTCCATGTGCAGGTCCCACAGCACGGACGGCGATCCGACGCCGACGGTGTCCATCGCCGGGCCCAGCGCCCGCAGCGGCGCGACGAGCGCGTCGCCGTCGGCGCCGCTGCCCTGGAAGGCGAGCTCGACGACGGCGAAGGCGCCTCCGCGCAGCTGCTCCGGGACGTCGGGGAGCGGCGGGAAGGCGAGGTAGCGGCCGACCGAGGTGACCTTGTCGGGTACGGAGCGCACCCACTCGCGCCATGCGTGCAGCACCTCGCCGCCGCGCTCCGCCGGGAAGAAGAGCGTGCCGGCGTAGATCTCGGTGAGCGGGTAGAGCGCGAACTCGATCGCGGTGACGACGCCGAAGTTGCCGCCGCCGCCGCGCACGGCCCAGAAGAGGTCGGGCTCGTTCTCGCGGTCGGCGCGTACGCGCCGGCCGTCGGCGGTGACGAGCTCGACCGCGAGCACGCTGTTCGTGGCCAGCCCGTGCGTGCGGGCGAGCCAGCCCATCCCGCCGCCGAGCGTGTAGCCGACGACGCCGACGTCGCGCGACGACCCGTGCAGCGGCACCAGCCCGTGCGCGAGCGCCGGCACGGTCACGTCCTGCCACCAGGCGCCCGCCTCGGCGCGCGCCCGCCGGCCGGCCGGGTCGATCGAGACGCCCCGCAGGCGCGAGGTCTTGAGCAGGATCACGTCGTCGTCCCACTGCAGCGCCGCCGAGCCGTGCCCGGTGCCCTGCGGGGCGACGCGGTAGCCGTTGGCGGCGGCGAACGAGACGGTGGCGGCGACGTCCTCGGCCGACTCGGCGAAAACGACCGCCGCCGGCCGCTGGTGGACGGCGAGGTTCCAGGCGAGCCTCGCCTCGTCCCAGCTCGGGTCCGCGGCGGTGACCACCTGCCCGGCGATGCGGCTCTGCAGCGAGAGCAGGCCCGAGGAGGCCTGCGGCGCGGTGTGCGGTGCGTTCATCGGTGCTCCGTTCGGTGTCGGTGGCGTAACGCGTGCTGCCCTCGTGCGGGCTGCCCCTACGGTCGCCGCCCGCACCGGTCGCTCCAATACGGGAGGCCCGCGACGTCGAGTGCGGCAAACCGCACCGGCGTCAGGCGAGTGGCGGCATCGCGCCTTGACGGGCAACGCAGCGGGCCGCCGCCTCGAGCGCGAGCTCCGGTCCGCCGACGATCCAGCCGGCGGCGAGCGCGTCGCCCGCGCCGGTCGCGTCGACCGCGCGCTCCACGGGCAGCGCGGAACGCTCGTCGCCGTCGAAGCTCGCGCCGCGGGCGCCGCGCTTGACGATCCACGCGGCGCCCGCGAGCCGGCCGCCGAGCGTGCGCTCCTCCAGCTCGGTGCAGAAGACGGCGTCCGGCGCGAGGCCCGCCAGCAGCTCGAGCGGGTGCCCGATGGCTGCGAGCACGCTCGCGGCGGCAAGGTCGACGCTGACGCGCGCGCCACGCGCTCTCGCGAGCTCGACGGCCCGCCGGGCGGCCGTGCGCGCCGGCTCGGCGGCGAGCGCGTAGCCGGACACGTGCAGATGGTCGCAGCCCTCGAGCCAGGCCGGGTCGACGTCGCCGGCGCGCAGCCCGGCCGCGGCGCCCCGGTCGGAGACGAGCGCGCGCTCGCCGTCCGGGGAGACGAGCGAGACGACGACGCCGCCGGGGCCCGCGAGCCGCGGGCCGCAGAGCTCGACTCCGTGGCGCGCGAGCCCCTCGGCCGCGAGCCGGCCGGGGCCGTCCTCCGCGAGCACGCCGACGAAGCGGGCGCGGGCACCGAGAGCAGCCGCCCAGGCGGCGACGTTCGCCGCCTGGCCGCCCGGCCCGACGGTCGTCTGCGCCGCCACGTCGTCGCCGGGCGCGAGCGGCGCGTCCAGCCGGACGACGACGTCGAGCACGAGGTCGCCGAGCGTGCAGACGAGCATGCCCTACGATCCTGGCATGGACGACGAGCGAGGACGGCGCGACCGCTTCCGCTCGTTCGTGCTCGGCGGGCTCCTCGGCGCGTCGGCCGTGCTGGCGGCGGCGCGCCGCACGCGCTCGCCCCGGCGACGGCGCGAGACGCAGGCCGGCCTCGCCGCCTTCGAGAGCGCGCCCTGCTACCGCGAGCTGATGGAGCGCGAGCCGGCCGAGCGCGACTGATCGAGCGACCGCTGCGCCGCGCGCACGACGTCGAGGTTGATCACCGTCTCGTCGAGCCCCTCGGCCCGCCCGAGGGCCTCCACCTCCTCGACCCGCTCGAGGAAGCGCGCCGGCGTGCCGGTCGGCGCGCGCGTGCGTGCGACGAGGAAGGGCCCGAACGTGCGCACCTCGTACGCGCGGGCGGGCTGGGGCTGGAGCGGCGCGATCTGCATCGTCGGCCGGCGGTTGCGCGGGTTGCTCCCGTCCAGCACGACGACCGCGCGCCCCAGCGGTCGGGTGCGCTCGAGCACGCGCAGCATCAGCGTGACGTCCGCCCGCGGCACGACGGTGTGCGAGAAGTCCCGGTTCCGCTCCCAGGCGCCGAGGTAGAGCGGGTTGTAGCCGAGCAGGACGTCGTCCGGCCGCGCCGTGGTCGCCAGCCAGGCGGACGCCGCGTTGCGGGCGGCGACGCGCGCGGCCGGCTCCCCCTCCAGCAGCTGTGGCGTGCGGTGCCACGCCCAGCCGACCTCCCCGGCGAGGATGCCGGCCGCGACCACGGCCAGCACGACGGGCGTGCGCCCGAGCAGGCGGAGCAGCCCGGCCGCCAGCACGAGCGAGAAGAGCGGCAGGAGGAAGATCAGGTGGCGGGTCTGCGGCGACGCGGCCGAGTGCAGCCGCGCCGCGAGGAAGGCCGCGGTCGGCGCGGCGAGCAGGCAGAGCCCGAGGAGCGCCGTTCGCCGCGGCACGACCGCGAGCCCGACCGCCGCGACGAGGGCGATCGCCAGCAGCGGCCAGCGCCAGCCGGTTGCGAAGTCGCCTGCCGAGCTCCAGAGGAACTGCGCCACCTGGCGCGGGCCGCCGAGCTGCGCCCCGCCGCCGCCGACCCCGACGTCGAAGCGCTCGGCGAGCCGGCGGTCGACGAGCCAGAACGGCGTCCCCGCGGCGAGCACGCAGGCGAACGCGATCCCGGCCCGCAGCAGGCGCCTGCGCTCGAGCAGCACGAACAGCCCTTGGCCGGCGAGCACGAGCGCGCCGTAGGGGTGCGACGCGACGCACAGCAGCATGGCGATCGCCCAGAGCGCCCAGTCGCGCCGCCGGCCGCGCTCGAGCGCGCGCAGGAGCGCGAGCAGCGTGAGGACGCTCGTCAGCAGGAACAGGCTGTACATGCGGCCGAAGACGCCGTGGAAGAGGAAGACCCAGCTCGCCGCCGCAAAGGTCGTCCCCAGCAGCGCGGCGTGGGGGCTGGCCAGGCGGGCCCCCAGCAGCGCGCCGGCGACGAGGCTCCCCACGGCGAGGATCGCCGATACCAGCCGCAGCCCGGCGAGGCCCAGGCCGAGGTGCGCGACGCCCCAGGCGAGCACGAAGTGCAGCGGCGCTCCGCCCCGCTCGTGCGTGACGTGCCGCAGCATGCCCGGGAACGAGTCGCGGCCGACGAACAGCGCCAGCGTCTCGTCCTCGTGCGGCGGCCACGCGGTCAGCCGTGCGAGGAAGAAGGCCCCGGCCGCGAGCGCGACCGCGGCCACGCCGAGCGGGAACCAGCGCGCGGCGACGAGCGCGCGCACGCTCGTGACGCCCCGCAGGCGGAGCGTCGTCGCTTCGGCCGAGTCGGACATGTGCCGCGTATTCTCGCTGGTACGCTCCGCTCGCCATGCCGATCTACGAGTATCGTTGCCCGAACGGGCATACGTTCGAGCTCTTCCAGCGCATCGCGGACGCGCCGCCGAGCGGGTGCGAGGTGTGCGGCGCCGGCCCGGTGGAGAAGGTGCTCTTCCCCGTCGCGGTGCACTTCAAGGGCTCGGGCTTCTACTCGACGGACTACGGCAAGGGCGCCCGCAAGGGCAAGGACGGCGAGCCGGCCGCCGCGACGAAGGAGGGCGGCGGCGCGGACAGCAAGGCAGCGGACGCGAAGCCCGCGAGCGACAAGAAGGCCGCCGCCTCCGACTAGCTGCGCCCCGGCGCGCTCGCGGTCAGCCGCCGACGGTGCAGCCGGGCGCGTAGGGCAGCCCCGCCGGCGGCGGCAGCGGCGCCGAGCGGCCGAGGAACATGGCGATCACGCTCGCGTTGTCCTCCGAGCCGACGAGCACGGCCTCACCGCCGATCGTCTGCGGGTCGCCGCCGAGCCGGCAGTGCAGCGCCTTCCCGGAGTCGGCGCGGAAGTAGGCCCAGCCGAGCTGGAGCAGCTGCCACGCCGAGAGGTCGGTCGCGAGCGGCTTCACCACGTCCCCGCCCAGGAAGGGCAGCCGGAGCGCCGTCCAGAAGCTCGTCAGCTTCGCCCCCGTCGCCTGCACCACCTGCTGCTGCCGGCGGCCGCGGGCCAGGTCGGTCTCGGACGGGTCGAGCCGGTTCTCGCGCACGCGCGAGTAGATCAACGCTCGGTGGCCGTCCATGTGCTGCCGTCCCCTGGCGAAGCGCCAGCCCGGCCAGGCGCGGCAGCGGGCGGCGGTGCCGTAGGGGCAGTCGAAGCGATTGGACAGGATCGGCCTGGGGACGTCGACCTCGATGCCGCCGATCGCGTCGATCAGCTGCTCGAACCGGGCGAAGTCGACGAACGCGACGTGGTTGATCTCCAGGCCGGTCAGCTCCTCGATCGTGCGCAGCGCCAGCGTCGGGCCGCCGACCTGGAAGGCGACGTTGATCTTCCCGGTCCCGTAGCCCGGCACCTCGACGCGCAGGTCGCGCGGGATGGAGAGGAACGCGAGTCGGTGCCTGCCCGGGTCGGTGCGGACGAGCATGATCGAGTCCGAGTGCCGCGAGCCCGGTCGGCCGGCTTCGCCCCCGTCCGTGCCGAGCACGAGGATCGTCGTCGGCGTGGACGACAGCAACCCTTTCTCGTCGGTGAGCTGACGCCGGACGCTCTCCGGGACGCGCTCGTTGGCGGCCCCGATCCCGTTCGAGAGCGCGAGGTAGCTGAAGCCCGCCCAGGCGGCGGCGAGCACGACCAGCAGGGGGAGCGCGAGCGCGAGCAGGAGCTTCCAGCGCACGCGGCGGGGCAGCCAGCGCCGGCGACGCGGCCGGGCGCTCGGCTCGCCGCCGCGGCCGTTGGCCGAGGGCTGCGCAAGTCGTCGCTCGAGGGGGACCCTGCCCTTGACCCGGCCGCCCCGATAGAGGCGATAGGGCTTCTCCTGGTCGGGCATCCGGGGCGGTATGGTAGCCGCGCGGTGCGGCCGGGATCCGTCATCG
>Ga0070741_10003213_pt1 | contig 41170 bp, 36 predicted proteins | sample Coa_R1_4_FD_66440 | JGI IMG/M metagenome (GOLD analysis project Ga0070741, IMG submission 66440) | Surface soil microbial communities from Centralia Pennsylvania, which are recovering from an underground coalmine fire - Coalmine... | ecosystem: Environmental > Terrestrial > Soil > Unclassified ... | reverse complement strand
AGGTGATGCCATAAGCCACAAGGATAACCTCAGCATCCTCCGTTCCCTCCTCTTGATAGCGGACAATTTTCGGTGCATTCAGCCGGATCTTGTCAACCAGGCGCTTAACGAGGGAAGCCTGGGAGCGCCAGTCCATGGCCGGATAACCTTTTTCATCATGCGTCAGGCCGGTGACGTGAACGCAATAACCCTCGCCGGCTCTTACCATCTCGGGCACTCCATCCGGACCCGCTTGGAAGGGCTGATACTCGGATGGAGGCAGGGAAGTGTAGCGACGCGGGACAATTTCGATTTGCTCCGCAGAGGGAATAACGACTTTCTCCGTCATATGGCCGACGCACTCGTCCATCATGAACATCACTGGGGTTCGGTATTGCTCCGAAAAGTTGAAAGCATCGATCATCAGGTCAAAGCATTCCTGGGGTGAGTTGGGGCAAAGCGCGATAACCTCATAGTCTCCGTGGGAGCCCCAGCGAGACTGCATCATGTCGCTCTGGCCTGGCAGCGTGGGCAGTCCTGTCGAAGGCCCCCCGCGCTGTACGTCCACGAAAACGCAGGGTGTCTCGGTCATCGCGGCGTAGCCGATGTGCTCCATCATCAAGGAAAAGCCAGGACCCGAAGTGACCGTAAAGGCTTTAGCCCCGCCCCATGTGGCACCCAAAATGGCGATTGAGGAGGCAAGTTCGTCTTCCATTTGCAGGAAAACCCCGCCCACGGTGGGCGCTCGCATGGCAAAGCGCTCGACGATTTCGGTTGAGGGAGTAATCGGATAACCGGCGGCGAAATTGGCCCCGGCAGCAAGAGCTCCCTCACAGCAAGCCTGGTCGCCATCGATGAAATGGGCGCCGGTGAGCACGGTCTTCGGATCGGCCTTCACTCCCCCTCTCCTTTCGCGGCCTTGCTTCCCGTGCGGTCGATGACGCCATAGATGGCAAAATCCGGGCAGTAAAGTCCGCAAAGGTCACAGCCGGTACAACCGTCTTCCCTAATCAGTTCGGGCGGGTGATAACCGTGATCGTTGTACTTCCCCGAGAAGGCCAGTACCTTCGGCGGGCAGAATTCAACGCAGAAGCCGCAACCTTTGCACCGATCCCAGTTGATGTAAACTCTGCCGCGAGCCCTCCGCGTCGTCGGTTTCGCGGGAGTCTCAGGCATCAATCACCTCGTGGTTCGTTACTAAAAACGCGCCGCGCTGGCCGGTGAATTCCGATGTTTGAGTTTCCAACTCAAGATTCTTCACACCGTCCTCGAAGGCGCGGCCGGGATATTGGCAATGGGTTTACCTTGGCCCGGTCCGTGCAGCTTCTCACAAGGTTTCTTTCGCCGCGCGAGGTGGAGGTAATCCAGGACCAGGCTTCGCTTAAGGTGCTGAATGGCTTTGGCGGGATCGACACCCTTGGGGCATACGCGCGCGCATTCACCTGCGTAGTGACAGCGAAATGCCCCTGCCGACCCGCCCGCTACCTGATTGCGCCTTCCCTTTCCCTCATCACGAGGGTCCTCGTTATACCTTTGTGCCGCCGCCAAAGGCATAGGACCCAGATACCTTGCGTCCGTGGCCAAAGTCGGGCATGCCGCCATGCAGCACCCGCACTTGATGCAGTATGTGAACTGGAGGTACGACTCAAGTTGTTCGGGAGACTGATAGAATTCGCCTTTCGGGTCGTTGACCTCCGCCTCATCCGCACGTACAACGAACGGCATTATCGAGCGGTGCTTTTCAAACAGAGGCATGAGATCAGGGACCAGGTCGCGGATGATATTGAAATTCGGCAAGGGTCCAATGCTGAGATGCGTCGTGGCAATATGAAGAATCTGGGTGTTACACGCCAGACCCGGCTTTCCATTCAGAAGCATTCCGCAGGAGCCACAGACCCCCATACGACACGAAGAACGCCATGCCAGTGAAGCATCGAGATTCTCCTTGATATAGTGGAGACCCTCAAGCACTGTCATGCCCTCGCAGACCGGGACCTCGTAAGTCTTGATGAATGGCGCTTGGTCACTTTCAGGATTGTAGCGGACCACATGGAATTCGATGGCCCGCACGCTTTTGGACTCCCTTGGCATGCCTTACCCTCCCACTCTCGCCATCGCGATGAAGTGCGCTGCAACCGCCGCCCATGTACCCAATGCGAACAACGCGAGTCCGGCAACAACAAAGACGAAGGTAATCACCCTTTCCGTCGCAGGGTGCAATGTCAGCTCATACAGAATCGTCCGCAAGCCATAGAGGCCGTGGTAAAGCGCGGCGCCAAGGAGGATGATATAGGTGATCGTAAAGAACAGCTTGCCATCCCGAAACAGGCTGTTGCCCTTCGAGACGGCCTCGCCGCCGAAAGGCGCAAAAAGGTGAGTGATCCCGCCCACGTGCATGATGAGCATATGAAGGCCGAGAAGGAGAAGAATCACCACTCCCGCTGCCATGTGCCATGTCCAGTATTTGGTGTCGCGCATCTCCCCCCCTATCGTGACAGTCCCAGAAAGCTGTAGCCTCCCGCCGCGAGAAGGATAAACGCCAAGACCATCATCCCGATCAGCAAGGGACGCTGCACATTAATCGAAGTCTTGTAGGGGTACACCGGCTCGATGGGCTTGCCGACTGCTATTCCGAGCTCCACCAATACCAGCCGAATCCCGTTAAGGGCATGATAGGCGAAGGCCGCAAAGACCAGAAACTCCCCGAATTTGAAGATGGGCCGATGGAAGAATCCGCCTTCAACCCACAGGTAAAGGCCCAGGGCACGCAGGCTTGTCACAACCGTGTGCAAAAGGAAATAGAAAAGGATGCCCAGCCCCGTAACACGGTGGAGCGTGTAGGCGTAACGCTCTAGGTCCCAGCGACCTCCACCGAACCATCCCCAAAACCCCAGTCGGTTGTCATGCCGGTCTGTTTCCACCATGCCGGACTCCTCCAGCGCTAGCCGATTGCAGGCTCCCCACCAGCCATCCGCCGTTGCCATTTCAATCGGCAATGGTCAACCATCAATCGTCAATACTTCCGCTCGACAGGTTTCCAGTTTGTGATCCTCACAGGCTTGTACTCCAGCTTCGGTCTGCCGTTAACCAGGCGAACGACGGAGTGAGCAAGGAATTTCGCGTCGTCGCGCGCCGAGAAATCCGTCCTGGCATGAGCTCCTCGCGATTCTTCGCGAGCCAGGCCAGCGAACAGGAGCACCTCCGCCAGGTCCAGCATGTTTTCGGTCTCCAGCGCGTGAATGAGATTAGTGTTGTAAACACGGCTCTTGTCATGAATGATGATTTGGCGGAAACGCTGCCGTAAGTGGGAAATTTCGTCCAGCCCTTTCTTCATGGACTCCGCATTGCGGAAGACCCCGGCATGACGATCCATCAAAATCCGCAGTTCTCGCCGGATGCAGGCGGGATTTTCCGATCCGCTTTGCTGGAGTAAGCCTCCGAAGATGCGCCCTTTCTCCTCCCGCGTCTGGCTCTCCGCAACGGCGCTCAGCTTGGGTCCTTTTTCTAAATACTTCGCTATCTCCCGGCCCGTGATGCCCCCCCACACCAGGCATTCCGCTGTAGAGTTGCATCCAAGCCTGTTGGCCCCATGCAGCGAATGACACGCCACCTCACCGGCAGCCCAAATGTTCTCCACCTGCGTCTGCCCGTTGATATCGGCCTCTATTCCTCCCATGGAGTAGTGCGCCACCGGACGAATGGGGATGGGGTCCTTGATGGGGTCAATGCCAAGAAACTTTATGCACACTTCGCGAATCAAGGGCAAACGCTTGTTGATCCGTTCGGCTCCCAAGTGAGTCAGATCAAGCTGAATGTAGTCAAGCCCGTAAGGACCGGCGAAGCCCCGTCCTTCGAGTATCTCCGTCATCTCCGAACGGGAAACAATGTCGCGCGGCGCAAGCTCCATCATCTTGGGTGCGTATTTCTCCATAAAGCGCTCGCCCAACTTGTTGCGCAGGTAACCGCCTTCGCCGCGGCAGCCTTCCGTCATCAGGATCCCCGACGGTACGAGCCCAGTGGGATGGAATTGAAGAAATTCAGGGTCCTCAAGGGGCAGGCCGGCACGGTAAGCGATGGCCTGCCCATCGCCCGTGACCGTTTGAGAGTAGGTGGTAAACCCGTAGAGGTTTCCTAACCCCCCGGAAGCAATAAGCAGCGCCTTGCCACGCAAAACGTAGAACTCGCCGGTGGGCGCATCGATAAGGGTGAGGCCGGCGAACCTTTCACCGTCCAGGAGCATGGATGTAACAAAACACTCATCGTAACGCTTGAAGTTAGTGTATTTGAGTAGCGTGTCGTAAAGGGCCTGCATCTCGAAAAAACCTGTCTTGTCGGCGGCCATACAGGCGCGCGGAAATGAGTGGCCGCCAAATGGCCTCTGCATGATCCTCCCGTCGTCTCGACGGGACCAGGGGACCCCCCAGTGCTCAAGCAGGCGGATTTCATCCGGCGAAGTCTCAACAAATCGATCCACCACGTCCTGATCGGCAAGAAAATCCGATCCCTTCACAGTATCCCAGGAATGCAACTGGAAACTGTCGCCCTCCTCGGGCCGCATCATTGCAGCGGTGCCCCCCTCTGCACACACCGAATGCGAACGCATGATCTGCACTTTCGACACTATGCCGATGTCGGCCTTACCTTGAGTCTTAAGGCAAATCTCCACGGCGGCCCGCAATCCGGCGAGCCCTGTTCCCAGGATCAACACGTCATGGACTTCCTGCTGCATTCAGAGACCTCGTGCCGCACGGCGATAGACTTCTTCCACGATGCCGCCTGCTCAAGCCGCTGCCCGCAGCCCCATATTGCGGACAATCGCAGCAGCGAACTCACTCGTCTTCACTTTAACTGCGCCTTCCATCTGTCGGTGCAGGTCATATGTGACGATCCTTTGGCGAATCGTCTCGCTCACCCCCGCCTCGATCAGTTGCGAGACTTCCTTCCAACCCATGAAGTCAAACATCATCGAACCGCAAAGAATGAGGCTCGAAGGATTGACGACATCCTGGCCAGCGTATTTCGGCGCCGTGCCGTGGGTTGCTTCAAACACCGCGTGCTCGTCGCCGATGTTGGCGCCAGGTGCCATCCCCAGCCCGCCCACCTGCGCGGCGCATGCGTCGGAGAGGTAGTCACCGTTGAGGTTCGGCGTGGCTATCACCTCATATTCATCGGGGCGTAGTAGCACCTGCTGGAACATGGAATCGGCAATACGATCTTTAATTAATACTTTTCCTGGCGGAAGCTCCGTGCTCAGCTCTTTTTCGGTCACACAAGACTCGGGGAATTCCTCTTTGGCCAGCTCATATCCCCAGTCACGGAAGGCACCCTCGGTGAATTTCATAATGTTCCCCTTGTGTACGAGCGTCACACTGCGACGCCCGTTCTCGAGGGCATATTGAATGGCACGTCGAATCAGTCGCTTTGATGCTGTGGCACTCATCGGCTTGATCCCTATTCCCGAATCAGCGCGAATCTTCTTTCCCATCTCCTGATTCAGAAAGTCGATGACCTTTTTAGCCTCGGGTGTTCCTTGCCGCCATTCGATGCCGGCATAAACGTCCTCAGTGTTTTCGCGAAAGATCACTACGTTGAGACGTTCCGGGTGCTGCATGGGCGAAGGAACGCCAGGGTAATAGCGAACGGGGCGCATGCATACATAGAGGTCAAGTAATTGCCGCAACGTGACATTCAAGCTTCGGATACCGCCCCCCACCGGGGTCGTCAGAGGTCCCTTGATGGCGATGTGGAACTTCTGTATCGCATCCAGGGTGCCCTGCGGCAGCCAATTGTCGAACTTGTTGTGAGCCTTCTCGCCCGCAAAGACTTCGTACCATACCGCCCGGCGCCGACCTCCGTACGCCTCCTTTATGGCCGCGTCAAAGACTGTCCGTGCGGCTCTCCAGATGTCAGGCCCGGTTCCGTCCCCCTCAATGAAGGGGATGATGGGATTATCCGGAACGTGGAACTTGCCGTCGTAAACTTGAATGGCTTGTCCGTCTGAAGGTACGGGCATGTCGTTATAGGATTCCATCCTCACCTCCTGCAAAGAAACCTCCGCACCAGCGTGAGGAGGCTGTATGCGTAACGGGCTGGTATCCGCGACAGGTTGGTGGCGCAGAGTCTGATTCAGCCCTGCGCCAGCCTGTCATCACGACGTCGCAGACTTCTCTTCTTATGCAGCCGCAGGAAGATCCTTGCTCCTGCGCTCTTCTATCGGAACGACGTCCCGCGCGTCGTGGCCGGTATAGATCTGCCGCGGCCGGGCGATCTTCTGCTCGGGGTCCTGGAGCATCTCCTGCCATTGTGCCAGCCATCCCGCTGTCCGCGGTATGGCAAACAGGACAGTGAACATCTCCGGCTTGAACCCCATCGCCTGGTAGATGATCCCTGAGTAGAAATCCACGTTGGGGTACAGCTTCCGCTTGATGAAGTACTCATCCTGAAGGGCGATCCGCTCAAGCTCCAAGGCGATATCGAGTTTGCGGTTTCTGCCGGTGACCTGGAATACTTGATCGGCCGCCCACTTGATGATCCTGGCGCGAGGATCGTAGTTCTTGTAAATGCGGTGACCAAACCCCATCAGCTTAACTTGTCCTGCTTTCACGCGCTCAATGTAGGCTGGAATGTTCTCTTTCGATCCGATCTCGTCAAGCATCTTCAGCACTTCTTCATTGGCGCCACCGTGCAGAGGCCCCGAGAGCGCCGCCGCCGCTGCGGCCGTCGCCACGAACGGGTCCGCCAGCGAGCTTCCCACAGCCCGCATGGCGTTGGCGCTGCAATTCTGCTCATGGTCGGCGTGCAGGATAAAGAGAATATCGAGAGCGCGCGCCAGAACCTTATTCGCCTGGTATTTGGACTCGACCATTTTCCACAGCATGTTCATGAAGTTCTCGGTGTAGCTGAGGTCATTGTCCGGATAAACGTAGGGATAGCCAAGGCTGTGGCGGTAGGTATATGCGGCGATGGTGGGGACTTTGCCAATCAACCGATAGATCTGCAGCTTCCGAACCTCCGGATCGTGCACTCTGCGAGCCTCCGGATAAACTGTCGAGAGCGCTGCGACCGTGCTGATGAACATCCCCATGGGATGGGCATCGTATCGAAAACCCTCCAGGAACTTCTTGGTGGTCTCGTGCAGCATCGTGTGGTACGTGATGTTGGCAACAAACTCCTTGAGTTCCCCCGCCGTGGGCAACTCGCCATGCAGCAGCAGGTATGCAACCTCCAGGAAAGTGCACTTTTCAGCGAGTTGTTCAATGGGGTAGCCACGGTACCGCAGAATGCCCTTGTCTCCGTCGATAAATGTGATGGCACTCTGGCACGATGCGGTGTTCATGAAAGCGGGATCATAGGTCATCAAGCCGAAATCTTCAGGCCCGGTCTTGATCTTGCGCAGGTCCATGGCCCGAATTGTTCCCATGTGGATCGGAACCTCGTAGGAGACCCCGGTACGTTGGTCGATTATAGTAAGAGCATCCTTTCCCATGTCGTTCCCTCCCTATGGAATAATCCCAGAGCGTCCACCATTGTTATCAGCATAGGCGGAAGCGAACCGGGACGAGCCATCCCCCCTTACACCCATCGCCTTTCGGTCTGTGGAGGTGAAGGGTAGGATTCACCTTGTTGCCGGCCGCCACGCTCCGGTGTGACGGCCAGGATAGAGAAGGCCCCTGAGCCTTCGAAAATGGATTTCATAGACATGCACCCCTCGCGTCTGATTTCTGTTAGATAACTACACGATCCGAAGCGTGGCAGTGATGACCCGCCCCACACCGCCTCTGTACACGAAGGGTCAGCGTTGAAGCTCATAAACATTCAAAAGCTGAAGGCGAGTTGCGGTCAGCCGGTCTTCTACGATCTTGACAAATCGTTTCAAGAGCTCGTAGCCGAGATCGTGGTCATTTTCCGATTTCTCGCGCAAGCACTTACCGTCTAATGCAAAGGCCCGCGTAGGTTCAAGGACACGCGCGCTGAATTTCCACCGGTATGGGGGCGACAACCAGGACCAGCCGAGAATATCGCCTTCATGTAACGTGGATATTGTTAGGGCTCCTCGCCGATCGGCAAAGAGCTGCAAGGCTACTTTGCCATTTCGTATCAGGTAGAACTCGTTCGCTTCTTCTCCCTCGCGGAAAATCGTCTCGCCGCTCTCAAAACGAACGTTGCGAGCACAGCCCTCGAGAATTTGAAGCAGGCGATCTTCCATCCCTGCAAAAAAAGGGTGCTCCCCCAAAATGCGTCGTAGCGTCTCCATACGTTGCCCCCAATGCCACTATCTCGACGTCTTTCGCCTTTCAAGCAGGAAACGAGGCTCCTGCCGCGTCCTCGATCTATTATCCCACTAATTTCCTTGGAGCCCAACCACGCCCCCAACTCGACTTCCATGACATGATTGAAGCCGAAGGCCCCCATCAAGATCCCTCCAAACAAGCCATGTCAAGAAGAGCCTTCTGCTGCGTTTCAAACCAGTTCAAGGTATCACTGAGACGTGTAACCGCCCCCACAATGATCAGTATTGGAGGTGCGACTCGCGCTTCCTCCACAATGTCGACAATACTCGCCAGCGTGCCCGAAACGGTGATTTGATCCTCGCGCGTGGCGTTGCTGACAACAGCCACGGGAGTGTTGCGTGGCAGGCCCGCTTCGACCAGGGCGCACACCGTCTCCCGCAGCCAAGATGCTCCCATGAAAATCACCAGTGTGTCCACAAAAGGGGCAAGCTTTCTCCAGCTCAAATCCGGAATGTCTCCAGTACCGGCGCCGTGCGCGGTAACAAACGCCACCGAAGAGGCAAGGCCTCGGTGCGTGAGCGGAATTCCGGCATGACTTGCCGCCCCGAGGGCTGATGACACTCCGGGAATGATTTCAAACTCCAGACCTGCCGCGACACACTCGAGGGCTTCCTCGCCCCCCCGTGCGAAGATTAGAGGGTCCCCTCCCTTGAGCCGTACGACGGTCTTGCCTTCCCTCGCCTTTTGAATGATCAGATGATTAATCTCGGACTGCTTCATGGAATGCCGTCCGCAGCGCTTCCCGACGAAGAGTTGCTCGCAGCCGGGAGGGGCATAAGAGAGGAATTCGGGATTCACCAGAGCATCGTAGAGTATGACATCCGCCTGACGCAGCGCACGCATCCCCCGCACAGTAATGAGATCCGCCGCGCCGGGTCCCGCTCCGACGATGAAAACTTTCCCTGAGTTCTTCTCTGGTTCGCTCATATTACAGGCGCTCGCAGTCAATAACTGGTCCTTCGTCAATAACCTGGCACTGAGGGCCAAGACCGCATACTCATCAAGCCGCACTCCCCAGCGGTTCTTTCCTGCGAGGGTTGATTAAGACTTCCCTCACACCCGAAACCGTTCGCGCAATCGACAGGAGGTCCTCCTCACTCAGTCCCGACTTCCCCAACCAGCCAGCACTAACCCCTTTTCCGAGCAACTCGACCTTCCCGCCATCCGCCCGTACTTCAAATTCGAAATTGCGCGATTTGGGATTCGTCGCCAGCGCCAGCTTGACCCGGCAGGCTAAGGCAAAGTTTTGCAGTTTGTTCCTCACATCCGGAGTAGTGACATAGGCTGGGAGACAGACTACTCCAGCCACGAGGTCGCAGGCCGTTTCAATGCTGATATCCTTCAGGTTGATTACAAGATCATAATTGGCAGGATCCTTCCAGTCAGCACCATAAACAAACTTGGTCCATTGGATACGTTCCTGGTCAACATAGCGGATGTAGTTTCGAGCGGCCCGGTAGTCAAGCCTCCCGCGTTCCATAGCCGCTCGGATACGTGCCGAAAGCGGAGCGATCAATCGGACTCTAAGGATGTTGGGAAGGTCACTCAGAAGGAAATGCCCTGCATTGCCGTGATAGACGAGGTCGCCGGACACACAGGCGTCTGCCAGAACAGACTGCAGGGCAACAAGATAAATCCTGCGATCGCCTCTCAGGTCCCCCCAGACGTTCGTGGCCTGATGAATTTTGGCCCGGAGCGCCTCTTCGGAGATCCCCAGAGTCTCCGCCGTGTGGACCAGCACTTCCCGCGAAAGACATGGGTAGCCCAGCCGGGCGGCGAGACATTCAGCAAGCGCCGTCCCTCCGCTCATTGACCCGCGAGAAATTGTGATAATGGCCATATAGTCTTTCAAAATCTATGCCGTTTCCAAAGAGAGAAAATTGCGACTTCGCTGCTCCTCCCGGAAGAGGGTGGCCTAATGCGAATTGGCGAGCCCGGAACTTTCGTCACGCGGCCCGGTCGGTGACTTTTCCCGTGGCGGCTCCGTGGAGCTTTACTTCAACCTTCTCCTCCAGCTTGTCGTAGTATTCCTTGAGGATGGCAATGACTTCGGGCTTCGAAAACTCCGAAGGAACCGGCTTTCCCTCGCTCATGAGCTTGCGAAGAAGCGTGCCAGACAACAGCAGTCTTGCGCCACCCTTGTAATTCCCGTTTTCGTCAATGACCGCCTTGGTCTCGTGCGGGCAGGTCTTCATCGATGCCATGGTGCCGCACTCATAGCAATAGAACGTCCAGTCCATGCAAAGCGGGCGGATAGCCAGCGCGCCCGGAGGCACTTCACTGAAGATCTTTTGTGCGTCGAACGGCCCGTAGTAATCCCCCACGCCGGCGTGATCGCGCCCCACAATCAGGTGTGAACACCCATAGTTCTGACGAAAGACCGCATGAAGCAACGCTTCGCGGGGGCCGGCATAGCGCATCTCCATGGGGTAACCACCCTGAATGACGCGCTCCTTGCGGAAATATTTGTTGACCAGGGCGTCGATGGCGCGCACGCGGACGTCCGCCGGAATGTCCCCCGGCTTGAGCTTGCCGAGCAGTTGATGGATGTACACTCCGTCACAAACCTCGATGGCAATCCACGCCAGATAAGCATGAGAGTTGTGCATGGGGTTCCGCAATTGCAGCGCGGCCACGGTGCTCCAACCCCGCTCCTCGAACAGCTTGCGCGCCTCGGCCGGCCGCTGGTAGATTCCCGCAAAGGACTCGGGAAAGAAGGATTCGGAGAGAACCCGAACCGGACCGGCAAGATTCACGGCAGCCTGTTCCATCACCTTCTGGACGCCGGGATGCGCGGGATCCACCGTCTTGAAGACCTGTCGGCACTCATACTCCTTGTCGATGGTGTATTTCTCCGTAACCTTCATGGTCCCCATGAGTTCCTCAGTTTCCGAATCCCACAGGGCAACTTCCTCGCCAATAGCAATGGAATTCGCCAGATCCTCCGTAGTGGACAGGGTGATCGGAATCGGCCAGAAGAGGTTATTCTTGCTCGGGAGAACGTATGATTCACAACAACCTTTCCAGTCGTCTCGGCCCATGAATCCTTCAAGCGGCGTGAAGGCGCCGATGCCCATCATGATCAGGTCACCAGTCTCGCGGCTGGTCATAGGGACTTTCCTCAAGCGCTCGGCGCGCTTGAGTTCTTCTTTTCTGAACGCCCCGTCTATTAACAAAGGCTTCAGAGTGCTGCTTCCATGAGGAGGAACGAGTTTGCTCATTTTGAGTCTCCCTTTTTGTGTCTTTAGTGCCACTCCCATTGGATAAACCCGGGTTTCGTATCGACCATCGCGTTGACGATCAGCTCGACCAGCCCCCCGTAAAGGATCTTATTCTTTTCCCAGAGGTCGTAATAGGCCAGCATGTCACGGAGCTGCCCTTTGCAATTGCTGCATGGTGCGCATAGGTATTTGGGGATGGAGGGTTCGAGACAATCCTGGAACGCGGTCAGAATCTGCTGAAGTTTCTTGCGGCCCGAAATGCGGAAGCGCCAGTCAGCGAAATTGTGGCCGCTCATAATTGCAAACCCGCTGCCGCCGCCACAGCAATAGTTATCGACCCCGTGTGGCTCCATCTCGCGGAACTTGGGGCAGAGCCTGCGCACGACTTCCCGCTGCGGTTCAACCACTCCCATGAGCCTCACCACGTTGCAGGGGTCGTGCAAAGTCACAGGAAAATTGTTGCGCGCGGGATCAAACTTGATGCGCCCACTGATCACAATGTCGCGGAGCAGCGTCAGAGAGCTCACCCGCGGGATGTTCGACTCGCCCAGAAGGACGCGATCGGCAACGACGGAAAGCGCCTTGTGGGCATGACCACACTCGCCGATGACAATCTTCTTAACTTTGAGTTTCCTGGCTGCTTCGGCGTGCTTGAGAGCGACGCGTGCAAACTGCACGTCGTCATACCACAGGCCGTAGTTGATGGAATCGTAGGCAACCAGCTCCGACGACATCGTCCAAGACAGGCCGGCTGCGCTCAATACGAGGGCAAAAGCCCCGGGATTCTCAGGCCATGCGAGGATTTCCCCGGCGTTGTGGATCAAAAGGATGTCCGCTCCCTCCACGTCCCAGGGAGTCCTCACCTCGATACCGGTCCTCTCGCTGATTTCCTCATCGATGAATGCAATGTTGTCCTTCACAGCCTCCGGGTTCATGCCTGTCGAGGAGCCGACCTTGAGTTGCAGCATCGAGCCGTTGTCGTGAAGCTCCTTCGGGGCGATCCCCATCTCCTGGCTGAAGACCTTGCGCAATTCATGGGCAACCAAGCCGTTGTCCGCACCGACCGGGCAAGTCTGGGCGCACCGGCGGCAAAGGTTGCACCGGTACGAGAGTTCGATCAGGCGAGCCACTAGTGGCCAATTCAGCTGAATGTCGCCATGTTGCCAAGCTGAGACCAAGCCGCCGCGCTTGACATACTTGAAATATAGGCGGCGCAGGATTTCGGAACGGTAGGTCGGGCGATAGAGCTCGTTCTTGCCGCTGGCCTCAAAGATGTGACAGGCCTCCGAGCATGTCTGGCACTTAGCGCAGTGCTCCATGGTCAGGATGAGTGGTTGAAGAAAAGTCCAATTGTTCTCGCGGGTGAAGAGCTTTTCGAGACCGGTGAGAAACTTCCCGACCAGAGCTTTCTCCTCTTCGGGAGATTTGGGCTTAAGTACGCTTACTGCACAGGTATCATCCAGCGCGCACTCATAATTCTGCTGGACCTGCTCAGAAAGAGGAGTCCAGCCGTGGTCCCGGGCGGGATCGTCAAGGGGCGGTGGCAAGGCCATCAGGTCTTGATCCTCAAGATGAATCAGCGGCTTCCTCTCCTCCTTCGACATGTCCCGAAGCTTTACCTTTTGCTTCATTTCCTGCCGCCTTGCGTCGGGTTGCTGGTCACAATATCGCCCCAACTGTTTAAGCTATTCCCGCCGACATGGGGCGCTCCCCAATTCGGCCGGTAGGTAAGATACTCAGCAATCTTTGCCTCCAGTTTGCGATCTTTCAGACTCGCTCGGTCATCCCACCGGACGAAGTGATAGGTGAAGTATTTCGCAATGAAGTGGGACATATGTGTCAAGGGGATATAGGCCAGAAGCAGGCTGCCGATAATTAGTCCTGTCGCAAGTAAGCCAGGAACCTTCACAGCCGTGTCAAAAGTAAGGAGCCCCTGGGCAAGCGCAAGCGCGGAGGGAGAATCAGCAGGGCGAACCAGATAACCGCAGCAAAGCAAGCCCGGCGTGGCGATGAACAATACCAGATTAAACACATCCCCCGGTACGGTATAAGGCCTGAGTTGTTCGTCAGTAAGCCGATAGATCAAAAGTGAGGCTGCACCCAGCAGAATCAAGATGGCGCCGGCCAGCCAGGCCGCGCGGTATGCAAACTGAATGATTCCCGCCGTCCCCGAAAAAAGAAATGCCGGGAAAAGGATCGAAAGAACAGCGGTGAAGAAAAGAAGGCCTGCTGCTCCAATCACAAGATATAGACCCAGGTGAAACGGATAGGAGCGGTACCACATCTTCTTCCTGAATTCCCAGAGCCCTCTCAGGAAGAAAATCTCCGAGGCCATAGACCGCAGTTCACCCAACAGGTTAATGTGCGTGGGTTTGGTCCACCAGTCCGTTAGTTCGAAATATGAACCCCCGTGACGGGCCCGCTCTTTCTCTTCGTGAGGTATGGGATAGAGTTCCCACCGCAGGTGCAACGGCAACCTGGCGTATCCCACCGCTCGAGCTACACAGGCGATGGCAAAGGCGAGAACAGCCGCGTAAACCACCACGAAAATGGAGGCTGTCATCATGGGTACACCTGTTGTTCCATCACTCTAAGCCGTCTCTACCCGTGCTTCCCGAGTTACCCCATAGTGCGGCACCGTGATACGTACCTTCTCGACCATTACAGACAGCGCAATCTTGTAAAAGACTGTTACCATCAGGGCGCCCGCCGCCCAGACGGCAAGGGTAATGACCGCCTCGGGGAGTGTCGGCATGTAACGCGTCATCGTGCCGAGCGGAGATGGCGTGAAACCGCAAACAACCAAGCAGAGACCTTTGTCGATCCAGAGAGAAAGAAAAGTCAGAATACAGGCCGCAGCGAGAAACGTATCGTTGGTGCGAATTCTGGGGACGAGGAGCATCAGGACTGCAACCGCCATGAGCAAAAGCGATGCCCTTCCCCAGACGAGCAGGGGCGACGCCTCGCCGGCTACCCCCAAGTACATGTTCTCAAAGTGCTCGGTCAAGGTCGGAATCTGACTGTAGAATGCCGTGAAGAACTCCATGAATACGAAGAACACGTTGACCAGCATTGCGTAAGTGACGATCATGGCGAGGCCGCGAAGAGCGGCCTTGCCGACGTCGTACCCGGTCACTTTTCGAACCAGGAGACACAGCAAGATCAGAAGGGCAGGGCCGGAGGCAAAGGCCGAAGCGAGAAACCGAGGAGCAAGAATCGCAGTCAGCCAGAAAGACCTTCCTGGCAGCCCGCTGTAAAGAAACGCCGTCACAGTGTGAATGCTGATTGCCCAGGGAATCGACAGCACAATCACGAACTTGATCCAGGCGGGCGGCGCTGTTTCCGTTTGCTGGCTGTGCAACGTCACCAGGGTGATGACAACATTCAACACCCAGTACCCGGTGAGCGAGATCATGTCCCAGAACATCATGGAGTTCGGGCGGGGATAACGGATGATGTTCAGGACGCGTGCGGGCTGCCCCATGTCCACAAATATAAAGAGCACGCACATGGTTACCGCCGAAATCGCAAGGAACTCCCCGAGAATGGTCATGCGCGCGAATTCCTTGTGGTTGTGCAGGTAGTAAGGCAGCACCACCATCACGGCCGAGGCTGCCACACCAACAAGGAAGGTGAACTGCCCGATGTAAAGGCCCCACGTCACGTTCCGGCTCATCCCTGTCACGCCCAGGCCATAATTCAACTGGTGGAGGTAGGTCAGAAACCCCGCGGCCAGAGTGAGAACAAGAGTCCCAACCCACGCCCAATATCCCGTGCTTCCGTGCGCCGCTTTCTCGAACATGAACATGGACAACGCCTCAAATCAGGTAGTAAACGTTCGGGCCCGTTCCCAGTTCGGGTTTGCGCCGAAGCACATATCTGGAGCCAAGGATCTGCCTGACTTCGGATAGAGGATTTATCAAATCGCCGAAGGTCATCGATTTCTCCGGGCAAGCCTCAACGCAGGCCGGCGCCTGACCTTTCGCCAGCCGCTCCGTGCAGAATGTGCACTTCTCCACCACACCCTTGGTCCGGGTCGGGAATCCAGGGTTAAGCTCTCTGATTGCGGGCCGCGGATCCTCCCAGTTGAAACTTCTGGAGCCGTATGGGCATGCTGCCATGCAGTACCGGCAGCCGATGCAACGATGCCAGTCCATCATGACCACGCCGTCTTCTTCCCGTTTCCAGGTGGCGCCGGTAGGGCAGACTCTGACGCAGGGAGGGTTGTCACAATGGTTGCACAATACGAGCGTGGGGAGATCGAGAAGGCTTTCCTCCATGTAAGGAGTCTGGTCAGCAGAGAACACCTTGCGAAACGGTTCCCTCCAGATCCACTCAATTTCATGAGCAGGGTTTTTGAAGGCCGGGATGTTATGCGCTTTGTCGCAGGCCTCCTCGCAGCTCGTGCAACCCTCGTCCTTCCGGCACTTCTTCGTGTCGATAACCATTCCCCAGCGCTTCCGCGGGCTGGCGGCAGTGCCTTCGGCGGTCGAGCCTTTGTCGGGAGAATCGAGCAAAGCCAGCAGATGCCTTCCCGAAACGACCACCCAGCCGGCCGCGGCAAGCCGCAGGAACTCTTTGCGAGTGATCTTCATGGCACGCTCCTCTGTGCCAGGCTCGGGTCGACGTGGCAGTCCCAGCAGAAAGGAGTCTCGATGCCTGCGTATGTGTGGCAGCGGTCGCAGAATTGCCGTTTGTCATGGCATCGGAGACAGGTTCCTGTCAGGCTCATGTCGTAGGTCTTTCCGTTGAACGCAACGTACGTATGGCGGTCGTTGCGGACCACACTCTCGCGCCAATCCACGAGCAACTTCATGTGCGAAGTCTTCATGAAGCTCGTGGGAGCCACGCATTCCTTCTCCCTGGCTGGAAAGACTAAGTTCGGTCCCTTTGTAGAGGAGTGCGCCTGGAGAGCATGCCAAACGGGATACGTCACCAGGATGACGAACAAAGCCAAGCCGGCGCCGATCCAAAGTCTCTCACGCATGAATCGGGGCCTCCTCAGCCAGAGGATCGCCGCGCAGGTTCGTCGTTCGCTCCTTTTCACCACGCATCACCAGAGCGTTCCCCACGAGTTCGTGCACTCCTGCCACTTCCACACCTGGCACCCAATACTCCAGGGCCGACGGCAAGGTTGCCTTGTCGATGGCGCAAATGCACGCCAGCAGGTTAACCCCATGCTTGTCCCGGACGTACTTGACCGCATTCGCACGGGGAAGGGCACCGCGCAGGCGCATCTCGAGGTTCTCGTCCGTGCCCAGCCCGGAACCCGAGCCGCAACAGAAAGTCTGTTCGCGGATGGTGTTCTCCGGCATCTCGTAAAAGTGATTACACACGTTTCGAAGGATGTATCGAGGCTCCTCGAGAAGTCCCATAGCGCGGGCGGGATTGCAGGAATCGTGGAAGGTCACTTTCCAGGCGTCGTTGCGTTTAGGGTCCAGTCGAAGCTTGCCGTGCTTGATCAGGTCGGCAGTAAATTCGCAAATGTGGACGACGCGTGTGGACCGAGCGTTCACGAACCGTGTACCCGTGACCGGCGAAACGGGCTCTTCCAGGAAATCCGCCGGGCCGTTGAGGGTATTCATATACTGGTGAATAACCCGCCACATGTGCCCACACTCGCCGCCCAGGATCCATTTCACCTTCAGCCGCTTTGCCTCCGCATATAGCTTGGCATTCAACCTCTTCATCAACTCGTGGGAACTGAACAGCCCAAAGTTGCCGCCCTCGGAAGCAAATGCGCTGAAAGTGAAATCGAGCCCGATCTCATGGAATACCATCAGGTAGCCCAGCAGGGTATAGTAATGCGGGGTGCCGAAATAGTCCGCCGAGGGAACGACCACCAGAACTTCAGCGCCTTTACGATTGATGGGGGCCTCCACGTGCACTCCCGTGAGCTCTTCGAGCTCATCCACGGCGAACTCAATGCTGTCCTTAAACCCGTGCGGCTGGATGCCCAAGTGGTTACCAGTCCGGTAGCAATTGGCCACCGGCTCGAGAACCCAATTGATGTTACAGCCCACCAGGTTAAGGAGCTCGCGGCCCATCATCGTGACTTCCGCAGTGTCGATCCCAAAGGGGCAGAACACGGAGCAGCGACGGCATTCCGTGCATTGGTAGAAGTAATAGAACCACTCCTTGAGCACGTCCTCCGTCAAATCTCTTCCGCCTGCGAGGCCACGAAATATCCTCCCGGTCAAGGTGAAGTATCGCCGGTAGACCGACCGCATGAGTTCCGCGCGCAAGACTGGCATGTTCTTTGGGTCAGCCGACCCCAGGTAGAAATGGCACTTGTCTGCGCAGGCTCCGCAGCGCACGCATACGTCCATGAAAAGCCGGAAAGAGCGGAACTTCTTGAGCCGTTCCTTTATCCCATCGAGGATGATCTTTTTCCAATTCGGCGGCAGCTTCCAATCGCTGTCAAAGGGCTGCCAGGTGCGGGGATTTGGCAAGCCAAGGTACTCCAGGTTTTTTGGTGCAGCGCTGTAACAATAGGTCCCCTTCCGGAATTCCGGCCGGGATCTGGTCCAGTCCGTGCTCGGCGCAGTGTATTGGATTTGGAGCAGCTCTTCCGGTTTGGGAACGGCCTCAGCCATTGTCTAATCCGCCTCAAGCGGCAGTCCGGCCGCCTTGATCTTGTCTCGGAACTCCGCCTCCCACTCTTCGTAAGTGTGGACCTTGACGGGAGCATCCCAGGGATTAACGTGCCGGCGCATTCGGCTGTCGTTGGCAAGGTTACGGGTCGGGCTTAGAAAGATCCCACCCATATGAACCAGCTTGCTGAACGGAAAATAGGCAAGCAGCACACTCACGAGGGTGAAATGGACTAAGAACCAGGGCCCAACCCCGGAGGGGATGGCCGGAGAAAACACGGCGAGTCCGATCGCAAGCTGTTTCACCCCTTGCAGGTCGACCTTGGCGAAGTGCCGCATCACAAGACCCGACGTGGCGACTCCTAGAAGGAGAAACAAAGCGAAGTAGTCCGTGAACTGCGAGACGTATCGGACCGGAGAATCCAGAAATCGGCGCTGAAGAAGGTAGAGCAGGGCCGCCACGATCAGCACATCGCTGATGAAGAGCGGAGGGGCGCCAAGCTGGAAAAATCCATCAAGCTTTTGAAGCGCCAGCACAAAACCCGGGACAGGATCAGCGAAAAATCGCAGGTGCCGCAAGAGGACCACCAGCAGGGACCAATGGAAGACGATTGCACCCAGCCAAAGATACTTGTTCTCACTATAAACCAGCCTCGGCCCCTGCTCGAGTTTGGCGCGAGAATTTCTGAAAAGAGAACGGAACAGCAAAACCTCCATGGCCACACGCGCCAGCGCACCCCACTTCCCCGCGGGACTTTCGACCGGATTCGACCGAATCCACGCTAAAGATTTTTGCTGTCCACAAGTGGTCGGAATGCGAAAGGGGACGGGGGAACTCGCCCACTTCAGGACCCGGCAGACGATGCCCACGAGAAACGTCGCGAAGGCCGCATAGGGGAGGGCGACTCCAAGAAGGACCCGTGATGGGTCCTTGCCGCCGCCCACATACGCCATTCCACCGATCAGCAGCACGACAAGAAGTGAAGCAAGCACCTTCACAGCGAGTCACCCACCTTCGACCTGCGAATACAATCTTTCGAGCAAACCAACTTTCCGCCTCGTCTCGTTCAGTTGAACTTCGTGGACTTTTTCCCGGCAACGCACGTAGAGGTCGAATGCCGCAAGGATTAGCCGGTCGATGCGGTCATCAAGCTCTCGGAGGTCCTCCGTGCTGTCGCACAGAATTTCCCGCGAAATCTTCCTGGACGCGAAAACGAACCCCAGGGCTTGGGCGGGAGAAAAATCCTGCACCGCGCGAATTTGAACAATATTCTCCAGCGCTGACGCAATTCGTCTGGCATCCATAGCGCCAAAAAGCTCCTCGGTGAGGACCCGAACACCCTCGCGGAACCTGTAGCCTACGGGATTGCGAAAGGGGTCCTTTTCGCGAAGCAACGAAGTGACGCTCAAAGATGGGTAGGAGCGGAAGAGCGTTTCCAACCAGCCTTCCTCAAACCGTCGTCGTTGGTCCTCCGAGACACTGACCATTGTTCTTCCTTAATGCCGCCCCATTCTTTGTCATGGACCCGCGGCCATGCGTCCTTGCGTGCTACACGCACCCTGTGGGCTTGGGCAATCCTGCCAGCTTGCAAGCCCCCTTGGCGGGCCCCGAAGGGAACATCTGGTAAATCTCGTTCAGCTTGAAGCCGGTCTCCTTGCAGAGTTTGCGAATCATCGGGGCAATCCCGAACTGCAGGTAGTAATTGCGCAGATAATGGATCACCTTCCAGTGGTTTTCCGTCAGTTCCGAGATTCCTTCGGCGGCCATGAAATCCCTGGCCACATCCTCGTTCCAAATAGAGGGATCCTGCAGGAACCCATCCTCATCGACTTCGTAAACTCTGCCATTACTTTCAAATGTCGGCATCTTGGTAATCTCCTTCACACCATATCGATATAACCGCACGGGCACTCCTGCGCGCACTTCTGGCACCCGTTGCAGAGCTCCAACTTCACGCGATAGTGTTCCCCCTTGGGCAGCTTGACGAAGCAGCCGTTGGTGCAATACATCCAGCAGGTTTCACAATCCATGCACATCCCGCAAGACATGCACCGCTTGGCCTCTTCCTGCGCTTCAGCTTCCGTAAAACCTTGTTCGATCTCCGTATCCATTCCGCGTTCCGCGACCGCGATGTGCGGTCTTTCGTGGCGCGGACTTTCCTTGTACCAGCCAAGCTTCATTCGCTCGAGCTTCGCGGGTGGAGGGAGCACCGGTTTTTCCAGCGTCTTCCCGCGCAGCCGAGCGTCGATGGCCTCAGCAGCAAAGCGTCCTTGGGAGATCGCGATCGTCACCAAGCCAAGCTCCACTGCATCGCCACCGGCGTAGGTTGCATCCTTGCCTGTTGAACCCCATGCATCAACCTTTAGCCAGCCCTTTCCTTCCCGCAAGCCGTCGAACCCATCAAAGGATGGCTCCTGACTAATGGCCGCGATGATCGCTGTCGCAGGGAGGTTGAACTCCGTGCCGGGTTTGGGTACGGGCCGGCGGCGCCCCGAGGCATCGGGCTCGCCCAGCTCCATGCGGATACACTTCATCCCCACAGCTTTACCATCCTCACAGAGGATTGCCACCGGCGCAGCAAGGAACTCGATGGCAACTCCCTCTTCAAGCGCCCCTTCGACCTCGTGCTTGATAGCCGGCATCTCCTGGCGGCTGCGACGGTAAACGATGGTTACTTCAGCACCCAGCCGTTTACTCACGCGGGCGGCGTCAACTGCCGTGTCACCTCCGCCGACCACAAGCACCTTGTTCCCGACAGGGACCTTCTCGCCACTGTTCACCCGACAAAGGAATTCAGTCCCCGAAAAGACGTTCGGAGCGTCTTCACCAGGCACGCCCAGCTTCAGGCCCCGGTGCGCGCCAATGCCCACGAAAATGGCTTTGTATTCCTGTCGGAGCCTTTCGAGTGAAATATCCCTGCCAACGACTTGGTTACACCTCAACTCGACACCCAAGTCCAGAATTCGCTGGATCTCCCGGTCCAACACCTCACGCGGCAAGCGGTATGAAGGAATGCCATAACGCAACATGCCCCCCGGCTGGCTAAAAGCCTCAAAGACGGTTACCGGGTATCCGCGCCGGGCAAGCTGATAAGCGCAGGAAAGCCCTGCCGGCCCCGCACCGACGATGGCAATCTTTTCCTCGTACCGCTCATCTCCGCGGCGTTCCAGGCGCAATCCCTGCGAAATTCCAAAGTCTCCGATAAACCGTTCCAAACCATTGATTGCAACCGGGCCCTCTTTGGCGCTGCGATTGCACGCATCCTCACAGGGATGAGGGCATACCCGACCGCACACGGCTGGGAAGGGATTGCGTTCCGTGATCATCCGCCAGGCGATTTCGTAAGCTTCCGCAGGCGTGCGCCCGTAAGCTTCCGCCTGTGCGATCGTGGTCACCCATCCGCGGATGTCAACGCCAGAGGGGCAATTCGCCATGCAGGGCGGCGTCTTTGCATTGTACTGGGGCCGCAGGGCGCTGACCTCCGCACCGCCTGCCGTCGTTCCCTTGATGACCGGTTTCTTGACCGCCTTGAACAGTGGCATGGTTTCATTCCGCCTTACGCGTACGGGTAGATCCCCCGCTTAAAGTCTTCCAACTGCGCCAGCAGCCGGTCATGCTTCTGCTCGTCCTCGATCAGATAAGTCAGCAGGTGCCGCAAGACAAACAGCCGGCAGTTCCGGCGCGCTTTCTCCGCCAACGCGATTGTTTCCTTTTCCATTTCCGCGTGCCGCTCGATGCTCTCCCAGATCGCGCCGAGCTCCTCCGGCGTCAGGCTGATAGCCTCCTTTTCCAGGCTGTCGATCATCACCTGTTGGACCTTCTTGTGGGTTATCGAATCTTGCCGGATGATTTCCATCACCACGCGGATGAGTGGGTTCTGCGTTTTCTCAATAATTGCCGAGCACGCTGTGACGCTGGCATCCTCAATTTCCTGCCACTTGCGAAGCGTGGAAAGAAGTTCGGAAGCATTCTCGGCCTGTCTTTCTCGTTTCGGAAAGGTCCCGCCCATAAAATCTCCTTATGACACGTCTTCCTCGCCCGTAAGACTTGCGTGATTCCAGTCACGGAATCGAGGTTATTCCGGTGCCGCACCTTCCTTCTGGGGCAGCGTAATGAAGCTCCCGCCGAAATAACTGTACACACAGCGGCCTGAGTCTATGAGCTGGCGAATAGCTTGTTTGCAGTCATCCTTGCTGCACTCAGCCTCGCCGAATTTGGCAATCATCGCCTTGGTTAAGTCCAGAGCTTTCAGGTTTTTCTTTCCCTGGCATTCGACCACCATTTTGTACATCTCTTCCGCGATCGTCTCGATGGCGACAGCCATAGGCCCCTCCTAATACCGGATGTGAGCGGACCGAGCGTAAGTCAATCCGGCATTCTTGAAGTCGTCGATGTGGTACCGGGTGAACTCGATACCGGTCAATTCGAAGAACCGCGGCCATCCGATCCGCTCGATCCATTCGCCGACCCGTTCAAACTTCCGCGCGTTACGCGCATAAACGTCCACGATATTAACAATCGCGTGGACCACTTCCGGCCAGCGCGGCGGGTTGTTGGGAATGAACGGAATGGCGAGCTTGGAAAACCTGGGGGTTGACCGCGCATTCGAGACCTTGCCACCTACCCAGATGGACAGACCGTCATTCTCAGGATCATTCAAGGGCATGGCGGGGCAGACCGTGTAGCAGTTGCCGCAGTACATGCACTGTTCCTCCACGACCTCAACCGATTGCTTGCCATCCACGGTCGCCGTCCGAATGGCGCCCGTGGGGCAGGAAGAAATGACGGTCGGAATCTCACACACTTTCTTGAGCAAATCATGATTGATCTTGGGAGGCCGCCGATGGATTCCCAAGATGGCGATGTCCGAACAGTGCACGGCCCCGCACATGTTCAGGCAGCAGGCCAGGGCAATGCGCAGCTTAGCAGGAAGATTCTCACGGGTGAAACGGTCACAAAGCGCGTCCATGACGCACTTCACGATTCCCGATGCATCGGTCGCCGAGGAATGGCAATGAACCCAGCCCTGGGTATGAACGATATTGCTGATAGCGTTGTTCGTCCCGCCCACGGGGAAGCCCGCTGCGGCGAGCTCCTTTTTCAGAGGCTCGATGTTGGCAGGGTTATCGAGAAGAAACTCCACGTTGTTGCGGCTGGTGAACCGCAAATGCCCGCCGGAGTATTTGTCTGCCAGGTCCGCAAAGAAACGGATAGTCTGAATGCTCAGCAGGCGCGGCGAGGCAGCGCGCACGGTGTAAATCTTATCGCCCGTCTCCGAGACATGAACCAGCACTCCCGGGGCGAGGTTCTCGTGGTACTTCCACTTGCCGTAGTTCTTTTTGATGAGGGGAGGCAAGAATTTCTCAAAGTGCGGGGGACCGATGTCGGTAATTCGCTTGCTGGGAGTTGCCATCTTATTGTCTCCTTTTGTCGCGGCGGTCAATGACCACCGACTTTGAACTTTTGCGGCTCCGGCGCTCGCAGAGCGCTGTCTCGATCAGGTGCCCTAACCTTCCGCTTCCTTTGCCGTCCGTGTCTGGAAGAAGATGTACGGGTTGTCGCGGGGGGCGGAAACCATCTCAGGCACGGGATCGAGCCCAATCGCATCCAGGAAGCTGGGCATCCCAACGCGCTGAATAAGCTCCCCGACCCGCTCGCGATTCTTGCCGTATTCGTTCCAGAAGTCCCAAACACGCGAAATAAGTTCCTTCAGTGTATCCAGCAGTTCCGCAGCGGGGACAAACGGGATAAGCACCGAAGAAAGCAGCGCACCCTGAACGATCGGAGCCTTGGCGCCGATCAGAACGGCGGCACCCTTCTCATTGCCGGGTCTCAGGGCCTTCGGCATCACATTGATGCAATGCATGCAACGAACGCATTCGCGATTATTGATCGCGAGCCTCTTGCCGTCCCAGGACATGCACCGCGTCGGGCAACGATCACAGACATCCTTCTGGATGTCTAGACCGGAAGCGGCGTACTCGGCGACGGCGGCATCATCCTGCTGTATGTCGTCCTTCCAGGTTCCGATGATTGAGAGGTCGGCGCGCGCAATGGCTGCAACACAATCGTTGGGACACCCACTGCACTTGATCTTGAACTTGTAAGGGAAACCGGGCCGGTGCAGTTCATCCTGATAAGTGCGGGTGAGATCATCGCAGGTGGCCATGGTGTCATAGCAGGCCCATTCGCAACGCGCCTGCCCAACGCAGCAAGAGGGAGTTCGCATGTCCGAGCCGGAACCGCCCAGGTCAAATCCAGCTTCCGTCAACTTGGCAAACACGGGCTCCAGTTGATCTGTTTTCGTTCCCAAAAAGACGAGGTCGCCGGTTGAACCGTGCATGTTGGTAAGGCCCGACCCGTGAGCTTCCCAGATGTCGCACAGCTTTCGCAGCGCGTCGCTAGTGTAGAACCACCCCGACGGGTGATTGATACGCATCGTGTGAAAGTGCGCCACGGCGGGAAACTTTTCAGGGACATCGCTGTAACGGCCGATGACGCCGCCTCCGTAGCCGAGCACGCCGACGATGCCGCCATGCTTCCAGTGATTCTTTTTCTCCTGGTAAGACAGTTCGAGCTGGCCCAACAGGCCTTTCGCCATTTCGTTCCTTTCGGCGGCACTTTTGATCTCCCGGACGAAGCTCGGCCACGGTCCCTTTTCGAGTTCATCCAGCATCTTGCTTTCTCCGTTCTTTCTCTCTTCCGCCATGAAAGCGACCTCCTGTTCTTGGTGGTTTTAGTACTCGGCGTGCGCTACCTGAAGTCCAGCCCGGGACTTCCTTTCCTGAGTTGCTGCCATGACCACGGTCCGGTACACAAAATGGGCGAACTTGGAGTAGGGCGAGTAAAATAACAGCGTAAAAATCAGAATGAGATGCACAAAATAGACGGAGTACATCAGCGGAGCGTTTTGCGCCAGACGAAACAACTCGGAAAGCACCCCGGTGAGCGCAACGCCTGCCAGAGTATAAAGAAAGAAGTTGTCAAAGTAGGTCTTCTTCGTCCGTTGCCCCTGCGACGGAGTTGTTGGAAGCAGCAAGATGATTGTTCCGGCGAGAATGACGACGGCGCAGACATTTGCAAACACCTTCAACACACTCAGCAGGGGGAGCGGCGTGTGCATTACTCCCGCCATTGTGCCTGCGCCCACGGCAGTCCCTACGATCGCCAACCCCAGGAACCCGAACAAGGTGAGGAAATGACCCCAGTATCGCTTCCTTTCCTCCGTACATTTCTTAAACCGCTCATGGGCTGCGATTTCCTTGAATGAAGGCAGGAGGCCCGGCATGATTCTCCCCACGACTCCCGACGCCCTCAGATCTCTGACCAGCCGCGCGATGCCCACGGCGAAGGCGGTCACCACCCAGGCAGCGACTGCGTAGAATAACGGTTCGAGAAAACTCTGGGGGAATAGCTCGTCGAACACATAAGGGCGAGCCGGCGCGTGGCCGAGTTCCCGCCACGCGACCGCTCCAAAAAGCAAAGCGGGGAGCAACAATACAATCGGTAAATAGGCCACGCTTGTCACCATTTTGGCCGCAGAGCGGGGGAAGGCGTAACGTTTAATCGCCTCCATGCGCAGCGCTCCCATGACGGCGCTCGGCTTGGCGCCACGCGGACAATTCGCTGTGCAATCGCTGCAATCGTGACAAAGCCAGATGGCAGGATCAGCCAGGACTTCATCCTTCAGCCCCCATTGCGCTTTGATCATCTGCTGGCGCGGAAAACTGCGGCTACTGTCCGCAAGGCTGCAGACGGAAGCACAGGTGCCGCACTGGAAACATCTCTTAAGTTCGCTCCCGCCAGCCTTCATCAGCCTATCGATAAACCCAAGGTCTGGTTCGATTGTAAGTCCTTCCGCCATAATCAAACCCTAAGGGACACGCGGTGTGTGACGAAGGATGAGCAAAGATACCGTCTTGCCTGCTTGTCGTTCGTCACCCGTAACTCCTCATCGCGTTGTTGGTTCGTCACTGCCTGCTCGTCATTGCTCTTAAAATCCTTTGTACGGATTGGGTCCGAGTTCGCGAATCCGCTCCGCGAACCGATCGATCATCGTCGGCAGGCTGGGGTATTCATCCATTGAGACCTGCGCCACCTCGATGCGCTCCGACTCGAGCTGAAGCCTCTGCAGCGTCTCTTTCACGTTCTCCAGTCTGCGATTAGCAATTTCGCTTCCTTTTATGAAGTGACACTGATAATCCTCACCGTACTTACACCCGAGCAACATGACCCCGTCAATGCCGCGTGAAAGAGCGTCCGCAATCCAGACGATGTTCATGGATCCCAGACAGCGAAGCGGAATCACACGCACCTCAGGGCTGTAAGCCACACGGTTCATACCCGCGATGTCGAGGGCAGGGTAGGCGTCGTTTTCGCACATGAAGAGGAGGATTCTCTGTTTTCCCTCTTCCTCTTCCGGAACCTCGATGGCCTTGATCATGTTTGCAATCATGTCGACCGAGTAGTTCTTGAAAGAAACGATTCGTTCCGGGCAGGCGCCCATGCAGATGCCGCAGCGCCGGCAGCGCTGGGGATTGAACTTCGGTGTTCCTTTCTCGTCTTCGTCCAGTGCGCCGAAGGGGCATTCCACGGTGCACCGTTTACATTGTGTGCAGCGTTGCAGGGCGAAATTCGGAAGCGAGAGGTCTCCGGCCCGGGGATGAAGCGCCTGCCCTTGCGAAGCCATCTCGATACTCTGAATGGCCTTCAGCACAGCCCCCATCGCATCTTCCTCGGCCCGCGCAGAATCCATGGGAGCCCGCACTGCTCCGGCAGCGTAGATGCCAGTCCGCGACGTCTCATAGGGAAAACAAACAAAATTCGAGTTGGGAAACCCATGGCGAAGGAGCGGAAGGTCCGGCCCCTGCCGGTAACCCAGGTGAAGAATTTCGGTTCCTTCGTGGTGCTTTAACTTCTCGATCGTCTTTTCAGCTTCGAGTCGTTGAGCTTCCGACTCATTACGCAAGGCCCTTGCCTGCGCGTCGCGCAGGTCGCGGAGGGCGTCATTATCGGGGGCGTTGGGAACAAGGCCGGCGGCCAGAACAACCATGTCAACCCGAATCTGGACCGCCTCGCCCAACAGGCTGTTCTTCACGTCGACAAGGAGTTTGTCTCCGGTATGGTTCGTAACGCTGGTTACCTCACCTTTACTTAGAAACGTGGCGGGATGGTTCTGGACTCTGAGGTAATAATTCTCGTATTGGGCCGTCGCCATAACATCCCGATAGATGATGTACACCTTGGTATGAGGGTTCTGCTGATGGATCAGGTCCGTCTGCTTCAAGGTTGTCATGCAGCAGATGGCGGAACAGTAGGGGAGATGCTCCTTGTCCCGCGAGCCCGCGCACTGCACGAACAGCACACTCTCGACGGGCCGCCCATTCGATGGCCGGGTGAGCGGACCCGTGGACACAAGCGATTCAAACTGTTCGTTCGTCACCACATCGGGTGAAGCTCCGAACCCCAAGTGCGCGAGCTTGGAGGCGTCGTATGGCTTGGCGCCGGTCGCGAGCACGATGGCACCTACACGATGCCCGAAGGTCCGCTCGCCGTTGCGAAGGGTGACGTCGAACGCCCCCGGCTGGCCGTCCGTCCTCGTGATCGTCGTGGAGATGCAGACCGTGATCCTAGGATTGTTCTTTACACGTTCGATCTTGTCCTTAAGGCCGGTCTCCACAAGATCGGTATAGGGCGCATGAGTGGGAAAATGCTTTTGAACACGCGCGAGCGAACCGCCCAGATGTGCTTCCTTTTCAACCAGCACAACTTCATAGCCTGCCTCGGCCGCTTCAAGAGCGGCTGTGAGGCCGGCGATTCCCCCGCCTACCACCAGGATCGCTCGCGACAGCTCCAACCCTGTCCGCTCCAAGGGCTCTGTTTTTTGCGCCCTGACAATGCCCATCCGGAGGTAGTCCTCCGCGAGCATCTGGGTATCTTCGTCATTCGGCTTGTGCGTCCACACCACGTGTTCGCGGAGATTTACGCGCTCGATTACCCGCGTCGTGTCAAACCTGAAGGCACTGGTCTTCATGCGAGCGGAGCATGCGGCAATAACCAGGGTGTCAACCCTCTCGCCTCCAATATCCTCGCGGATCAGCGCCAGGCCGTCCGCTCCACACAGGCAGGGGTGTGTCCGGCAAGTAGGAACCTTGTACTCAATTTTGGCGACATTGGCGAGGCGCGCCAGATCCAGCGAGTCATCGATTCCGCAGCCGCCGCAAAGGTACACCCCGAGCTTCTCAGGCATGGCGAGCACTCCTCACCGCGCACTGCATGGCCTTCAACGCCGCACCTGTCGCATCTCGGACACTGGCTGCGACTTCCTCAGGCCGTTTCGCACAACCCGCGGCATAAAGCCCCGGCGTGTTGTTTTGCAGGAAGCCAAATTCGTCCACCGAAAAGCCACGGGGCAATCCCGCTGTCTGGGGCACCATTCCTGTGGCCAGCACCACCAGATCGAATTGCTCGGTCGCTTTCTTCCCGCTCAATGTCTCCTCCGCAGTCACCAGGAGGTCGCGGGTGCCAGCATCCTCTTCGATCTTCCCCACTTTGCCTTTGATCAGCCGCAAGTGACTCTCCTCGGTCACCCGGTTAGAGAAGTCCTGGAGGAGTCCCGGTGTTCTGAGGTCAATGTAGAAAACGGTAATTTCAGCGTCAGGGTACAGCTTGCGAAGATATGTCGTCTGCTTCAAGGAAGCAGAGCAGCACACTGAGGAACAATATGGCAGATGATTCTCGTCCCGCGATCCCGCACATTGAACGAAGGCTATCCGCCTCGGCGCCTTACCATCGGAAGGACGGAGGATCTTGCCCCGGCTGGGACCGTCGGGTGCAGCCATACGCTCGAAAAGGACATTCGTTACGACGTTGGGGAATCTCCCGAACCCAAGGTTGCCAATCTTCTTTGCGTCGTATTCCACCCACCCGGTCGCCGCCACCACGGCCGCAACTCGGACTTTCTTTCTTTCGGCTTGTTGCTCCAGGGCAATAGCACCGTAACGGCACGCCCTGAGGCAGGCCGTGCATTCAGGCTGGCAGAAGTTCCGTTCCACAACATACTGCGCAGGGAATGCCATATGGTGCGGAGCATGAATGGCCTTCGTCCGGGCCAGTCCATAGTTGAACTCGTCGGCAACCTCCACCGGGCAGACGGCCACGCACTCACCGCACCCCGTGCAGGCGTCAGTCACGTAACGAGGAGCGATCTTGATCGTTGCCTCATAGTGGCCCGGCGTTCCCGACAGTTCTTCAAGTTCCGCCAAGGTGAAGACGGTTATGCGGGAATTGGCTTTCAGGCGGCGCAGGTTGATCTCAAGGCCACAGGCCGGAGGACAGAGTTTGGGAAAGTAAAGGTTCATCCGGAGTGCTCGTCCGCCCAAGGCAGGGCTTCTCTCAATGAGGACCACGCCGCATCCAGCTTCGGCGGCTTCGACTGCAGCGGTCATTCCCGCAATTCCCCCACCCACCACCAGAATGCGGTTTCGATCCTCGAGGTCGGGATGAAGGTCGTTCATCGAAGCCCGCCTTCCGGGTTCTTCGGTTGCACTGCTCCTTGTGCAGGCACGAAACCCACCGCCGCAGGAGTTCCCCGAATCTTCATCGTCCGTTCCCCAAACAGGCAGAATCTCAGCCAGCTCAAACCAAACTCGAGCAGTTCGACATCATCTGTGCGAATCGCCTCGACTCGGTCTTCGTCCACCTTGAATTTCGTGAGGAAACTCGTCTCAAACACAAAGCGACGGAAGCGGTCGAGGTCGTAACAGGCCATGAGGTACATTTCGGCTTGTTGAGCAGACAAGGGTGCGTGACCCGGCCGGAACCGGTCGCTCATGAGCTTTTGGAATGATTCCGCCATCATCTCGTAGGCTTCGATGTCCTCCTGGTGAACCCACTCGCGCACCGTGCAGCCGTTCCCTTTCCCGTGCCCGTGACACAGCTCCTCACGAATCAGGAAATAGAAGCCGGGTTCGTCCGGCCTCGGGTCGTCGGGCCGGGCTACGCCGAGGGGGTACATCCGGCAGGCCCACGGCCGGTGCGGATATATGCTGCAACCTTCCGCCGTCACCAGGCTGCACCGTTTGTCGTCAGCATTCATCCTCAGGAGCACGATAGGGAGCTTGTTTTCGGTGAGGAAGAGCACTGCGTACCGCTCCAGGAATTCAGAAGAATCAAGGTGCAGAGCTTTTTTCATGCGCAGCACATCGTAAGGCGTCAGGAGGATCGAGACGTCTCGACAACAACTCGTGAAGCAGTCCAGTTCCTTGCCGCATTGAAAATCCAGCCGGTCGTCGGCATGGAGTTGCGCAAAGTCAGAGAGCGACGAAGACAGATTCTGATGCGACCTAAGCTGACTCATCAGCCACCAAGCTTTCCGGGATAATCTGGCTCCTCAGGGCCTCCACCGACCAAACAGGAAGCGGCCCCTGCTCCCCGGTAAACGGGTCAAGGCGGTAGCGATAGGAAGCCTTTACTTGAAAATGGGATTCCATCCACGCCCAGCCACGCACAAAATAAGGACAGGAATCGTTAAAACAGACGTACTGATATTCGCCGCTCCAGCACCCCAGTTGCGGGTTCCTCCACCGGACCAAGGGCGCCGAGCAATGAGGGCAACGTTGTGGATTTGGTTCAAGCATTTCGAAAACCGCCGGGGGATTTCCCGTGCAGGGAACTCCCCCGGTTGAACAGTTCCGTTACGCAGCCCGCTTCTCCTGATCGGCCTGTTCCTCGAAGATGCGCAGAATCGGCCGAGTCCGCATCTCCCATTGGCCGGAAGCGGGATCGAATCGGCAATTGGCGAAGACGTGCCAGTTCTGCTCATCCATCTGGGGTTTGTCCGCCCGGAAGTAGTACCCAGGCCAGCGGGTTTCTTCCCGGAAAAGCACCGTACGAACATGAGCCTCCGCCTGCCACATGCGGTGAATGTTCTCCCAGCACCGCATCAGCTCGTGCAAGTTGGAAGCGCCAAGTTTCTGCGCGTCTTCTCTCAGGAAGTTGAGCAGTTCCAGCGCCCGCTCCAGTTGAGCTTTGTTGGTTGAGAATTGCGCCGTCACCCCGCCCGCGTATTCATCCATGATCTTCTGGAGCCGGAACATGAACATGCGCGGTTTGATGTAATGGGGGTTAATTTCCGGATCCGTGGTCGCGCCCTTGTTGGCTTCGTAAGTTTCCAAGGGTTTGAGGATTTCCGCGACCAGCTTCTCGATCGTCTGCGAGTCCAACTGGGGCGCGCCGCCATTTTCCACGATGAACTTGACAGCAGCCTTCGCTGCAATGCGCCCTTCGGCGTGCGAGCCGGATGAGAATTTATGGCTCGAAGCTCCAGAGGCGTCGCCAGCGCAGAACAACCCCTTCACGGTGGACATGTTGCAGTAACCCCAGAAGTATTCCCCTCGCGTTGCGTTCGTTTGCAGGTCCTCGGGTCCGCTCACCCAGGCGCCCGAAGCGCCGGAGTGTGATCCGATGAAATAGGGTTCGGCAGCAGCAATCTCCGAGCTACGCTCCTCGGGCTGCACATTTGTTCCCGCCCAAAGGATCGCCTGGGAGATGGTCATATCGAGGAAGTCTTCCCAAGCCTCTGACTCGAGCTCTTTCATCTTTTTCTTGTGAGCTTTCGGGTCATCCTTATAGGCCTCGGCGATCTTCTGAATAGCCTCCTCAGTACGCATGTAGATGGGGCCCTTGCCCTCCATCACATCGAGCATGCCGAGGTAGTTTCGGAGGTTGGCCGGGATGGGCTTGACACGGCCATAGGGAAGCCACTTTTCCAGCTCCGGCTTGCGCTCCACCATGTAGTCGCCACCCATGGCGTTTGTAGCACGTGATTTGAAGAGCAGAAACCAAGCTCCGACGGGCCCATACGCGTCCTTGAAGCGGACCGGTATGAAGCGAACTTCCTGGCAGGTCATCTCCGCTCCGGCCTTCAGCGTGAAGTACGCGGAGGACCCGGAGTTCCAGGGTGGATACCAGGCACGGCCCATGCCTTCACCCGAGCTCCTGGGTTTGAAGACATGCACGGCGCCGCCCATGGCAACCAGGGTAGCCTTTGCCTTGAAGACGTAAACCTTGTTCTCGCGAACTGAGAACCCGATCGCGCCCGCACAGCGCTCGCCATCCATCAGAGGTCCGACGATGAAGACGCGCTCGAAGATCTGGCCAACGCCACTCTGAAGCAACGCATTCTTGGCAGCCTCTGCCACGACGACCTTGTAAGACTCGCCATTGATCATCAATTGCCATCGGCCTTCGTGGACGTAATTCCCTTTCTCATCCTTCCAAATCGGAAGGCCCCACTTCTCGAAGAGATGAACCGTGGAATCCACGTGGCGGGCGATGTTCGCCACAAGATCCTCGCGAGTAACTCCCATCAAGTCATTCCGCACATAGTCAACGTAGTTTTTGACCGTGTTGGCTCCGTCTTTCAATCCCACATATTGGTTGATCGCTGAAAGCCCCATCGCCACGGCTCCGGAACGATCAATGGCGGCCTTGTCAACCAGGGTAACCTTCAGGCCGTTTTGTTTCGCCCAATGAGCCGCCTCTACCGCAGCACCACAGGCGGCCATGCCTCCCCCGAGAATCAGCAGATCAGTCTCGACAACTTCTTTGGCAAAGTCAGGCATTGGGAGCCTCCTTATCAGTCAGGGTAAACACTCTGGGCAGACCGAGCGAAGCCGGCTCCGTGAAGAGGGTGGGACTGTTGAGGTCGGACGCTGTCGTCCACCCTCCGTCAGGGACTGCTGTGCCTTCAGCCGTAGTCCGAATCGGGAACTTGAATCGCTTCAAGGTTCCGTTACGAAATTTCACCGTCCACATGATTGAATCAGTCGAACGTAAAGGGGTCACTGACGCGCCCATCGGGACAAAATCTGCGTAGCCACGGATCTCAACAGCCTGAGTGGGACAAATTTTCACGCAGTTGTAACACTCCCAGCACATAGAGACGTCGCGGTTGTACGCTTTCATTTTGTCTTTATCCAAAACCATCAGGTCATTAGGACAGATATACTGGCAAGCTGTTTTGTCCAGGGCCTTGCATCCATCGCATTTTTCGGGATTAACGTAACTCGGCATGCTTTCTCCTTTCCTAGAGGATTCCGGAATTTGGTAAGAGATGAGGGTTGTAATACGAGAGGAGCACCCTCGTCATAGGACGTTCTGTCTCTGTTCACTCCTACGTTCCACGCCCGTGATGTCTCGCTGAGATGCACTGTTGGACAACACTGGTAAAGATCAAGATGTTGATATTCCAAACTGGACTTGCGTGTAAGCGTCAATTGAGGGATCATTAGCATGGTGGGCGTAACTCTGGCGATCGTCCCCACGGCTCGGGAGTCTCGCGCCGCTTTATCCCCAGGCTTGCTCCACACATGAGCGTTTGCACTCACCGACTTGAATACGCACAACAACGAACGATTGCTAATGTGGCGGTTTGGTGGCATTGGCGGAAGTAAAGGAGGGTAAAGTTCGCTATGGACTGGGGTTAACTGCGTAAATACTGACTTTGTGTCTTGCTCATGCAGTTAACATGAGGAAAAAATGAACGAGCACGCATTCCAGACGTCGTATCATTCGCCACCCCGCCAAGTCGACCCGAATGAGGTCCATCGCGAACTCGAGCGCATCCTGAAGTCACGAGCCTTCCGTAACGCGCCTCTTCTTCAACGTTTTCTCACTTACGTCACGCAGAAAGCACTCGAAGGCCGAGGGGAAGATCTAAAGGAGTACTTGATTGCCACCGAGGTATTGAACCGTTCGAGCGACTTCGACCCTAAGATCAGCCCCTTAGTGCGTGTCGAAGCACGCCGACTTCGGGAACGACTTACCCAATATTATTCGAACGAAGGGGCTGCGGATGCGATTGTTTTCAATATCCCAAGGGGAGGATACGTCCCTACTTTCGAATGGCAACATGGCCACACATCAGGCGCGCCAACAAATCTTGAATCGGAGTTCCCGCTCAAAGACAGGGCGATCCAGCCAGGCGCGAAAAACAAGAAGGTCGGGGTTGGGCAGCTCGCCCGCGACAAAATCCACAGCCTACGACGTTTTGGAAGCTGGCGGGTGGCCCTGAGCTTTCTATCTCTGGTAGGCATCGCTGCATTCATACTGCTCGTCGCGCGTGTGAGTGTGACTATTCGTCCGTCCTCTATCACCAGGCAAACTCAACCCAACATGGAACTGAGGCCAGACACTTTGCTCCTCAAGGTATGGTCCAATCTAATGGGGAACGGTCGAACAGCCTACGTTTTTTACTATGATCGCAACCTGCGCGCCGGCTCATCCGACACGAGTGCGCAAACGATTAAGGAGGGAGCGACCAACCCCGGAGCACCGCAGTTCCCAGCGGGTTCGGTTGAGAAGTACGCGAACCAGGTGCTCTCGACCAAAGGTCTTCTCTCTTTAGACAACGCCCTCGTTGGTGCGGGAGAACTCCAAGGAGTGTATGCGCTTACTCGTCTTCTTGTCCGTTTGGGGATACCCATCGAGGTCCACGGTTGTCAGGCTCTTCCCAAGGACGTCATTTCGCAGCGCACTGTTTTCTTGCTCGGCCCTGAGTTGGAGAAGGAGTTGCGATCGTTTCGGCCCGCCCCTGTGAACTTCATCTTCGACGGCCCCACCGCGCCCAAAGGAATACCAAGTAAGAGGATCCTCAACCTTCAACCCCGCGCTGGGGAACAACCGTCTTATGAAACACAATCCGACCCGCGCTTCCCCGACATAATTCACGACTGGGCAATCCTGAACGTGTTGCCTGGCGTCAAGGAACAACGCAAGACAGTGGTTATGGCCGGATTGACTCACATGGGAACCCAAGGGGTGGCGGAGTTTTGCGCGTCAGGAACGGGCGCCGTAACCCTCTTGGATCACCTGGGAAGCGGGGAGAGCCTGAAGGAGTTACCCAATTACTATCAGGTTCTTCTTCGCGTAACCATAAAGCAAGGGACAATTTCCGACGTCGCTTATGTAGCCAGCCGCATACTCGATGCCGCGCCGTAACGGAATCGTGCTCCAAATCGCAGCCGAACACCACCCGGGCGATCCGCGAAATTTGGTCCGTCGGGAATCGTCACTCATTCTGCTTTCTCTTGAAAAGGGCCAACGCGCGTCAACATTATGGTAGGATGCGCAGTTGAGCATTTTTCTCCAAAGAGAGGACCCATGTCAGTGATCACTGTTTCCCGAGGCTCGTTTAGCGGCGGCAGAGCTCTAGCAGAATGCCTCGCTACCCATTTGGGTTACCGGTGCGTCGGGCGCGAAGCCATCGTGGAGAGGGCTGCGGCAAGCGGCGTATCACACCAAGAGTTACTGGACGCACTGCTTAAGCCTCCCAGCTTTCTGGACCGGTTCAAGCACAAGCGGTATCAATATCTGACCCTGTTTCAGGCGGCCCTGGCGGAAGAGGTGAAGAGCGGCAAGGTCGTTTATCACGGCAATGCCGGACATCTCTTGTTGAAGGGGGCCCGTCCGGTGCTAAGAGTCAGGATCATCGCTCCCCTTGAAAAACGCCTGGCGATGCTGGAAGAGAGGCTCAAGCTGCGCGGGAGCGCGGCCCGCGACTACATCGAAAAGGTCGACGAAGAAAGAAGAAAGTGGACCCGTTACTTGTACGGGGTGAGTTGGGAGGACCCGGCTCTTTACGACGTCGTCTACAACCTGGAATTTTTTGAGATCGAGGAAGTGTGTAAGTCCGTTACGAATATCATTCAAGGGGCGAAGTCTTTTCAGTTTTCGGCTGAGTGCCAGGCCGACCTCGAGAACCTCGCCATCGCCAGCCGGGTTCGCGCCAATGTTGCCTTGAACCCTCTCACTTCACATCTGGAGATCGAGGCAACTGCCAAAAACGGCCACGTTAAGATCAAAGGGAAAGGCTGCACACCCGAGGAGAGGGAAGAGGTGGAGCGCTTGGCCCTGGCGGTGCCGGGCGTGGCGACCGTCAACGTCGATGAGCTCATTCCGGCCGCTCAAGTCTAGCCTCGCATACTGGTCATGCCCGGAAGCCAGTAAATACCCCTCGGCTTGAAGCCGAGGCGTTTGCAATTCTTCCCATGCGGCCTTGTACCCCGGCAAGTGCTGCCTTTCGAGCCCCGGTTGTCGTGTGGAAGACGGCGAAAAGAAGTCGTGAGCTCAGGGCCCATGGCTCACGGCTGCGAAGGCGGCAACCATGGCGCCAGACTATTCTCCGCTGGAAGGCGAGGGGTTTCCACTATTCCCGATGGAGACACTGACATGCCCGAACAGACCAGAAAATCCCACCAGAAATTTTGCTATGAGACTTCGATCGAGTGGCGGGGCAGGCGCCGCGGTGTGGTTTCAGCCCTGGAACATCCATCTCTTGAAGTGTCGAGTCCTCCCGAGTTCAAGGGTGAGCCGGGTCTCTGGAGCCCCGAAGAGTTGTTGGTCGCCGCTGTCAATAGTTGCCTGCTGATGACCTTCCTGGCATATGCCGAGCGCGAGGAACTTGAGCTGGCCAGGTTCGCAAGCACCGCCGAAGGGCTGCTGGAGCACTCGGAGGGCAAGTACAGGATCACCGAAGTTGTGCTGAAGCCAGATTTGGTGGTGAACTCCGAGGAGGATATGCTGCTGGCTCGCGACATTCTGGAACGAGCGCATCGCGACTGCATCATCTCCAATTCCCTCCGTGCGACAGTAAAGCTGGTGCCTCAATTCCATGCCGAGGTCATGAACAGTCCAACGAGCGCTCCCTTCACGGAAGCACCTTGAGCACTCCAAGAATCGAACCGAGGGCGAGGACCACCACGGGAGGCCAGGAGAGACGTTTCAGCAGAACGAACGCCAGTATCGCGACCAGGGCGCTTTTCCACGAAACCATTATTCCTCGGCCGAGCAATACCGCAGCACTCAGGATGAGACCCACCAGTGCAGGTGTCACGCCGGCAAAGAAGTCTTGGAAGCGTGGTACGCCCATGAAGCGGCCATAACCAAAGCTGAGTGCGGACATTGTCACAGCGGCCGGCAGGTAAAGCCCCGCCGTGGCAACCACGGCGCCCGCGACCCCTTGAAGTTTGTAGCCGATGAACGTCGCGAGCACACTGATCGGACCTGGCGTCAAGTTGCTGATGGCGACACCGTCGACAAACTCCTGCGGGTGAAGCCAGCCGAGTTCCGCGACCACCCGTTGGTACAAGAGAGGAACCACGACGTAGCCACCGCCAAAGAAGAGCCATCCAACCTCAAAGAAGACCAAGTCAAGAGCAAGCAGAGTTACCGTGGAGGCCATAGGCGGAAGGGCAGCAATTGTCACCGCGCAGCCTGGAAGGCTGGCTCGTTCTTTGCTTACAGGAGGCTTTGTGCCCGCAAGATGGAGTGGCGGGGTTTCCGACCCTGCGATTCTGCCTTTCCCCAGCAGGATACCGATCAGACCCGCACCAGCAATCAGGTAAACCGGGCCGAAGCGGCCTGAGCTTCCCAACACGCCTGCGGCGACAACCAGCCCCACCGCCGGCAGCGTCTTGACTGTCTTCCTGGCCATCGACCACGCTGCGCAAACGATCAAACCGATTACAATAGGACCTGTGCCCTGGAGCGCGGTCTGGAGAGCAGGGAGCGCGTGATAGGTAAAATACAGGTAGGAAAAAATCAAAACCATAACCATAGACGGCGCCGCAAACGATGCTGCGCAAAGCAACGCGCCGATGGGGCCGCTGAAACGGTAGCCGACGAAGAACGCAGTATTGACGGCAAAGGGACCCAACACCTGACCGAGGCTCACACCGTGCGCGAATTCCTCGGAGCTCTGCCAACGGCGGGCCTGGACAATCTCCCTTTCCATAAGCGCGATAATCGCCATGCCTCCGCCGAAACCGAGGCACCCTATTTTGAGAAACATCAAAATGAGTCTCACGAGAGTCGGTTGGGAAAGGGATGAATCAGCTTCCATTTCGCGACCGTCGGCTTGCATCCCAACCTCTTGGAAAAGAATTGGATTTCATCAGGAAGAAACAGGGGGCAGAGGTGAGGCGTCTGACTCCTGTGAGCTCGTCCTGCTAAAGGAGTAATTTCCCGAAAGAAACTGCTCCGTGTACCATTTCATGGCATCATGGCTGCTCATGTACATATCAAGTTGTGAACTGCATGCCATAAGGCGGCCGAGGATGTCCAGGTTCACTTCCGTCTCGGTCGCGGATGCCCTTTTGCACCAAGCATTGACCAGATCACCCCGGCGGTCGACAACAAAACCATAATGCGAGAGGCAGGCCTCCAGGAAACAAGCCCGCAAGCTTCGCCGCTGGCGGGTTGAACCACCTCCTGTGAAGCGAAAGGAGATGTAATTATTTGAGGGGTTATCGGACAGGCAGGCATCGACCAGCGAAAAGTGATAAGCCAACCTTGAATTCAAGTTCATGTATTCGCTGGCCACGAGCAGATAGCTCTTCTCGCCAAGCGCTCGGACAACGCTGTCCTGCGATGATAGCGAACCCGTAATGATGGAGGCGAGATCACTGAAGCTGGCTGGCATCTGTCGCCTCCAACTGACCGCGGGATGAGTGATCCCTTTCCACAGGGCTTGAAAGGGCCGAGAAGTAATCTGCGGCGGCAAAACTTCATCCGCCTCGGCAACTTCCGGGTTCAGTCCGCCGCCCAGGTCTAACACGAACAGGTTCACTGGTACGGTGGCGAGGAGCTTTTTGGAATGGTGGGGGCGACTTTCCAGGTGTCGATCCTGCAGGACAAACATTGCTTCCACGGCCCTCTCGTGGCAGAACCTGACCACGTCGTGGGCCGATTTGCATCCCCCAGGCCGGAAATTAAAGGCCCCGGCGTCGAGCAAATGCAGGGTAAGAAGTCTCTGGCTGATGGGGTCGCTCGTTCGTTCGCGGTATCGCTCAGCCAGGGTAATTTGACCAGGCTCCGTCGGCCAGAGCGCTCCTTTGTAAACCACTGCTTGCGACGCATCCAGGCTGACCCACTCGCCCCCCTTGATCTTATCGAAAGGGGCTGCAACTCCGAAGACCGATGGGACTTTGAATTCTCGCAGCAACGTGGCGGCGTGGCCCGCAACATTCCCGCGCTCGGCGATGAGACCCGCAATGCGCGGCAGGATCTCGACGATTTCTGGCGAAGCCCGCCTGATCAAGACGATTGCGCCCTCGGGGCTACTGACGAGAGTTCTCCGGTCTTCGGCAAGGTGAGCGCGCCCGGATACCTTTCCTGGGCACACCGAAATGCCGCCTGAAACCAGGATCTCGCCCCGGACCTTGGCTTTCGACCGCACACGCTCGGCGACGACGAGAGGACGAGCCTGCAATATCCAGATTGTACCGTTCCGGTCGAGCACCCACTCAATATCCTGGGGTGCGCGGAAGTACTCTTCAATCCGGCAGCCGTATTCCGCAAGCTGGCGCAGATGCTCGGGCTCCATGCTTGGCGCGCCGGCCTTCTCGGAGGTCAGCGACGCGTGACGAACGCCCCCGCTCTCGTCCGGAACAAGCTCTTCCTCCTTTAAGACGACGTGCGATTCAACAATCGCATAAGGCCGTCGGCGGGACACCACGAAGAGGTCGGGTGTTACCCGGCCGCCGGCGATATCCAGCCCTAAGCCCCAGGTAGAGGTCACCCACAACACATCGCGCTTAACATCCTCGGGGTCGCGCGTGTACAGGATTCCGGCAGCCTGAGCGTTGATGACCGGAAGGAATAAAACGGCTAGGGGACTCTCCAATTCCGTCAGCCCAGTGGAGAGGCGATAAGATAAAGCTCGTTCACTGAACCGTCCAGCCACAACGCGCCTGTAAGCTTCTGTGGTCTGATCAAGAGGCACGTTGATCAGGCTGAGGAACTGGCCGGCAAACGACTTTGCACCACCTTCGCCCACCGCGCTGGAACGAACGGCAAAACCGGGTACCTCGGATCCCAGCGCGCGTGCTCGCTCACTGATGGCGACCTCAACCGCCCTCGGCAGCGGATGCCTCAGCACCAGTTCGGTTAGCCGAGCGGAGATAGACTGTAAGCCCTCGAGATCATCAAGGGCGGCGTGCCGCAGCGAATCACGAATGGCCTCCCACAAAGAGATCCCACAAAACTGGCGATAGGCTTCCGTGGTGAGAACATAGCCATTCGGGACCGGTAACCTCAGCCGGTTCTTGATCTCGCCCAGCGCCGCGGCCTTGCCTCCGACTTCCCCCTCCGCTTCCATGCCGACCTCAGACAGCCACACAGCCAGTCGGCATGGCGTCGATTCCTGCCGGGTGCCGATATAGTGTTCCACTTCCTGCCGATACTCTTTCAAAGCCTTGGTCAGCGCGGGGTAGGTCGTCTCACTCAGTGTCTCAAGTTCGTCAACTATTCTTTGCGCCTTCTCAAAGATGGCGGTCACGCGCCCCCGCAGCACATCCCGAAGCGGAGGAACGTATTGAAGATCTTCTTGCAGGCCTGCCATTAGCTCCAGACATTCACTGTTTAAGGAGAGAAGCCTTTGAAAACTGTTGTACTTCTCCCGCAGCCTCCGCTCAGCAGCGGCCGCCCGGTCATCCCGACGTTTTCCACGGCGCCAGAACATGGAAGCGGACTCATCCCTTAGTGTCCCACAACCTTCCGCTTGAATAAACGCGCCGCGATGAAGTCGATGCCGAAGCCCGCGATCATGGCTACCGCAACTGCTATGATCCCATACGCCGAAGAATGCTCCATCGCCAGCCAGGCAATTAGAGCGGGGAATCCGACTTCAACCACCTTGAAGGAGAGATCGGAATTCCGGACCACCTCGTGGCTACGGCATTCCAGCACCTTGATTTCGTATTGTCCTGGACCGGCACTCTTCGGCAGAGTGAAGTCGAGACGATAAGGCGTGCCATCCTTGTCGGGCTGGCCCTGCTGGATGCCGCGGTTCTCCACCTGATACGTCCCTTGCTTGATCTTGTACACGAAGTAGTCATCGGCAATGCGGTCGTAATCCCCGGTTTTCGACTCGACGTGCATTTGCTTCTTAAGAGCGGGTAGGTCAAGCCCATACTTGTCGATTGCAGCCCGCGTCAGGCACGTCCCAACCGGCTCGGGACTGAACACCAAGAGCAGCGAGGGTACGTCCGAGATGGTCACCTTGCCTGTAGTAACCCAGATGGG